>Ga0070685_10000411_pt1 | contig 25433 bp, 18 predicted proteins | sample KBSS13LmetaG_FD_65651 | JGI IMG/M metagenome (GOLD analysis project Ga0070685, IMG submission 65651) | Switchgrass rhizosphere microbial communities from Kellogg Biological Station, Michigan, USA - KBS S1-3L metaG | ecosystem: Host-associated > Plants > Roots > Rhizosphere ...
CCCACCGTGGCCATGTCGGCCAGGTAGCGGGTGGCGCCGTCCACGTCGCCGCTCACCAGCGCGTGGAAGTAGTAGAGCATCTGCCGCCGGGTGCGCTCCTCGAAGCGGCCCACCATCCCCAGGTCGATGAACCCCATCTTCACCCGCTTGCCGGGGAAGATCATCAGGTTGCCGGCGTGCAGGTCGGCGTGGAAGAAGCCGTCGCGGTAGAGCATGCGGATGATGGAGGCCGCGCCCAGGTCGATCACCCGCTCGCGCTCGGCCTGGGAGAGCGTGGCCGCCGCCTCGGAGCCGGGCTTGAGGCCGTTCATGAACTCCATCGTCAGCACGTTCTGCGAGCTGAGCGCGCGATGGATGCGGGGGAAGGCCACGTCCTCCAGGTCGCGGAAGTTCGCGGCGAAGGTCTCCGCGTTGTCGGCCTCGAAGGTGTAGTCGACCTCCTTGCGGGTGTAGGCGCTGAACTCGGCGATGATCTGCCGCGGCTGGTAGCGCGGGAGCACCCACTGCAGGAAGCCGCCGACCATCCCCAGCAGGGTCAGGTCGGATTCGATCATCTCCGCCACGCCCGGCTTGATCACCTTCACCACCACCACCTCGCCCTCCAGCGTCTCGGCGCGGTGTGCCTGTGCGATGGAGGCGGAGCCGAGCGGCTTCTCGTCGACCGCGCGGTAGAGCTCCTCCAGCGGCCGCCCCAGCGACTCCTCGATGATCTCGCGCACCTGCACGAAGGGGATGGCCGGGAGGCGGTCGAAGAGGTTGGCGAGCTCGGTGGTGATGCTCCGCGGGAGCAGGTCCTCGCGGATGGCCATGATCTGGCCGAGCTTGATGTAGGTGGGCCCCAGGATCTCCAGCCGCCGCCGGAGCTGCTGCGCGAAGGTGAGCCGGCGGATGCCGCGGTCCAGGAAGGGCCAGACGATGGACGCCGTGAGCCGCGGGAACCAGCTCTTGAGCCCGTGCCGCCGCTCGCGCGGGAGCGCGCGCACGTAGGCGACCGAGCCGCCCGCCAGCAGCCCCAGCACGTGGCGGTAGACCACGAAGAAGCGCCGCACCACCCCCCGGTACGGGCGCAGCGGGTCGAAGACGAACGGCAGCCCCCGCTGCGGCGCCAGCGCGTGCCCCGTCTCCGCGGCGACCGTGGGGTCTACGGGGGGCGGGGGGGATGATGGAGCCGCCACGGGCGCGGGCGGCGTCGCCGGCTCCCGTCGCCGGCGCGGGCGGCGGCGGGCGGCGGAGGGATCGGCTACCGTCGCCTCTGGGTCCGCCGTCACCTCGTCGGCGGCGTAGTCGTCGGGGAAGAGCTCGGCCAGCGGCGGATCGTCGTCGGGCGGACGATCGACGCGCGCGAACGCGTCCCCGGCGGCCGGATCGGGCGCGGGGGACGGGGCGGGAGGATCGGATGCGGCTTCGTCGACGGCAGCGGGAGGATTGGCCGGGGCGGAGAGGTCGGCCTCGTCGAACAGGCTCAGGCGTGGCTCGATGGCGGGAGACTCCACGGCCGCGTCGTCCGCGGCGGGCGCGCCGGGGGCGGGCTCGCCGGCCGCGGCGTCGCGGATCAGGGCCTCGCCTCTGCGCGCCAAGCCGTCCTCAGGCGTACAGCGTCTGGATCTCGGCGGCGTGGCGCTCGTGGACCACGCGGCGCTTGATCTTGAGCGTGGGCGTCAGCTCCCCCGTCTCGATGCTCCAGGGGCGCTTCACCAGCGCGAACTTCTTCACCTGCTCCCAGTGCGGGAGGCCGGCGTTCACCTGGTCGACCTCCTTCTGAATGAGCGCGCGCACCTCGTCGTCGCCCGCGAGGTCGGCGGGCACCGGCTTGCCGGCCTCGGTGAAGTGCGCGGTGACGGCGGCCGTGTCGAGCACCACCAGCGCGGTGCAGAACTGGTGGTTGTTGCCGATCACCACCGCCTGCTCGATGTAGCGGCTCGCGCCCAGCCGCTGCTCGATGGGCTGCGGGGCGATGTACTTCCCCGTGCTGAGCTTCATCAGCTCCTTCTTGCGGTCGGTGATGAAGAGCACGCCCTCCGCGTCCAGGTGCCCCACGTCGCCCGTCTTGAACCAGCCGTCCTCCGTCATCACCTCGGCGCTGGCCTCGGGGTTCCGATAATACCCCTTCATCACGTTGGGCCCGCGCACCAGGATCTCGCCGTCTTCGGCGATCTTCAACTCTACCCCGGTGATGGGCTCGCCGACGGAGCCGGCGCGCAGGTGCCCCTTCGTGTAGACCGCGATCACGGGCGAGGTCTCGCTCAGCCCGTACCCCTGCCCGCAGAAGATGCCGATGGCGTTGATGAAGTTCATCACCTCCTTCGGCAGCGCCGCGCCGCCGCTGGTGATGGCCTTCAGGTTCCCGCCGAAGAGGGCGCGCAGCTTCTTGAACACCACCGCGTCGGCCAGCGCGTACTGCACCCGGTCGCCCAGCGGAAGCGGCTTCTCCACGTCGAAGCGGTCGGCGAGGCCGATCCCCCAGGTGAGGATCTTCTTCTGCAGGCCGTGGAGCTGGGCGGGCTTGGCGTGGATGCCGTTCACCACCTTCTCCAGCAGCCGCGGCACGCTGGAGAAGTGCACCGGCTTCACGTGCGACAGGTCCTTCAGCATCTCCTCGATGTTCTCGATGAACCAGATCGGGTAGCCGATGTTCAGGTAGAGGTACGAGAGCATCCGCTCGAAGACGTGCGAGAGCGGGAGGTAGGAGAGGATCTTCTGCCCGCGCTCGCCCTCGATGTCCCACGGCATCCGCTCCAGCGAGCTGAGCACGTTGGAGGCGAGGTTCCAGTGGGTGAGCATCACCCCCTTGGGCGTGCCCGTGGTCCCCGAGGTGTAGATGAGGGTGGCGAGGTCGTCCGGCTTCGCCTGCGCCCGCTCGGCGGCGAAGAAGCCGGGGTCCCTGGCCTTCGCCGCCTCGCCGCGCTGCAGCGCGTCCTGCCAGGAGACCATCCCCGGCGCGAAGGCTCCGCGGATGCCGATCACCGTCTTCAGCGTCGCCACGCGGGGAATGATCTCCGCCACCGGGCCGTGCAGCTTCGGCGAGCTGACGATGTAGGCCACCGCCTCGGAGTTCTCCAGGATGAACTGGATCTGGTCCGCCGGCTGGGTGGTGTAGATCGGCACGTTCACGGCGCCGATGGAGAGGATGGCCTGGTCGGCCACCAGCCACTCGGTGCTGTTCTCGGAGTGCACCGCCACCCGGTCGCCGCGTTGCACGCCCAGCTCCCGCAGCGCGTGGGCGAAGGCCTCGACCTGGCGCTCGAACTCGGGGCGCGAGGTCTCGATCCACTCCCCGTCGCGCTTGGTGGCGGCGACGGTGCCGGTCACGTTCTTCGGCAGGCCCTGCTCCACCAGGGAGAGGATGGTCGTGGGGCTGTACATGGCGGGTCCTGAACGGGTTACGGGCGATGGGCTCCGTCTGGTCCTACACGCGATCCCGGTATGGGTGCCGGGATCGCTTCTATGAATCACGCGACGATGCGACTGAAGTCGCCGCTACAACGGCACACAGTCCGCCTTCGCGGACTCCAACGACACACATCCAAGGTCTTGAGCACTCAGCACTCAGCACTCAGCACTCAGCACTCAGCACTCAGCACTCAGCACTCAGCACTCAGCACTCAGCACTCAGCACTTCCCTTAGCGGTTCCGTCCGTACTGCTCGTGGCTGCTCACCCAGTCGGACGAGCTGATGGCGGAGCCGAGCGACAGCTCGCCGGCCAGCACCACGCCGGCGATGATCTCGGCGAGCTTGTTCACCGACCCCCGGCCCACGCATCCCATCACCCCCAGGCACTCGCGCTGGGTGGGGAGCCCCGTGCCGCCGCCGTGGGTGGCCACGATCAGGGAGGGAATGGTGATGGAGATGTACAGGTCGCGCTCGGGGGTCAGCTCGGCGTACATCACCCCCGCGCTGCTCTCGGCCACGTTGGCCACGTCCTGCCCGGTGGCGATGAAGATGGCGGTGATGGCGTTGGCCGAGTGCGCGCCGTTGTTGTTCGCCCCCGAGAGGATGGAGCCGATGTTCGCCACGCCGTGGTGGTACACCAGGCTCTCCGGCTCCACCCGCATGCGCTGGATCAGGGCGTCGCGCTTCACCACCGCCTCGGCCGTCACCCGCTTGCCGCGCGTGCGCATGATGTTGATCTGCGACGCCTTCTTGTCGGTGGCGAAGTTGCTCTCGAGGTAGAAGTGGCGCACCCCGGGGTACTGGTCCAGGATCCACGAGCAGGCCGCGAAGGTGGCGCGCCCCACCATGTTCTGCCCCGCCGCGTCGCCCGTGTGGAAGTTGAAGCGCAGGAAGACGAACTTGTTGGAGAGGTAGTGGTCGATGTACTTCAGCTTCGCCACGCTGCTGGTGGCCTCGGCCTCGGCGGCGATCTTCGCGGAGTTCTCCTGCACCCAATCCGCGAACTCGCGCCCCTGGCGGGCGTTGTCGAACACGAACACCGGGGCGCGCTGCATGGCGTCGCCCACCACCGTCACCGTCACCCCGCCGCAGGCGTTCAGCAGCGCGATGCCGCGGTTGTAGCTGGCCACCAGCGTCCCCTCGGTGGTGGCCATGGGGATGATGAAGTCGCCCTTCGCGTGCTCGCCGTTCACCGTGAGCGGCCCCGCGAACCCGATGGGCACCTGCGCCACCCCGGTGAAGTGCTCCACGTTCCCCTTCAGCAGGTGCGGATCGAAGGAGAAGCGCTTCACGTGGTCCAGCGGCACGCCGCCGAACTCCTCCACGAACGCTTGGCGCGAGCGGATGGCCTCGGGGCAGTAGTCGTCGTTGGCGTCGCGGGGGATCTTCTTCCCCACCGGCAGCGCCTCGGCGATGGCGTCCTGCACGCTGAGCTTGAGCTTGCCGAAGGGCTTGCTGTCGAACACCAGCTCGATGTCGTGCTTCCCCAGCGGCAGCGCGGGCGCCTTCGCCACGATCTGCAGCGTGTGCTTGAGGGGGAAGGAAAGCGGCTTCGCGTCGGTGATCTGGTGCGTCTGGATCGCCACGTCGTCGACGCGCACCTCCACGTCGTGCAGCGGGATCTCGCGCCCGTCGATGCGGATCCCCCGCAGCCCGGTGACGGTGGCGTCGCTCAGCCGGTTCTTGATGGAGAACTGTACCCCGTCGGGCGAGTTCTTCAGGCTGCCGAAGGTGTAGAGCTGCTTGAGGAGTAGGCTGGGCACGAACATCTGCGAAAGCTCCGTGGGCGGGGCGGAAGTGTGTCCGTACGCTGGAACGGCCGGGGATGAAAGCCGCCGCGGCCGTGCGCCCGGGAGGGCACGGCCGCGCGGCGGAGGTGTCGGCGCGTGGAGCGCCGGGGCCGGTCAGGCCGCGGCCTGCGCGAACCGCACCCGCAGCCAGCCGTTCTTCACCCGGGTTTCGCCAAGAGTATAGTACGCCAGGAAGCGCGGCAACAGGTAGTTGCGGCGCTGGTTGGCGAGCTGGATCACCAGCTGGTCGCCCGCGTGGCGTGCCTGCACGTCGCCTTCGTGGGCGAAGGGGAGGCGCAGCTCCAGCAGGTACTCGCCGTCCTCCTGCGTCACCCGGTAGGTCTGGCCGGAGTACATCAGCGCCGCGGGATCGGCCTCGCCGTAGAGGGTGCGGCCGATCTCGCGCAGCAGCTCCAGCCCGAACACCTCGCGCCCCCCGTGCGGCACGCGGACGATGGGGAGAGGCGCGAAGGAGTCGTCGATCTCCTGCAGGTACTTCTTCTGCGCGGCCACGTAGGGGCCGAACACCTCGCCGGCGCCCTCTTCCGGGAGCACACGATTCACCACCACCGCGTCGACGCCGTAGCCGTAGAGCTGGAGGTAGGTGTAGGCGCGCTTGGCCTCCTCGATCACCATCTTCTCCGGGTTCATCACCAGCCGCACGGAGGAGACGTCGCTGTTCCCCAGCACGTCCTGGATCGAGCGCAGCTTGTCGAAGAGGCGGTCGAGCTCCTCGTACCCCTTGTCCAGCGGGATGCCGGTGGTCTTGCGCAGCGCGAAGCCGGCGGTCTTGATCGCCGCCTTCTGGAAGGGGAAGGCCTTCTGCATCCACCACTGCGTGGCCTGGGGCAGGGTGAGCAGGGTGAGCGTCTCGCCGGTGGGGGCGCTGTCGACCACGATCAGGTCGTAGTCGCCGGAGCGGTGGAACTGCTCCAGCCAGAGGAGGACGGAGCCCTCGTTCATCCCCGGGAGCGCGGCCATCTCCTCGGCGGCCACGGCGTCGACCCCCTGCCAGCGGAACACGGTGAGCATCAGCTCGCGCATGTTCCCCCAGTACTTCTGCATCGAGTAGTAGAGGTCGACCTCCTGTGCCCAGAGGTTGGGCGCGACCAGCTCCGGCTCGGGCCCCAGCGGCCGGTCGAGCGCGTCGGCCAGCGAGTGCGCGGGGTCGGAGGAGAGCACCAGGGTGCGGTGCCCCATCTCCGCCGCCCGCAGCGCCGTCGCCGCCGCACAGGTCGTCTTTCCGACGCCGCCCTTCCCCGTGAAGAGCAGGATTCGCTTCGCCATTCTCATTCTCCTGACGCTCGTGGATGCCGCACTGCGGCAATTTATGACACGTCGCGTCAAAACAACAGGGCATCACGCAGAGACGCAGAGGCACGGAGAGGGCTCGGCGGCCGTTTCTCCGTGCCTCTGCGTCTCTGCGTGAGGAGCTTTTTACTGCTGAACCTTCACATCGGTGATGCGGCGGTCCGCGTCCCAGGTGATGATTGCCTCGCCCATCTGAACGATCGAGAGGTATGCCTCGCTGTCGTCGTTCGGGCGGTCGCAGTCGATGCGGAGGCGGCCGGGGGCGGCGGAGGTGTGGGCGATCGCCAGCGCGATGTGCCGTAGCGTCGGGAGCAGCTCGTCCATCGTCGAGTGCTTCTCCTGCTCCAGCCGCCACCGCTCCTCTCCCTCGAAGCTCCCGCGGCGCACCAGCTTCCAGTGCTTCCTGGAATGCATGCCCTCACGTGTGAGGCCATCCAGAACTTCGCGGGCGACGCGCGGAAATATCGGCTCCAGCGCGGCGGCCTGGGCTTCGTCCGGGATCCGCTGGGGATCGAGCGCGATGGCGCGCCGCCAGCTTTCCGCGCTCTCGTCGAACCGGCCCGCCTGCGCGAGCGCCGCCGCAGCTTTCATCTCGTTAGCCGGGCTGCCGTCAAGCTTCCCGCCGAACCAGCCAAAGAGGCGTGAGACAGGGCTCATTGAGGCCTGGATTGGAGGATGATCAGAATCCCACGCCGATCCCGGCGGCGAAGAGGCGCTCGTCGCCCGGCGCGGAGCCGGAGATGCGGCCGTAGCCGCCGAAGGTGAAGGTAAGCGGGATGAGGAAGATGCGCGCCTCCGCGCCGGCATAGCCCTGGTGCGGCGCCAGGGTGAGCGCGTGCGCCCCGGTGCGGAGCGCGGCGGCGGAGAGCTGACCGCCCACACGTCGCCCGTAGCGCATGTACCCCACGCGCCCCTTCACCCCGCCCTCGCCGGGCTCCGCCGCCACCACCCAGCCGGCATAGTCGCTGAACCCCGCGAACCGGCCGCGGGTCAAGCCGATCGTGTACGACCAGCGCAGCGGCACGCCGTAGTGGAAGCCCACCGCCGGCCCCGTCTCGTAGTCTCCCCAGTCCGGCCCTCGCCGCTTCACCGAGTCGGGCACCATCACCACCTCCACGTCGTCGCGGAAGGGGAGGCGAAGATAGCGCGTGTGGTACCCCGCGGCGTCGACGCGGACGGTGGCGCGCCTCTGGATGACGTTGGCGAACACGGAGAAGCTGAACCATCCCGCGCTGTCGGTCCTGGCGCCCGAGACGTCCCCGACGTCGTCGCGGGTGCGCAGGAGCGTGTGCGGCACCGGGTTCCCCGCGCCGTCGCGCACGCGCCCGGCGATCAGGCGCGGACCCTCGCAGGCGGGGAGGCAGGGGAGGAGGAGCAGCAGGGCGAAGCAGGCGCGGCGGATCGAGGCCATGACGCGCTCTCGGGCTGATCGGGCGCGATCGGATAAACGGTAGTCAGCAGAACGTACGGAGCACGGAAACCCGCACGATCTCTCGGCAGGGCGGTCGATGTGCGCACCAGGTGGGTATACCTTCTGCGGTCAGCCTGCCTGAGAATGGGAGGCGTGCTCCTGGCTATGAGCGCCGGCCACGCCGAGGGGATGTGTCCGCAGCCACCCGCACTGAAAGCACTTCCACACATCCCGGACCCATTCGCACGCGGGGGCGTGAAATATGCGAGGATGCAGACTCCGTCTGCTTTCATCCATCTCCCATCATCCGTGAGGTCCCATGTCCACCCTCACCGCCGACATATCCACTCCCATCACCCTGGTCCCCTCCGGGCTGAGCGCGCAGGTGGACGGCCATTTCGATACGCCCGACCAGCGCAGCATCTTCACGCTGAGCGCCAGAGCGGGCGAAACGCTGATCGTGAACATCATTCCCCAGACGCCCATGCTGGCGATGGCGGGGACCGTCGCGTCCTCCGACGGACTGCAGGCGGGCGGGCAGGGCGGCGTCATCGTGAACCAGGTGCTCCCGACCTGCGGTACCTATACCATCACGGCATTCCAGCACACCACGGCGAGCAACCTGGACGAGGGCGACTTCGTCGTGGAGGTGGTGCTGCTCCCGTCGTGGCTGACCTCGCAGAACAGGTGAGCGAACGCAGAGTCACGGAGAGGGGTTCGCTCCGCGCCTCGGCGTCTCCGCGGGAGAATGTTTTGCCGGACGCGCCCCTGCAGCGATCCAGCCGACGGCCGCCAGCACCGCCACGCACAGGTTCAGCGTGACCGGCGTGAACGCCGCGGGGATGAAGCGCGGCGAGTTGACGAGGATGCCGGGCGTGATCACCACCATCGCGACCGCCGCCGGCAGGAAGAGCGCACGCATCCGCCAGAGCGCCAGCAGCGCGATCCCGTACGCGACCTCCGCCACGCCGACGATCGTCACCATGCGCGCCGCGGCGGACGGGGAGAGCCCCGAGTCGCGCAGCAGGGCCAGCTCGTCGGCGTGCCGGTAGAGGAGCTTGGGGACCAGGCCGTGCCAGAGGAAGGCGAGCGCCAGCGTCACCCGCGCCACCGCGTGCACGGCGGCGAGGCGCGCGGCCGGGCCCGCGTCGCCGGCGGACCAGGCGCGGAAGAACACGTCAGCGCGGGCGCTCGTAGACGACCGTGCCGCCGACCACGGTCATCATCACCCGCGCGTCGCGGATGGTCTCGGACGCGATGCGGCGGAGGTCGCGGTCGATGATCACGAAGTCGGCGAGCTTGCCAGGCTCCAGCGTCCCCTTCTCGCCCTCCGCGAAGGCGGCGTACGCGGCGTCGGCGGTGTAGGCGCGCAGGGCCTCGTCGACCGTGATCTTCTGCTCGGGCACCCAGCCGCCGGGATGCTTGTCGTCCAGCGTGCGGCGGGTGACGGCGGCGTAGATCCCCTCGAGCGGCGTAGGCGGGGCGACGAACCAGTCGCTGCCGAAGGCCGGCCGCGCGCCCGTGTCGATGAGCGTGCGGAAGGCGTAGGTGCCGCGGGCGCGCTCGGGGCCGATCACCGCCTCGGCCCAGCGGCCGTCGTCGATGGCGTGGTACGGCTGCATGCTGGGGATCACCCCCAGCCGGCCGAAGCGGGGGATGTCCACCGGGCGGATGTGCTGCGCGTGCTCCACCCGGAAGCGCCGGTCGCGCGCGCCGTTCTCCCGCGCCACGCGCTCGAAGATGTCGAGGATGAGGGTGTTCGCGCGGTCGCCGATGGCGTGCACCATCACCTGCAGCCCCGCGTGGTCCGCCGCCGCGGTCCAGGCGTAGAGGCTGTCCGGCGGCGTCACCAGCAGCCCCGTGCCGCGCGGATCGTCGGTGAAGGGCTGGTGCATGGCGGCCGTGTGCGACCCCAGCGACCCGTCCACGAACCCCTTCAATCCCCCGATGCGCAGCCACTCGTCGCCCCGCCCGCTCGCGGCGACGGTGTCGCGGAGCCGCGCCCAGCTGTCGAGCGGCACGGCGGCGGAGATGCGGGTGCGCAGCCGGCCGGCGGCGCGCGCGCGGCGGAAGGCGGCCAGGTCGCCCCATCCCCCCATGTGGTCCACCGAGGTGACGCCGCGCTCCGCCACGTAGCGCATGGCCGCGTCGAGCGCGCGGTCCTGCTGCTCGGGGGTGAGATTGGGGACGACGCGGTCGACGAGCGCCTGCGCGTTGTCCTTGAGGATGCCGGTCGGCTCGCCGCCGGCGCCGCGCACGATCTCGCCCCCCTCCACGTCGCGCGTGGCCGCGGTGACGCCGGCCGCCCGCAGCGCCGCCGAGTTGGCGAGCGCCATGTGGCCGTCCAGCCGGTTGATCCAGACCGGGTTGTTCGGGGTGACGGAGTCGATCCACTCCTTGCGCGGCAGCTCGCCGCCCCAGAGCGAGTGGTCCCAGTTCCCCTCGGTGATCCAGGCGCCGCGCGGCAGGGTGCGCGCGTAGTCGCGGATGCGCCGCACGAACTCCTCGCGCGTCCGCGCGTCGCGGAGCTGCACCGAGGCCAGCGACGCCCCGCCGCTCACGAAGTGCACGTGCGAGTCGATGAACCCCGGCACCACCATCTTCCCCGTGCCGTCCACGATCCGCGTGCGCGGCCCGACCTGCCGGTTCACCTCCACGTCCGCGCCCACGGCGACGATCCGCCCCGCGCGCACGGCGACCGCCCGCGCATCGGCCGCGCCGCGAACGCCGGTCCACACGGCCGCGTTGTGCACCACGACGTCCGCGCACTCGCTCACGCACGGCGAGTGCTGCGCGGCGACTGGCGCGGCGAGAAAGAGCGCGGCGAGGAGATTGGCTATGCGCATGTGACAGTCCGTGTGGCGGGTCGAGTAAGCTTAACAGCGGCTCACACAGAGACACAGAGACTCGGAGTCCGTGCCTCTGTGCCTCTGTGTGAGAAAAATCTTCTCTGAATCAGCCTTCGACGCACTTCACCAGCAACGTATCGAGCTCTGACGCCAATTCCCATTCCCCAATGGCCGTCAACTGCCGCGGCAGCTCCGGGCGGGACAACGGGAACATGCCAGATCGGATAAGACCAGCGCGTGCCTGCTGGGTCAGCGCAACGAGGCGAAGCTCGCGAGCAGCATCCTCATCGCCGCCCGCCGCGAGCCCCTCGGCGGCCCTGAACGCGCGCCTGGCACGCTCCTCGGCAGCAACAGCAGAAGGGAATGGGAGGCGATTCGCCCAATGGGCCTTCAGCCGCGTCCAGTAGGCGTCACGCTCGAAAAGCGGAACGCCGAACCTCAAGCTCCAGCCAAGAACCTCGTCGCCCGACGCGATTCGCTCGTCCAGCGTTTCGGCGGAGAAGCCACGCAGATCGACGTCCATCGGAGGAACGTCTTCGCGAATTCCATCTCCCGAAAACACGTACAGCAGGTCGACGTCGCTGCTGCCAGGCACCGCTCGCACGGCTGAGCCGTATGCTACGATCGCGCAGACCCGGGGAGCACCGGTGGCATCGCGCACGAATGCTTCCACCCACGTGCGCGCGTCGTCGCTGGGCCAGCGACGGATGGCGGCGAGGTGTGGTTCTGCGGAGAGCAGGAGGACGTTCGTCATTTGCGCGCGATCATCTGGCCCACTGCGGCGACGTACCGTTCGAGATCCCGCACGAGGCGGACCGGGTCGAGGGGCGGCAAGGGCGTGTCGCCGTACGCAGCCGCCTTCCGGGCAGCATTCAGCATCGGCAGCAGTACCGAAACGTCGGGCAAGCCGTGGTCCCGGGCAAGCGTCTCGGCGGCGGCGGCCTTCCCAACATGTGTCCGCGCCACCGGTAGGCGCGCGTGCGTGGCCGCGGCCATCACCGCCGCTTCGACGCAGTAGAATCCGTAAATGGTGAGATCGTACCAGTCAGTCGGGTGCGGGGCCGCCGCGCGAGCACGAGCGAGATGGCTCTCTGTACGGGTGAAGAACCCTCTCGCGTCCGCCATGATTCCCCGATCTCGTCAGCGGCTCAGGCCGTACCCTCTGTCCATGTTAATGAAAGAGCGCAGAGTGCACAAGAACGGGCTCTCTGCGCCCTCTGCGTGTCTGCGTGGGGTCAACGCTTGGCCGCCTCCTCGCGGAGGATGGGCTCGAGCACGCGCCAGACGTTCTGCGCGACGATGCGCTGGCCGCGCTCGTTGGGGTGGATGCCGTCGCCCAGGTTCAGCTCCTGGTGGCCGGCGACGCCCTGCAGCAGGAAGGGGATGAGCGACAGGCTGTCCTGCCGCGCGAGGTCGGTGTAGACGGCGTTGAACTCCCGCGCGTACGCCTCGCCCAGGTTCGGCGCGGCCACCATCCCCGCCAGCACGATGCGCGCGTCCGGCCGCGCCTTCCGCACCGTGTCGACGATCGCCTCGACGTTCGACCGCAGCGTACGCACCGGCATCCCCTGCAGCATGTCGTTGGCGCCCGTCTCCACCACCATCACCACGAAGGGCTGCTTCACCAGCCACTTCGCCACGCGGTCGCGCGCCTGCACGGAGACCTCGCCGCTCACCCCGGCGTTCACCACCTCGAAGGGGAGCCCGGCGGAGTCGATCTTCTCCTGCACGCGCGCCGGGAAGCCCTGGTCGGGGTCGAGCCCCAGCGCCGCCGTCAGGCTGGTGCCGACGAACATCACCACGCTCCGCTCCGCCCCGCGCGCCGCGCTCCCGGTGGGGTCCTCGGCCGAGCCGTCGTTGGCGTTCGGGGCGGCGCTGTCGATCGCTGCGGCGGCGGCGCCGTCGTCCGCCGGTTTGCGATCGTCCGCCCGACAGCCGAGTATCAACGTGCAGAAGGTCGGCAGCAGGAACCGCAACACCCGATTCCGCCGGAGCAGCGTGCTCATCGTAGAGGATCTGTCGAAGTCGTACCGGAGCGGCGGGCAGCAGCTCGCCGCGGTCGCGAACGTAAGCTTTCGCGTGGATGCGGGCGAGACGGTGGCAATCGTCGGGCCGTCGGGGAGCGGGAAGACGACGCTGCTGGGGCTGCTGGCGGGGCTCGACCGGCCCACCGGCGGCGCCGTGCGGCTCGACGGCACCGACCTGGGCGCGCTGAGCGAAGACCAGCGCGCGCGGCTGCGGCGCGAGCGCATCGGCTTCGTCTTCCAGAGCTTCCAGCTCATCCCCACCCTCACCGCGCGCGAGAACGTGGAGGTGCCGCTGCAGCTCCGCGGCGAGGGGTCGGCCGGGCGCGCGGACGAGCTGCTGGCGCGCGTGGGGCTCGGCGGGCGCGGCCACCACTTCCCCGCGCAGCTCTCCGGCGGCGAGCAGCAGCGCGTGGCCATCGCCCGCGCCTTCGTCCATTCGCCGCAGATCCTCTTCGCCGACGAGCCCACCGGCAACCTCGACGCGGAGACGGGGCGGCGGGTGATCGACCTGCTGATGGAGCTGAACCGCGAGCTGGGCACCACGCTCGTCCTGGTGACGCACGACGCCGACCTGGCCGCGCGGGCGCGGCGGGTGATCCGCCTGGCCGATGGGCGCGTGGTGGGCGACGAGCGGAGCGCGTCGTGAGGGGCTTCCGCGCGCTGGCGGCGCTGGCCTGGCGCGAGAGCCGGTTCGCGCGCAGGCGCCTCCTCCTCTTCCTCTCCTCCATCTCCCTGGGCGTGGCGGCGCTGGTGGCCACGCAGAGCTTCGCGGCGAACCTGGCGGCGGGGGTCCGCGACCAGAGCCGCGCCATGCTGGGGGCGGACCTGGCGCTCTCCAGCAACCGCCGCTTCGGGCCGGAGACGGAGAAGCGGCTGGCCGCCTTCCGCCGCCGCGGCGTGCCCGTCGTCCGGATCACCAGCTTCGGGTCGATGGCGCTGCTGGAGCGCACCGGGGCCACGCGGCTGGCGCAGGTGCGCGCGCCGGAGCCGGGGTACCCCTTCTACGGCACGATCGAGACGGCGCCGGCCGGGCGATGGGCCGCGCTGCACGCCGGCCGCAACGCGCTGGTGGACCCCGCGCTCCTCACCGCGCTCGACGCGCGCGTGGGCGACTCCATCTCGCTGGGCGACACGCGCTTCCGGGTGATCGGCACGCTGGAGAAGGTGCCGGGGCAGGTGGGGATCGGCTCGCTCTTCGCGCCGCCCGTCTACGTTCCCGCGCGCTACGTGCCGGAGATGAACCTGCTGCGCTTCGGCGCGCGGGCGGACTACGACGCGTACGTGCGCGTCTCGCCGCGCGAGGCGGCGCGCTTCGTGGCCACGGAGCGCGCGGCGCTGCGCCGGGAGCGCACCAGCGTGCGCACCGCCGAGCAGCAGCAGCGCCAGCTCGACCGCGCGCTGGGCCAGCTCGGCGACTTCCTGGGGCTGGTGGGCACCTTCGCGCTGCTTCTGGGCGGGATCGGGGTGGCGAGCGCGATGGGGGCGTACATGGCGCAGAAGCGCGAGACCGTCGCCGCGCTCCGCTGCCTGGGCGCCACGGGGCCGCAGGTGATCGCCGTCTACCTCCTGCAGGCGGGGGTGATGGGGCTCGCGGGGGCGACGATCGGCGCGCTGCTGGGGATGGGGGTGCAGTGGGTCCTCCCCCGCCTGCTGGCCGACCTCCTCCCCGTGCAGGTGGGGACGACGGTGGACCTCCCCGCGGTCGCCACGGGGATCGGCGTGGGGCTGTGGATCGCCCTCGCCTTCGCCCTGCTGCCGCTGCTGGCCACGCGCCGCGTCTCGCCGCTGGAGGCGATCCGCCGCCGGGTGGAGCCCGCCCGCGCGCCCCGCGACGCCTGGACGCTCGGCGCCGCGCTCCTGCTCGCGGCATCCGTCGGCGGGGTGGTGGTGCTGGAGGCGGGCGGAGCGGGGATCGGCATCGCCTTCGTGGCGGGAATCGGGGTGACGCTGCTGGGGCTCTGGCTGGCGGCGTGGGGGGTGACGCGGCTGGTGCGGCGGGGCGCGTGGACGGGGCTCCCGTACACCGCGCGGCAGGGGCTCGCGAACCTCCATCGCCCGGGGAACCAGACGCGGGTGGTGGTGCTCGCGCTCGGCTTCGGCGTGTTCCTGCTGGCGACGCTCTACCTCACGCAGAACAACCTGCTGCGCCCGCTGCGGCTGAACGCGGAGCACAGCAAGGCCAACCTGCTCCTCTTCGACGTGCAGGACGAGCAGCAGCCCGGCGTGCTCCAGCAGCTCCGGGCCGAGCGCGCGGCCGTGCTCCAGGCGGCGCCCATCGTCCCGATGCGCATCCATTCCATCAACGGAAAGACCGCCGCGCAGCTCGTCGGCGTTGGCCCCGCCCGCGAGCCCGCCGACGCCGACGGCCCGCCGCCGGAGCGCGGAAAGGACGCGCCGCGCCGCGGGCCCGAGCCGTGGGCCGTGCGCCGCGAGTACCGCTCCACCTTCCGCGACACGGTGAACGCGTCGGAGGAGCTGGTCGAAGGCAGATTCTGGAAGCCGGGCCAGGGCCGGTCCGGCCGCGGTCCCGCGGAGGTCTCGCTCGACCAGGGGATCATCGAGGACCTGGGCGTGAAGCTGGGGGACGAGATCGTCTGGGACGTGCAGGGGGTGCGCGTCCCCACCCGCATCACCTCGATCCGCGAGGTGGACTGGCAGCGGCTGGAGCCCAACTTTTTCGCCGTCTTCCCCACGAAGGTGCTGGAGGACGCGCCGCATACCTGGGTGCTCCTGGCCCGCGCGCCCGACGCCCCGGCGCGCGCGCGGGTGCAGCGCGACGTGGTGCGCCGCTTTCCCAACGTCGCCATCCTGGACCTCACGCAGGTGCAGGCGGCGCTCGACGACGTGCTGGGCCGCGTGGCCGCGGTGATCCGCTTCCTCGCGGCCTTCAGCGTGGCGACGGGGTTCGTGGTGCTCCTCGGCGCGGTGCTCACCGGCCGGCTGCAGCGGATCCGCGAGAGCGTGCTGCTGCGCACCCTGGGCGCCACGCGGCGGCAGATCGCGGCGATCCTGCTGGGCGAGTACCTGTCGCTCGGCCTGCTCGCCAGCGTGACGGGGATCGGGCTGGCGACGGCGGCCGGGTGGGCGCTGGCGAAGTGGCGCTTCAAGGTGGATTTCGGCGTCCCCGTCCCCGCGCTGCTCCTGCTGGCGGTCGGGGTGACGGCGCTCGCCGGCGCCGTGGGCTACTGGGCCAGCCGCGAGGTGTTCCGCCACACGCCGCTGGAGGCGCTGCGGGAGGAGTAGGGCTCGCGGAGTCGGAGCCGGACGAGGCCATGGCCGGAACTAGGGAGCCTCGGGAGACAGGGCGGTTGAAACCGCGGCAACAACGACACGAAGTCCGCCTTCGCGGACTACAGGCCCTTTCGCTGCCGCAGTCCCGGAGCGCGCGATGGGGCTCGCGGGCGACGCGTCGGCAACACCCGGGTTCGTGGCGTGCCCCATCCTCGCGATAGAACTGCAGCCGGTAGTCCGCGAAGGCGGACTTCGTGTGGTTGTTGCAGCGAATTCATTCGCCCAAACCCACATCGGCCGCGCCTGGTGCTTTCCCTTCCACCTGAGTCATCATGCCTTCGAGCACCAACCCCGACATCGCGCTGATCGAGCGCGCGTTCGACCAGGAGCGCCAGGCGCTCGGCATCCGCACCGCCTTCCCCGACGAGGTGCTGCGGGCGGTGGAGGAGGCGGCGAAGCGCGACCCCGCCGCCGACCCGCGGCGCGTGGACCGGACGGCAATCGAATTTGTGACCATCGATCCGCCCGGGAGCCGCGACCTGGACCAGGCGCTCTGCATCGAGCGGCACGAGGGCGGCTTCCGCGTCTGGTACGCGATCGCCGACGTGGGCTTCTGGGTGGACCGCGGCGGGCCCATCGAGCGCGAGGCATGGCTGCGCGGCGTAACGATGTACGCCCCCGACCACCGCGACACCCTCTATCCCCCCCAGCTCAGCGAGGGCGTCGCCAGCCTCCTGCCGGACGGGGTGAAGCCGTCCATCCTCTTCACCTTCGAGCTCGACGAACGCGCCGAGATCGTGTCGTCCACCGTGGAGCGGGCGCTGGTGAAGAGCCGCGCGCAGCTCACCTACGAGCAGGTGGTGGAGCACGTCGACGGCGGGGAGAAGCGCTTCGCCGGCCAGCCGTGGGCGGGGTCGCTCACCGCGCTCAAGGCGTTCGGCGAGCAGCGGCGCGCGCGCGAGGTGGAGCGCGGCGGCGTGTCGCTTCCCCTGCTCAACCAGCACGTACAGCGCGTGGCCGCCGCGAAGCTGGGCTACGAGCTGGAGTACGAGAAGCCGAACGCGTCGGAGGAGTGGAACGCGCACGTCTCGCTCCTCACCGGCCACGCCGCCGCGCTGCGGATGGTGGAGGCGAAGGTCGGCATGCTGCGGGTGCTCCCGCCGGCGGAGGAGGGCGCGATCGACAACTTCCGCCGGGTGGCGAAGGGACTCGGCTTCACCTGGCCGGGGGGGATGAGCTACGCCGAGTTCATCCGCTCCATCGACGTCTGCGCGCACAACGCCCCGACGCTCGTCTGGCAGGCACGCCGGGTGATGAAGGGCGCCGACTACCTGGCCTTCGACGGCGCGGTGCCGCCCGAGCCCGAGCACCACGCGCTGGCGATGCTCTACGCGCACTGCACCGCGCCGCTGCGCCGCCTGGGCGACCGCTACGTGCTGGACCTGCTGGCGGAGCTCGCGGCGAACGAGCGGCCGTCCGCGGAGGAGCGGGCGCGCCTCCCGCAGGTGGCGAAGACGATGAACGAGGCCGAGTCGCGCGAGGCCAAGCTGGAGCGCGCGGTGGTCAACATCGCCGAGGCGTGGATGCTGCGCTCGCGCATCGGCGAGTGCTTCGGCGCGACGGTGCTGGGGATTCGCGACGGAAAGGTCGAGGTGCAGATCGAGGATCCGCCCGTGCGCGCCGAGGCCGCGCGCGGCGAGCACTCGAAGTGGCTGGAGCTCGGCGAGCAGGTGCAGGTGCGGCTGACGGCGGTGGAGGTCGAGGCGGGGAAAACGCACTTCGAGCTCGCCTGACGAAAAAGATCGTCTCACGCAGAGACGCGGAGACACGGAGAGAACTCCGCGACTCGGCGTCTCTGCGTCGCATCTCTTACGGGAGTAAGACAACGGAGCCGGGGATGGGCGGCATCGAATCGGGACCGTTCTCCTACAACCCTCCACGACGTGATCCCCAATGCGCATCTCCGCGATCGTCGTTGCATCCTTGCTCGCCACGCAGGCGGCCGCCCAGCAGGTGGTGCGTCTCCCGGCGCGGGACCATGCCCTCGGCGGGCGCATCACCACCGTGTACGCGGTCGGCAGGATGGAGGGTCAGAGCTGGGAGATGCTCAGCAACGCCGAGCAGGCCGTCTTCGACCGCGCCGACAACCTCTACGTGCTGGACCGCGGCAACGCGCGGGTGCTGGTGTTCGACCGCGCGGGCCGCTTCGTCCGCCAGTTAGGGCACAAGGGAGGTGGCCCGGGCGAGCTCGAGGTGCCCACCGGCCTCGCGCTGCTGGCGGACGGGAGCTTGGCCGTGCTCGACATCGCCCACCAGAACATCACCCTCTTCGGTCCGGACGGGCGCTTCCGGCGGACGGTGGCGTGGCAGCCCGGCTGGGGCTTCGCAGACCGCACGCTCGCCGCGGACCCGCGCGGCGGCCTGGTGACGCTGCTGCGGCCGGGGCTGGTCCCCGGGCCCGGCGGCGCGCTGCCGACGCGGCCGACGCAGGCGCTGGCGCGGGTGAGCCTGGCCGGGAACGGCGCCGCGACGCCGTTCTTCACCCTCCCCGACCTCTCGCCGCCGCGGCGCCAGGTGAGCAACGAGGGCGGCGCCGTGCGCGTGAACATGCGCATCACCGGGCCGCCGGAGTTCGCGCCCATCACCCGCTGGGGCGTGCTCCCCGGCGGCGCCGTCGCCCTCACCCACACCCAGCTCTACACCGTGAAGGTGCTCGACGCGAACGGCCGCGTGGCGCGCCTGATCCAGCGCCCGGTGCCGGTGCGCCGCCCCACCGCGCGCGACCGCGAGCGCGCGCGCCAGGCGGTGCGCGAGCGGATGCGGTCGGGGCGGGGGATGATCCTGGTGACGCGCGGCGGGGCTCCGGGTGGGAGGGCCCCGGCCGGTCCTCCGCCGCTCTCGCGCGAGCAGATCGAGCAGCGCGTCCGCGAGCTGCAGTTCGCCGACACGGTGCGGGCCATCCAGGGGATGATCGTGACGCCCTCCGGCAAGATCTGGGTGGAGCGCACCCCGGCGAACATCGGCGACCCGGGCCCCATCGACATCCTCACTCCCGACGGGCGCTACCTGGGCACGCTGAACGGCACGAAGCTCCCCGACGCCGTCAGCGCCACCGGCCGCGCCGCCTACCTCGAGCGCGATGAAGACGACGTGGAACGGGTGGTCGTGCGGCAGCTCCCCGCCGGCTGGTACTGAACGACGAGTTGGCCTCCACGGGATTTCAGACTATTTTTCGATTCCCACAGCCGGTAACCCGAACACGGAGGGAACCATGAAGAAGCTTCGGCTGGACCCCGAGGAGCTGGCGGTAGAGCCGTTCGAGCTGCAGCCCCCGCTGGCGGAGGCGGACGGGACGGTCCTGGCGAACTTCGCCACCAAGCACCAGGACAGCTGCGGCTACCCGAACACCTGCGGCGGAGGAAGCTGCGACACGGGGTATCCGCTCTGCTACCAGTGCACCACGCGCTGCGCGGTCGAAGTCTAGGGGCGGCTGCGCCGCGAGAACGCAGAGGAACCGAGAGAGCGCAGAGGCGAACCTCTGCGTTCTCTCGGTTCCTCCGCGTCTCGCGCGCCAGCGCCCTCAGTCGAGCAGGCGCCGCCCGTTGAGGATCTTGAGGAAGGAGCGCCCGCGCAGCTCGTCGAGAGAAAGGCCGGTCATCTCCAGCGCCTCCTGCTCGGTGAGCGCCCCGCAGTTGATCCCCCGCAGGAAGTAGTTCAGCAGCCCCTGCCCCGTGGCGGCGTCGTCGAACACGTCGCCCACCAGCGTGGCCTGCGCCGCCTTCTCCACGAAGTTCTTCAGCCGCGCCCCCGCGCTCTCCACGCTCTCCAGGAAGAAGGCGAACACCGCCGCGTAGCGCGTGGGAATCTGCGCCGGGTGCAGGTCCCATCCCTGGTAGAAGCCGCCCACCAGCGAGTGCCGCACGTCGTCGTAGTGCAGCTTCCAGGCGCGGTGCACGCTGGCCCGGTTCTCCGCCTCCTGCGCCGCGGTGAGCCCCTCGCCGCGGTGCACCGGCACCGGCATCACCGTGGTCGACCCGTCCGAGAGCCAGACGCCCGTGCCGGCCAGCGAGACCTGCATCGCGTGCTTGGCGTAGTCGCAGGCGCGGTGGCGCATGTGCTGGTGCGCCGCGGTGATCCCCACCCCGGCCGTGTAGTCGTAGGTGCCGAAGTGCGCCCCGGTGATCCGCCCCGCGCCCGCCCGCACCAGCTCCGGGAGCATGCAGCGCCCGTCGGCGCCGATGATGGCCTGCGGCACCTCCACCATCAGCTCGAAGCGCAGCGCCCCCTCGGCCAGCCCCAGCTTCGGCTCCAGGGCGGCGAGCGCGGCCACGAAGAACTCCACCTGCTCCGGCAGCGCCACCTTCGGCAGCGTCAGCACCCAGTTGGGCGGGAGCGCACCCCCGGTCGCCTCGGCCAGCGTGGTGAGGAAGAGGTCGAGGGTGCGGATGCTGCGGCCGCGCAGCTCCTCGCTCAACGTCTTCACGCGGATCCCCAGGAAGGGCGGGAGCGTCCCCTCCGCCAGCCCCTTCGCCACCTCGCGGGCGACGGACCGGGCGTGGCCGTCTTCCTCCGCGTCGGGGCGGTTGCCGTAGCCGTCCTCGAAGTCGATGCGGAAGTCCTCCACCGGCTCCCGCTCGAGCTTCTCCACCACGCGCGCGTACACCCGCTCCGCCAGCGCCGCGTCCGCGAGGCCGACGGCGGATGCGAGGGTGGCCGCGTCCGGCGCATGGTCGCGGAGCGCGCGGCGCGCCACCTGGCCCAGCTTGCCGGTGGAGTCGGAGCGGAAGAGCTGCGCGCCGCCGTAGACGGTGTGCACCGGCTGGCGCGCGCCGCCCTCGCCGGGGTAGCGCGCTGCGAAGGCCTGGTTGGCGCGGGAGAGGCGGTCGGCCGCGGCGGCCAGGTCGTCTGGGGAGAGAGAAGCGGGCATCCGGAAGGTCAGCCGTTGTAGATGGTGCCCTTGCGGGCGCGGTAGAGCTCCAGCACGGCGTTCGCCTCGTCGCGCAGCACGCCGTGCACGATCTCGATGCCCCGCGCCTCCAGGTAGGCGTGGCTCTCGGGGAAGACGGGGCCCTCCTCGAAGTTGAGCCGCCGCGCGTCGTCACGGTGCGCGCCGCACACCACGCGGGTCACGCCGCTCCAGAGCGTGGCGCCCAGGCACATCGCGCACGGCTCGCAGCTCGTCACCAGCTCGTGCGCGGGGCCGCCGGGGAGGCGCAGCGAGAAGGTGCCGAGCCGCGCCTGCGCCTGCATGAAGGCCATGATCTCGCCGTGCAGCGTGCAGTTGTTCAGCCGCACCACGCTGTTCACCCCGACGCCCACGATCCGCCCGCTCTCCCGCTCGAACACCACCGCGCCGAAGGGGCCGCCGGTGCCGCGCAGCACGTTCTGCCGCGACAGCTCGATCGCCACCCGCATCCGCTCCTCGTCCGACCCGTACGCCGCGTCGAGGTCCACGGCGGACGCGATCCACTCGGGAAGGGTGATCGTAACGTTCGGCAGCTCCATCGGGTCCTTCATGGGAGTCGGATGAGGCCGGCGGGGCACCGCCCGCCGCGCCGCGCGAAGACCGGTGGTGCGCGACGGCCCGCCACGATAACGCGGGCGCCGCGAAGGGGCCAGCCCGCGTATGGCGCGGCGGCTTCGATTCTCGCCAGGAACAAATGTTGTGAGAAAATTGTCCTGTAGGGTGCCGCGGGCATTCCTCTCGCGCCCTCGCCCTCGCGAAGGTGGATGCGCGGACGGTCTCCACCTGCTATCCTATCCCCCTCGAACCCGATCCAGCGTCCCGCACCCCGCCTGCTCCGCCGGCGGCCGCCGCCATTTCCCACGCCGTCCGTGAGCCGCCGTACCTCTCCGCCGTCCCCCGTCGCCGGACCGCCCCCGCCGCCCCCGCCGCCTCCGCACGAAAGCCTGTCGATCCCCGAGCCGGTCGACGGCGAGACGGCGGTCGAGGCGCTGCGCCGCAGCGAGGCCTACTTCCGGGCGCTGGTGGAGAACGCGCGCGACGTGATCCACGTGATCAACGAAGACGGCACCACGCGCTACATCACCCCCTCGGTGCGGCACCTGCTGGGGTGGGACCCGGCCGCGCTCACCGGACACAGCGCGCTGGAACTGGTGCACCCCGACGACGTGGAGCCGGCCAAGGAGCAGATCCGCCTCTCCCGCGGCAACCCCGGCGCGGGGCGGCCGCTCACCGTGCGCGTGCGCCACCGCGACGGTTCGTGGCGCGTGTTCGAGGCGGTCGGCCGCAACCTGCTCGACGACCCGCGGGTGCGCGGCATCATCGTCAACTCCCGCGACGTGACGGAGCGGCGCCGCGCCGAGGAGCAGAGTCTGCGCCTGGCGGCCTTCGCGCGCGAGAACCCCAATCCCATCTTCGAGCTCGCGCCCGACGGGGCGGTGGTCTGGGTGAACGCCGCGGGGCAGCGGCTGGTGGCGGCGCTGGGGGTCGACGGGCCGGCCGGCGTGCTCCCCCAGGACCACCCCGCGCTGCTGCGGCAGGCGGCGGAGGGCGCCGGCACGCACGCACGGGAGGCGGCCGTCGCGGGGCGGGTGTTCGCGTGGAGCTACCATCCCCAGCCCGCGCTCGGCACCGTGCACCTCTTCGGCGAGGAGGTGACGGAGCGGAAGCGGGCGGAGGAGCGGCTGCTGCACGACGCCGTGCACGACGCGCTCACCGGGCTCCCCAACCGGCACCTCTTCATGCAGCGGCTGGGCGAGTCGCTCTTCCGCTTCAACCAGGGGGGCGGCCAGTTCGCGGTGCTCTTCCTGGACCTGGACCGCTTCAAGGTGGTGAACGACTCGCTCGGCCACCACGTGGGCGACGAGCTGCTGGTGGCCGTCGCGCGGCGGCTGGAGGAGAGCGTGCGCGCGGGCGACACCGTGGCGCGCTTCGGGGGCGACGAGTTCGCCATCCTCCTCTGCAACCTGGACGAGACCGCCGACGCCACCCTGATCGCCACCCGCGTGGCCGACGCCGTGGCCGCGCCGGTGAACCTGAGCGGCTACGAGGTCTTCACCTCGGTGAGCATCGGCATCGCCCTGGCGTCGAACGGCTACGAGCGCCCCGAGTACCTGCTGCGCGGCGCCGACATGGCCATGTACCAGGCCAAGGGGAGCGCCGGTGCGGCCTGGGAGGTGTTCGACCGGGGGATGCACGCCCGCGCGCTCGCCCGCCTGCAGACGGAGACCGACCTGCGCCGGGCGCTGCAGCGCGGGGAGTTCCTCCTCCACTACCAGCCCATCGTCTCCCTCTCCACCGGCCGCATCGCCGGCGTGGAGGCGCTCGCGCGCTGGGAGCACCCCGACCGCGGGAGGGTGGAGCCCGCCGAGTTCATCGCCATGGCCGAGGAGACGGGGGCCATCGTGCCGCTGGGCGAGTGGGTGGTGCGCGAGGCCTGCCGGCAGCTCGCGGAGTGGCGGGCGGAGCTGGGGGCGGAGATCGCGGTGAGCGTGAACCTCTCCGCGCGGCAGGTGGCGGAGGCCGGGCTGGTGGAGACCGTGCGCGGCGCCCTCACCGCCGCCGGGCTGGCGCCGGCGGACCTGAAGCTCGAGATCACCGAGAGCGCGCTGCTCGAGACGGCGGCCGCCGAGTCGGTGCTGGCGGAGCTGCGGGCGCTGGGGGTGGAGCTGCAGCTCGACGACTTCGGCACCGGCTACTCGTCGCTCTCCGCGCTGCACCGCCTCCCCATCCGGGCGCTCAAGGTCGACCGCGCCTTCGTCAGCGGGATGGAGGCCGGGAACGCGCCCTCGCAGCTCGTGCGCGCCATCGCGCTGATGGCGCGGGGGATGGAGCTCACGGTGATCGCCGAGGGGGTGGAGACCGCCGCCCAGCTCGCCGAGGTGCGGGAGCTCGGGTGCGACTACGCGCAGGGCTATCTCATCTCCCCGCCTCTTTCCGCGCAGGCGCTCCGGGAGCTGCTCGTGGCCGGGACTACCTGGTAGCTCCGGCTCAGCTTTTGTCTCACACAGAGACGCGGAGACACAGAGAGACGCTGCGATTGTGCAGATACCCGCGGAGGTGTCGAGGGGATCGCGGAGCGCGCACGGGCGCTGCGTATCGCGCGGGGATGGACGCAGCAGGAGCTCGCGCAGCGCTCCGGCGTGGCGCTGGATACGCTGCGCCGCTTCGAGCGCACGGGGAAGATCTCGCTGGAGCGGCTGGCGAGGATCGCCGTTGTGCTCGACGCCGTCCGCCCGCTTGGCAACCTCTTCGCCGCACCACCGGCTATCACCTTGGCGGATTTGGAACGTGCGGAGCAGCGGCGGCGGGTGCGCGCGTCACCCCGCCGCCGGAACCGTGATGCATAAGTTGGGGCACAATTGGCGGAGGGTCCGATCCGCCGCGCCCATTGTCTGAGCGCCGTCGTTCGCGCATCCGACCAGGCGCGCGGTACTGCGTTTTGGTGAATGGCTCACCAAAACGCCGTGCACCTTCCTCCTCGACGGATCCCGCGGCCGGGCGGGGTCCGGCGCGTGCAAGTTCTTGCCGGGTCGGCAGGTTCTGCCGGGCGCCGTTTGTTTCGCGAGGCCTTCTGGAGGGCCCCGCGCACTGGCAGAGCTTTTGCGGCGGTGATGGGCGCTGTTCATTCGTCCCGCTCGCCGTTACGCGCCCGACACGACGCGCCGACCGGATGCCCCACGCCACGCAGACCGTGCCTGTATCCTCCGTAGCGGCTCCATCCTTTGGCGCCGTGGCGAGTTGCGCCATGGGAGGCGGGGGATGATGGCCAGCCACGTTGCGCTCGCCCCCGAGGCGGCGGTCGACGTGCTCGGCAGCGCGCCCGCCGGCATCGGCGTGTGCGACCGCGAGCTGCGCTGGGTGGCGTGGAACCGCGCCATGGAGTCGTTCACCGGCCTGGCCGCCGACGACGTGGTGGGCGAGCGCGCCGTCGACGTGGCCGCCGCGCTCGCCGGCGACGACGCCCCCGCGCTGCTGCGCGCCGTGCTCGACGGGATCTGCGTGGACCTGGACGAGGTGGCCCTCCCCGGCGACGGGGTGCGCGAGACGCGCTGGCTCTCGGTGCGCTGGTCGCCGCACCACGCCCCCGGCGGCGAGGTGGCGGGCGCGGTGGTGGCCGTGCACGACGTGACCGCCCGCCGCCGCGGCGACCAGCAGGCGCTGCGCCTGGCCGCCATCCCCCGCGAGTCTCCCAACCCGGTGCTGGAGTGCGACCCCCAGGGGAACGTGCTCTACGCCAACCCCGCCACCCGCCACGTGCTGGCCGAGATCGGCGCCACCCTCGAAGACGGCTTCCTCCCGCGCAACCACCGCGGCCTCGTCGCCAGCGCCCTGCAGCACGGCCAGCCGATGCGCACGGTGGAGGTGGACGTGGACGACCGCGTCTTCTCCTGGACCTACCACCCCCACCCCGCGCTGGGGGTGGTGCACCTCTTCGCCGACGACATCACCGCCCGCCG
>Ga0070685_10000413_pt1 | contig 25302 bp, 18 predicted proteins | sample KBSS13LmetaG_FD_65651 | JGI IMG/M metagenome (GOLD analysis project Ga0070685, IMG submission 65651) | Switchgrass rhizosphere microbial communities from Kellogg Biological Station, Michigan, USA - KBS S1-3L metaG | ecosystem: Host-associated > Plants > Roots > Rhizosphere ...
ATCCGGTTCACTACGCCTCTTAGCAGTCATAATCCTTTCGAAGTCCTTTGGCTTCAGGCTTAATCCTGTCGGGTAATACCGCTTTATTTTATTGTGAGTGATCCTTATTGTTACAGCACATTTGCCATTTTTGTTCAGCCATTCTTTCTTTTCCTGTTCAGAATTAAAGTCTTTTTTACCATTTGTTTTTGGGTGGTAACGGTCAATAAATGCTGAAACGGTTGCAGTTCCCATAAATTTGAATTTTTGTTAAGAAAAATACTCCGACACCTTTCCGACACAAAAATACATACTATCAAGAAATAACCATAAATAAACTGATATGGCTATAATGCTTTACAGGACTGATTTAGCAGGGAACTATTGGTTTTGTATTGCTTTTTTACAAGTTTATTTTGGTCACAAAATATGACTGTTAATCAGAGGGTCGTTGGTTCAAGTCCAACAGGGGGAGCAACAAATTGAAGCACTTAGAATGATCAAATCACTAAGTGCTTTTTTATTTGTATACTTATTAATTGACATTGATCATGCAGCCAACATGAATATGATGAAGAAATTGTATTGATTCTTGACCTGTTTCAACTTCTCAATAAATACCTTTGATCTCAAGTTCTGGTAGCTGCCTGTATAGCTACTTTCGCGGCCATCAAAATAAAAAATAAATGAAGCTGCCTTTTCACTTTCACCGACCTGGCGTAAACATCAGTTTATTACGATTTTCAGTTATTGTTATCACTTGTACCTTTCTTTCCAGTTGTGCTTCGATTGTAAGTAAAACCAACTGGCCTGTTACAATAGACTCCAAACCCGAAGGTGTTCATGTTTCTATTACAAATAAAAGAGGGATAGAAGTATTTTCAGGGAAAACACCTGTTCTCACAAAACTTAAATCGGGAAGCGGCTATTTTAGCAAAGAAAGCTACACAGTAGTGATGACCTATAAAGGCAATGAAAAAAGAACGATCAACCTTGAGTGTTCCGTTAACGGCTGGTACTTCGGTAATCTCCTCATCGGAGGTTTGATCGGGATGTTAATTGTCGACCCTGCAACTGGTGCAATGTTCAAACTTGACAGAAACGAAGTCTATGAAGTGTTCAAAGAGAATAGTACAAGTCAGTTGAAGGTCCTTGATATAAATAATATTCCTCTTGAGTGGAAAACTAACCTGGTAGAACTATAAAAATAAACTATAACTACTCTGCAAATATGTAAAGCCGCTTAATGCGGCTTTACTTTTTAAATCCTCATTTTATATTTTTTCATTGTTTCATCCCCAAAGATCAGCTGTTACCAAAACTCATTTGACTATTGACGTTGGTCAATAAATCTTCCGGTATCTTTTTAAAAAAGATATTTTTTTATATTTATTATTATTCTAAAAACTACTTTATGAAGAGACAATTCCTGCTTTATGCATTCTTGTTTTCTATTTTAGCCAGTTGTAACCAATCTGGAAATACAGAGAGCCCGGAAACAAATACAGCAAAAGCAACCCCTACTCAAACTGCTGTTGAAGAAAAACCAGCTCCGGCAAATAACAGTGCCGCTTCAGCAGATGATAATGCTATTGCAACAATTGACGTCAATGGTGTGGTCATCAAACTCCACCAGTTAGTAAAGTTCGAACCAAAAGGAAACCAGTTCTTAAAAGCTGACAATGCAAAATTCAATTATTATATAACCGATGTCAGCATTACGAACAATACAAATGAAACGATCAACGCAGGTACTGATTTTGATTTTGCAATTGATATCGAAAGCAAGGAGGGAAAGCGGTTTTGGAAAATTGATCCGAGCGCCAAAGTATTAAGCTTGCATGATATGGAGGTCGCAAAACGTGACCAGGCTGCTTATGATAAACTCTGGAGCAAAATAAATGCCGGTGAAAAAGTTAGGTCATTCTTAAAAGGATATGAAGTGCCAAAAGAAGTCGTGCCGTACAAATTCATTTATGACAATGTTGGTAAAGGAATAAAAAAAGAACAAGTGCTCAATCAATAGATCAGTTTATTTAACTATCAAAACTACCGTCAATGAAAAAACTATCCCTGCTTTTGATCCAGGTTGGAGTTTGTATCATCGTCTTTTCACAATTGCCCACAAAACTTGCAGTAAAAACCAATGCACCAGTTGCTAATCAGCAAACGATAACAAAGCCAAGTGTACAGTCTTCAAAAACGATCCAGGCTGCAACGAATATGCCGGCGGCATGGTTTCGGGATGATATGGATAAAAGCAAAGTAATTCCATGCGGAAGCTGGTTGCAATCAGGAATTGAAGTATTGCTCGTCAATGATGATAATACAGGGTACAAAGAAAATAATGATTATGCAGTTAAAGCATTAGTGTTTTACCCCGACTTGTCAGAAGGTGAGTTAGTGGCCCAATACGTTACGCCGATGGAAAGAGGACATGAGAATCCGGTAGGATATAATATTCAAAAGGTCAATATGTATGACCCGCTCATGTATAAAAACTTACACTGGAGAATTGAAACCTCGATGGATGGTACATTTAGTTTATACAGCCTGCGATACAAAGCCTACTTATCACTGCAACCTCTTTCTTCCGGTAAGGTCGTTGGTCAATTGATCGATTCCGGCAGGGTGAATGATGCAATGAAGATCAAGTTCATCTTATACAGAACCGGCCACACCATTAATACACCTATTATATTTTATCATCCGAATACAAAAACATTTTTAAGTGTCGAAAACAACCCTTCTTTTTTTGCCTACCGCATGGACGAGCTTAGTGCAGTCAGTAATAAGACGCAGAAGTTGCCGGTAAAATTTATCGGTACTTCTGGGGGTATGGCCTGGGACATGGGTGATGTATTTGGCATAAGGAATACCATCCGTTTTCATGCTCCGGGTATCAGCTCCGATGCGGATGGTGATGGACACAAAGCAATAGATTGTAATGGTGATGACTGTGATGATAATGATGCAAACAGGTTTCCGGGAAACCCTGAAAAAGCAGATGCCACTGGTCATGATGAGGATTGTGTTTGCAACTATGAATTAGTAGATAAGGATCACGATGGATTTTATGATATCAATTCATTTAATATCTGCGAAGGCGGAAGAATTGAAAGAGGAACGGATTGTGATGATAACAATCCTTCGATCAAACCAGGGTCAATAATTTATATCAGCGCTACCGAAGCGCAGCGTTGCGGAGACGCAAATAAATTAAAGGCCAGGACAGGTATGCATTTTGTTCGCCAGCAGGATGGAACAGCTCTTGAGGTTCCGAATTAGTTGCTGGCCTTTTCTATGTTCAATGAGAATAGCACCATTCAACTGAAGGTCCTTGATATAAATAATTATTCCACTTGAATGGAGATCTAATCTGATAGAACTATAAAAATAAACGATAACTACTCTGCAAAAAAGTAGAGCCGCTTAATGCGGCTTTACTTTTTAAACCCTGATTTTTTATTCTGAGGTTACCGCGAATTTTTCTTCTTAATGTTCTTTCTTTTGCTTGTGCAAAAGAATCCTTCGACAAGCTCAGGATAAAATCCCGAAAGAAAAGCACACCGGCAACGATATACAGCCGTTGCCGTCCCGATAGCTATCGGGATTGATTTAGCTGCAGTGCTACAATTAACTGAGCCCAAAAATTCTTATCATCTGCATCGACGATAGTTGTGTTTTGCTTTTTCTAATCGATACTCCACAAATCTTGTTTCAGATTATCATGAATTTTCCAGCGCCTTCTTTTTCGTCATCAATAGTTCACGAGCATCTCTAAAAAATATAAACGAAAAAGATAGCGCCTTTCGGTATTACAAATAATACGTAATAAGAACTGCTTCTTATCACCTCAATAACAAAAGTCATTTACAAAATGCCGGAGTCTTCATGTGCGTTGGCCTGCCAAAAACAGCGGAGCATTTGTTTTTGGCTGCCCTTTTCTTTGTTTCTTTCTTTTGGGCAAGCAAAAGAAAGAAAAGGGAACAAGGCTTCTATAAACAAGTAAAGCCGCGTTAAGCGACTTTACTTTCGGATTGTGATCTTTAGCTATCCCCAACAATAATAATACAAATCAGCATCGATTGTGACAGAGGTCAGTGTCGGTGCATGAGTTTATAGTTACCTTCAAAGGTGATTGATAGCAATCCGGGAGAAAGGATTATGATTTATTGTGTTCCCCGTAAGAACATGAGCATATTTAATAACTTCTAAACATTTTTTTATGAAATCAACAATGAAAGCCCTGGTATATGGCGGTGTCGGCAAGATCGAATTGAAAGAAGTACCAGTGCCAAAGATTCAGAAGTCAACAGACGCCCTGGTCAGGATAACAAAAACCACTATCTGTGGTACCGACCTTGGTATTATAAAAGGTAAAGTGCCAACAGTGAAACCCGGCACTACGTTGGGTCACGAAGGCGTAGGCATTGTTGAAGAAACGGGAGCTTCAGTAAGGAATTTTAAAAAAGGTGATCACGTCATCATTTCCTGTATAACTTCTGATGGCAGCTGTGAGTACTGCAAGAAAGGCATGTATGCGCATTGCGAAGATGGCGGTTGGATACTCGGACATCTCATCAATGGCACTCAAGCCGAATACGTATGTATACCGCATGCCGACAACAGTTTGCATCATATTCCTGCAGGAGCAGATGAAGAATCATTAGTAATGCTAAGCGATATCCTGCCCACAGGATATGAGATCGGTGTATTGAATGGCCGAGTAAAACCCGGCGACACCATTGCGATCGTAGGTTCAGGACCTATCGGCATGTCAGCCTTATTGACCGCACAATTTTATTCCCCGGCAAGAATTTATATGATCGATCTTGATGATAACCGGCTGGCAACCGCTAAAAAATTTGGTGCTACTGATCTCATCAATTCAGGCAAAGAAGATGTCGTGAAAAGGATTTTTGCTGAAACAAAAGACGGTGTGGATGTAGCCATCGAAGCTGTTGGTCTTCCTGCCACTTTTGATATTTGCCAGAACATAGTAAGACCTGGTGGTAATGTTGCCGTTATTGGTGTGCATGGACATAGTGTAGATTTTCAATTGCAGAAATTATGGATCCAGAACATTACACTAACGACAGGTCTTGTAAGCACATTCACCACGCCTATGTTGTTAAAGAATGTGAGCTCTGGTAAACTGGAGCCAAAAAAACTGATCACACACCATTTTATGCTGCAGGATATACTGGAAGCATATAATGTGTTTGGCAATGCAGGAAAAGAAAAAGCAATGAAGGTGATCATTGATGCTGAAGGAGTAGCCAAGCCAAAGGCAGCGGCCACTAAAAAAAGAGAATTAGCAGAAATATGATTCTGCATGGACGGAAAACTCAAGCACTTAGAATGATCAAATCACTAAGTGCTTTTTTATTTGCATACTTATTAATTGATATTGATCATGTAATCAACATGAATTAATGTAATAATTATTTTGATTCTTGACTTTTTTCAACTTCTCAATAAATATCTTCAGTGTGAGGACTTAGTATTTAACCATATAGTTACTTTCACACCTCCAAAACTACCTGCGTATTAGATAAGTAAAGCCGCTTAATGCGGCTTTACTTTTAAATCCCTATTTTATTATTCTAAGGTTACCACAAGTGTTTCTTTTCTCTTAATGTTCTTTCTTTTGCTCTTGTATCAGATTTCGTCGCCAATAGTTCACGAGCATCTCTAAAGTTTGCAAACGAAAAAGACAGCGCCTTTCGGTATTACAAATAACACGTAGCAAGAACTTCGTTCTATCACCTCAATAACAAAAGTCATTTAAAATTATCGAAGTGTTCATGTGCGTTGGCCTGCCCGGCCGGCGGAGCTTCGGGCCGGGCTTTATCTTTTTTTCGTAATCCTTTCGGATTACCCATTTGCATCAAGGCAAAAAGAACAAAAACTAATTAAAAGCCGCCTATTTAATATGAACGACTTTAAATAAAAAAAATTCAGTAAGAGTTGTATGTTCTTTCTTTTGCTTGTGCAAAAGAAAGAACGAAAGAAAAGCACACCGGCAATGATGTACGGCCATTGCCGGACGCCTTGATTTAACTTTTGTGCTACTGTTAACTGAGCTAAACAATTCTTATCATCTGCATCGACAATAATTGTAATTTGTTTTCTTGATTGATTATTCCTTCAACTTGTTCCGTCTTATATCAGCAGTAATGATGTTCCAGCGCCTTCTTTTTCGTCGTCTATAGTTCATGAGCATCTTTTAGGAATGCAAACGAAAAAGACAGCGCCTTTCGGAATTCCAAATAACACGTAGCAAGAACTGCGTCCCATCACCTCATTAACTAAATCCAATTACAAATTATCGGAGTGTTTATGTGCGTTGGCCTGCCAAAAACAGCGGAGCATTTGTTTTTGGCTGCCCTTTTCTTTGTTTCTTTCTTTTGGGCAAGCAAAAGAAAGAAATGCAATAGAAATATGTTTAAGCCAAAGAGATACAATATCCACCCCAAAATGAAAACTGTTTATAGTCGAAATACTTCCCCCGCCAGCGGGGGATAATGAAACATTCATTTAATTGATGAAGCAAAACTCATGAAAGCGGCTCGGCGTTCGTTCGGTACCTGCAGGCCTGAATCTATCTTTTGATGAAGGGATAACTTGCATTAAGCAGCTTTACATTCGAAATTGTGATTTTTATTCTGAGGTTACCACGAGTGTCTCTTCTCTCTTAATTGTAAAAGACTGACTAAACACAAACCCTTTACCCGTTGCTTTAAAGCTGATCTTTGAAAATTCTTCCTTTGGCATTTTGTATCTCTTTGCAAAGGAATTTCCTGGAATGTTTTCTTCAAACACAGTAGCACCGGCTTGATCCATAATTTTCAATGTGCATCCTTTAGCGGGAACTTCAGTGAAAATAAGATCAAATACCAGGAAATCATTTTCGATTCCCATAAACTGAACTTTGTTCGCTGCTTCTGTTTTTACATAATTTTCTGACGGGCTTTGCGAATAAGAAGAACCAGCGCAGAAAGTAAAAAACACAATAATGATGGCTTTTAAGAACAAGAATTTGATTGATTTCATAAAAAGGTTTTTGATTTTGATTTAATAAACCAAAATTCCAACACCACGGTTAACTGACTGTAAACTGCTGGTTAATTACCGATGATGAGATTATTCTCTTATTATGAAATCTTATTAGTTGTGATTTTTGTAACAGGTCGGAACCTTTCGACAGTCATGAACGCAACTATTCGTATCATCAACGACCCACGATCCTGACAACATCAATATTTGAATTTACGGGTGGACCTGCGTTCATTACGGCCTGGATATAGTAATAATGAGTTCCGGCAAATACTGCTTCATTCTTGTAAGTGTATTTTAAAGAACCGTCCGGAAAAATTTCATCGAGAGGAGCAAAGAATTCGCCACCATCATCAGAATGATAAACCACAAAATAATTTACCCCTGCAATTGATGACACTCCCCAGTTCACGACAATATTTTTTGCCTGGCGGTGACATCGTAAAAAACTAAAAAGCTCCTGGACATGGCTTGACTGTACTCCAGGTAAATGCTTTGCTGGTAAAGGAGAAAAATTAAATGAAGAAAGTGTTGTTAATGACAATAACATTAATAATAAAAGGTTCGTGGGTTTCATAAATGGTGGTTTTGAATCTTAAAAATAGAAAAATTATCCTCCGTTAGAAGCGCCGTGATTAGAAATTAATAAACATTAAATGAACATTGAGATGGTTTGAAGTTAATTTAAAAAGAAAATTAAGAAAGCAATATCGTCGTGAAATTCTTCATTCCAAGTAGATGATGGTAGAGGGAAAATTACTGGTAGAATGTGAAGTGACTCATATTATTGTTGAAAAGTGTTATGATCTTTCGAAGATGCTGAAGAGGTTAAGCACCTGTGATTTGGAGAATTCATTTCCTGAGAGGAGAAATTTCCGATAACCTTTTTACATATACTTTCTTTTGCTTGTGCAAAAGAAAGTAACAAAGAAAAGCACACCGGCAATGATGTACAGCCATTGCCGGACTCTGTGATTTAACTTTATTACTACTGTTAACTGAGCTAAACAATTCTTATCATCTGCATCGACGATAATTGTAAGTTGTTTACTTCATTGATCATTCTCTCCCCTTGTTTCTGCCTTATACCCGCATTAATGATGTTCCTGCACCTTCCCGATGGCCTGTTGAAGGCTTATCAATCAAAATACTGCAAGCCATCGGGACAGCGCCTTTAGAGTTTACAAATAACACGTAGCATAAACTTCGGCCTATCACTTCAATAATAAAAGTCATTTAAAACTATCGGAGTCTTCATGTGCGTTGGCCTGCCCGGCCGGCGGAGCTTCGGGCCGGGCTTGATTTTTTTGGTTCTTTTTGCATCAAGGCAAAAAGAACATAAAAAGTAGACTGTTTAAGAAATCATCCAACTGAACTTTTAAAAGTTTAATTCTACTTTTATCCCTATGAAATATTTACTCCTGTGTTTTTTCTCGGGACTTATATTTATTCCCGCTTTTTCCCAGTCATTAAATGAAGAAGCAGCCGTAAAACTTGCTCGTCTTCCTCTTCATTGCATCAATACAGAATTTCCCAATAAAACATCGCATACCGCTGACAGCATAACCGATGCGTTGTTGCTCCCAAGCCAGCTTCATCCTGCTTTTTATGGTTGCCTTGACTGGCACAGCAGTGTGCATGGGCATTGGCTGCTATTGAAAGTGTTGAAACAATTTCCATCAATATCTATTAAGGATAGCATACTACAAATACTCAGCGCCAGTTTTCAACCACAGAAAATAAAAGAGGAGGCTGACTATTTTTCAAAATATAAAACTGCTAATACATACGAGCGGACTTACGGATGGGCCTGGCTTTTAAAGTTAGATGAAGAATTATTTATTTGGGAAAACCCATTGGCCAGGCAATGGCATGAGACATTACAACCACTAACAAAAAAGATCGTTGATCTATGGAAAAATTTCCTTCCCAAACAAACTTACCCAAACAGGACTGGTGTGCATCCCAATACTGCATTCGGGTTGGTCTTTGCGCTTGACTGGTCAAGAACAGTAAGAGATACCGCTTTTGAACATGCGATCATTAAAAAAGCAAAAGAATTCTATTTAAATAATATAGCCACGCCTGCTTACCTTGAACCGGATGGCAGTGATTTCTTAAGTCCAAGCCTTGAGATAGCGGACCTGATGAAAAGGATCTTACCCAAACAGCAATTCATCACATGGCTGAATAAATTTTATGATGCCCGCAGTATAAAGCGCATTACAGAAATGCCCGTTGTCAGCGACCGCACCGATTTCCAGATCGTGCACTTAGATGGTCTTGCTTTGAGCCGTGCATGGTGCATGAAAAGTATCGCTAAAGAATTGCCGGTTTCTCATCCCTGGAAAAAATTATTTGAGAAAACAGCAAATGATTTTTTAAAGAGTGCATTACCCAATGTTATCAGCGGCAACTATGGCGGCGATCATTGGCTGGCAAGTTTTGCTCTATATGCACTGAGCCAATAAAAAAGACTACTACAGAGGAGGTGCATTATGAAATCTTATCTGTTATGATTTTTGTAACAAATTGAAACCTTAACTGCAGAAGTTAAAAATTGGTCAATTGAAAACATCATTTTATCCATTATAGCCAGGGCTCTTTAATGTTCTACCGACTTTTGTGTGTTAATTAATTAGCATTATCTCATTTGTTTAATGTATCAGGCTGATGGAAACTTATTCAATATTGTCCGGGCATGCTTTGAATCCAGATAACTCTATTGTATTTTTCGCCTGCCACCCAACTGACACTACTCATGAATCTAGTCGCCTTTTTTGATATTGAGACAAACGCTGAAACAGGTAAAATCATCGATATCGGCTGTATTAGGTCAGACGAAGCCAGGTTTCATAAAAATTCCATTCCCGAGTTTCAAGATTTCATTAAGGATTGCAAGTTTCTATGCGGACACAATATTTTACAGCATGATTTGAAGTATTTAAAAGAACAAGCAGCCCGTCTGGATTTAAAAAAAATCAAATCAATAGACACTCTTTTATTTTCTCCTTTACTTTTTCCAAAAAGGCCCTATCACAAGCTGTTGAAGGATGATAAAATACAAACTGATGAAAAAAATAATCCTTTCAATGATTCAATTAAAGCCAGGGAATTATTTATAGATGAAGTTGATGTGTTTAATCAGTTAGATGAATCATTAAAAACTATTTTCTATACCCTTTTGGATAATATTGATGGTTATTCTCCTTTTTTTGAATTCATCAATTTTAAAGAAAAGCTAGATGATGATGAACTTGAGAAACTAATCAAGAAACAATTTGTTGATAAGGTTTGCAGCAATTGCAATATTTCGAATTTGATTAAACACAATCCTGTTTCACTTGCATATGCATTGGCATTAATTAATTGCAATGATAGATATTCAATAACTCCACCCTGGATTTTAAAAACACATCCACATGTCGAACAGTTATATTTTCTACTCTGCAATAGTCCGTGTTTAAATGGTTGCCACTATTGCAATCAAGCCTTTGATCCATTTCAACCACTCAAAGATTATTTTGGTTATCCTTCGTTCAGAACCTATAACAATGAACCATTACAGGAAAATGCAGTAAAGGCGGCTATAAATAACAAATCAATTCTTGCCATATTTCCAACAGGTGGCGGAAAATCGATCACTTTTCAGATCCCGGCATTAATGAGTGGTAGAAACGCAAAAGCTCTTACAGTAATAATATCGCCTTTGCAATCATTAATGAAAGACCAGGTTGATAATATGGAAAAGAAAGGAATTACAGAAGCCGTAACAATTAATGGCTTGTTAGATCCAATCGAGCGAAGCAAAGCGATCGAACGAGTTGAAAATGGAAATGCCAGCATTCTTTATATTTCGCCGGAATCATTGCGTTCAGTTACGATTGAGCGACTACTTTTAAAAAGAAAGATTGCCCGTTTTGTAATAGATGAAGCACATTGTTTTTCGGCGTGGGGACAAGATTTTAGAGTGGACTACTTATATATAGGAGACTTTATTAAAGGACTACAAAAAAAGAAGAATATTGAAGATCCAATCCCGATATCATGTTTTACTGCTACGGCAAAACCAATAGTAATTGAGGATATAAAAACCTACTTTAATGAAAAGCTGAATGTTAACCTTGAAGTTTTCCGGGCTCCGTCTTCCCGCACGAATCTTCAATATAAAGTTTTTCAAAAAGATAATGAAGATGATAAATACAATCAGCTTCGACTAATCATTGAAGCGAAGAATTGCCCAACCATAATTTATGTTTCCCGCACCAGGAAAACATATAAGCTATCACAACGATTGTCTGAAGACGGGTTTTTAGCCAGGCCATTCAATGGTAAGATGGACAAGGTCGAAAAAATAGCAAATCAAAATGCATTTATGTCCGGGGAAGTCGACATCATCGTCGCTACCTCAGCATTTGGAATGGGTGTCGACAAAAGCGATGTTGGAGCTGTTATTCATTATGATATTTCAAATTCATTGGAAAATTATATCCAGGAAGCAGGCCGTGCCGGAAGAGATGAGAATATAAAAGCAGATTGTTTTGTACTTTTTAATGAGGATGATCTCGATAAACACTTTATACTCCTTAACCAGACTAAGATTAGCGTTAAGGAAATTAACCAGGTTTGGAAAGCAATTAAAGAGATTACCAAAACAAGAGCGCAGGTATCAAATTCAGCACTTGAAATTGCTCGAAAAGCCGGGTGGGATGACAGCCTTAATGAAATTGAAACAAGAGTTACTACAGCCATTGCTGCGCTGGAAGATGCAGGCTATCTGAAACGAGGACAAAACATGCCTCGTGTTTATGCAAATAGTATTTTAAGTAAAACAGCACAGGAAGCTATTATCAAAATCAATTCATCTTCAAAGATTGAGCAAGCCCTAAAGCAGGAGGCTATCAGGATTATAAAAAAACTCTTCTCAAGTAAAAGTAAAAGGTTATCAACGGATGAACAAGCTGAATCAAGAGTTGACTATATATCAGATCACTTAGGAATTGTCAAAGAAAAAGTAATTCGAATAATTGGTCTGCTTAGAGAGGAGGAAATCCTGGCAGACACAAGGGATCTAACCGCATTTATTCGCAAGGGTGAAAATAGTAATAGATCATTAAACATTGCTGAGTCTTATGGAAAGCTCGAAAATTTCCTCGCATCAGTGATTGATGAAGAAAACGATGATTATCATCTCAAACAAATAAATGAACATGCAATTCAGTTTGGATTAAAAGATTCCACCCCTTTAAAATTAAAAACACTCATAAATTTCTGGGCAATCAAAAACTGGATCAAAAAACATTTTCACGGAGGATCGAAATATCATGTTCAAATTAATTTAAAGGTTCCCAAAACTGAGCTAACCAGTAAAATTCAAAAAAGACATGAGTTGTGTCGAATGATAACAGAATACCTGTATCAAAAATCAATTGGCCTGAAGATCGATGAGACCAAAGAAGATATCCTTATTGAATTCTCGGTTCATGAATTGAAACAGATGATCGATTCAAAAAAAGGGCTTTTCAATATTACAGCAACCATCGATGATATAGAAGATACTCTTTTCTACCTTTCAAGAATTGAGTCAATTAAAATTGAAGGCGGATTTCTTGTCGTTCATAATAAACTTACCATTGATCGCCTTGAAAAAAATAACCGTATTCAATATAAAGAAAGCGATTATGAGAAACTAGGGCAATATTACCAGCAGAAGGTTCAGCAAATTCATATTGTAGGTGAGTATGCAAAAAAAATGATCCGTAATTATAATGAAGCATTACAATTTGTGGACGATTATTTTAGCCTGAACTATTCTTCCTTTCTTACTAAATATTTTCCGGGAAGCCGCCAAACAGAAATAAAAAGAACATTAACACCCGAAAAGTTCAAAAGGCTTTTTGGTGAGCTTTCGGTAAACCAACTTGAAATAATAAATGATTCGCAAAACCAATATATAGTGGTAGCCGCTGGACCCGGAAGCGGAAAAACAAGGGTCCTTGTACATAAACTAGCCTCATTATTACTTGCAGAGGATGTAAAGCATGAACAATTATTAATGCTGACCTTTTCAAGAGCTGCAGCCACTGAGTTTAAGAAAAGGTTGATCGATCTGATAGGGAATGCTGCCAGCTATATAGAAATTAAAACTTTTCATTCCTATTGCTTTGACCTGCTTGGAAGAATTGGAAGTCTCGATCAGACGGACAATGTATTAAAAGATGCGATACAGAAAATCAGGAACGGTGAAATTGAGGTCAATCGCATTACCAAAACAGTATTGGTTATAGATGAAGCACAAGATATCAATGATGAAGAATATGAATTTATAACAACTTTAATGGATCTGAATGAGGAAATGCGTGTAATACTTGTTGGTGACGACGACCAGAATATATATGGATTTCGGGGAGCCGATTCAAAATATATGCAGCAGTTAATAGATCAAAAAAATGCTGCTATGTACGAGCTGACAGAAAATTATAGAAGCAAAGCAAGCATCGTCTCTTTTGCAAATCAATGGGCAACTAATATCAACCGGCGTTTAAAATCGCAACCTGGTTTTGCAAAAAACAGCGAACCCGGCAATATTAGTATAACACAATACAGCACCAACAACCTTATAGTTCCACTGGTTAACTCAGTTCTGAATACAGATTTGAAAGGAAGCACCTGTATTTTGACAAAAACAAATGATGAAGCCATGTTGTTAACAGGCTTGCTCATCAAAAATGGACTGGCTGCAAAACTTATTCAGAGCAACGATGGGTTTAATTTGACCAATCTTTATGAGATCCGGCATTTTTCTAAATTGATCTTTCAAAACGAAGATTCTCCCATTATAAGCCAGGAAACCTGGAATGAAGCTATTCGTCAATTAAATACTGATTGCAAAGGAAGCAATCAACTCGATCTTGTGTTGAAGATCATAAACGAATTTGACCAGGTGAATCAAAATAGAAAATACAAAAGCGACTGGAGTTCATTTTTAACAGAATCAAAGATTGAAGATTTCACAAACATCGATTCTGAAACGATATTCGTTTCCACAATTCATAAGGCCAAGGGAAAAGAATTTGATAATGTTTTTTTGATGCTTAATCAACTTAGACCTTATGAGGATGAAGCAAAGCGTCAGTTGTACGTTGCAATGACACGAGCTAAATCGAATTTACATATTCACTATAATGAATCCTTTTTAAGAGGCTATTTACAGGAAAGTGTATCCTACCAATTTGATAACAATGGCTTTCCAGAACCTGAACAACTTTCAATTTGGTTGACGCATAGGGATATTTATCTTGGTTATTTTGAATATGTGCAACAGCGAATAAATGGATTACAATCCGGAAAAAATTTAATGATCCTAAATGACGGTTTGGGAAATACAAATGGCCAGTTGCTAATAAAATATTCTAGAAGTTTTACTAATCAACTTAATGAATACATTAATAAAGGATATAAATTAAGCAGTGCTAGAATCAACTTTATTGTTTATTGGAACAATAAGGATAAAGGTCTTGAATCAAAAATTATTCTGCCGGAAATTACACTCACAAAAGTGCAATAGAGATGCGCCGGGGTTTCGCATGATCATTTTTGTGTTTTTGAAAAGTCAAGATGGCGAAGACCCCGGGCAGACGCAAAAAATAAAATATTGATCCTATAATCTGGTTAATGTTGGTGGCTAATATTGACATCAATCATTTTGTTTGACAAGAAGTCGTCTAACAAAATTTCTTTCTTAAGTTTGCAAAAGCATTACGAGTTCCCCGGTTTTACCGGAGACGCCAACCGAGCAACCGTTGCTACGGTGGAAAAACAATGCGGACATACAAAGTCAAAAGAAACGGAAAAAATTTCCTCTTCTTTCATTTGTTTCCACAACGTGATAAGTAATGCTGATATTTTTTAATTTAAAAATTCAGCAACATGAGCAAACAGCAATTTCCATCCTACATCGGGTTCGGAAAACTCCGCCCCGAAAAGATCTCTGAAAACAACAATGAGATCAATGCAGATTATTATTTTCTCGATCGTCCTGTACACCGGATCTCCGTCAACAAGATCGGCAAGCCTTACTACCAAATGTGGGATCAGCCCAAGGGTGAAGGCATAAGCAGCGGTTCATTCGAATTAGATGAACTGGCCATTTTTCATTTTAACGGTCTTGATTGCATAGCCAATCCTGTATTTGCATATGTGCGCCAACAGGTTTGTAGTTTAGGAAATATTTATTTTGAAAACCTGGTGTCGTGGAAGGATAATTTTACCATTCATACTTCTCATCCCGAGGGAAGGATCGCATTGCTGAGACTACCGTGTCGTCAAGATGAAGATCGTTTGAATTGGCTTGATAATAAGTTTGAAAATGAGCGGCCACATTTTGGCGATGATGAAGAAAATTTGTTTTATCCAGTAAGTTTTTATCCATCCAGGTTAATTGTAACTGATTCTTCTGGATCCAGTACCACCCGTGATATTGTAATGAGTGAATTTGTAGTCCCTATTGCTTTTTTGTATGATGCCTGTAAGTGGCTGACCAATGAGCGGATCATAGAAAAAGAATATGCTATGCGGTTGCTTGTAACGGATGTTGTAAAACGGGAGCATAATAGTATTCAGATTTTTCCGGCCAACAAGGCAAGTGGATTTCCAGGATATAAGATTTTTTTACAGGGAACAGATGACAAAGAAAAATTTGAACAGACGATCAGTGAGATCGATGATCATACACACGCATAAAAAATTATTCATAACTAAAAAGAAAAGTAATGGAAAAGAAATCAAATAATGAGAAAGATCAGTTGTTGAATAAGTTTAACGATCATACACTGAGTGCAATTGAATTGAATTCAGTTGGGAATGCCTTTCGAAGACTTGATGAATATGAATTAGCCGAAAAAGCTTTTTTGAAAAGTATTGAACTTAACCCTTCATACGATGCGCCCTATGCACATTTAATTAGCTTATATGCTAAACTAAATAAGTTTGATTTGTGTGAGGAAATTTATCAAAAAGGGAGTAAAAGTGCTACAGAAAAAACTTACATAATGTATCATGATGGAAGATCAAGATTTCTAAGGGGAGACTACAGTGGTTCCCTGATGGCCGGGAGGTGTATATTAATAGATGATCAATGGCAGAATGAGGAAGCAATTGTAATGGTAATAGAGTCTCTTGTGATGTTAATTAAGAAAAAGCAAAGTATAGATCCGGATATTGATTTGCAAGAGGCATCCGTAGCCTGGAAAAGAGGATTGAGCCTTTTTCCAGATTCCGAAGAGCTGCTTCGATACTCCAATATGTTTGCTGCATGGGAAAAGGTCGTGAAAGAAAATCAAAAGAAAACCCCTCAAGCTACCGCTAATTCAAATAGACATACATAAACAACTTCAATAAAATTTCAATGGGCGTTCAACAATCAAAAATGATGGCAGCACTTGAAGACTTTCTTTCTAAACTTAAAGCAGACAGAAAAATAAATATTTGTAATGCAGATATTAGTAGTGCTTATATCCTTTCACGAATTAATTTATCAGGAACAGAGGATAGACCTTTTACCGATGAAGAGATACAGGCAATTTTGTCTCATTATGGTCGATTTGTCGGAAAATACTTAATCAAGAAAGGATTATGGATATTACCTATCGAGTTACCAGAAAAAGAGAAAGAAGGAGAAAGTGACGTGCAGAAAAAAGCAATTGATTTTCGCAGAAATCACCAGAAACTTTTGAGTGCTCTTCTAGAGAAGGGCTATGAAGGTCTCACTGATGAGGAGAAGCGATATTGGAATAGTGTATATTAATAAAGCCTGTGCGAGGCCGCTTCGCATACACTGAGTGCAAACCAACAATGACGTAAATTTTAACAAGAATAAAAGTCATGGATCAGGAGATCAGATCCTTAGAAAACCTTTCTTTGGCGAAGATCGGATCGCAATGAGAAATAAGTAAGACAATAAATTAATCAGTACCAATTTTATAAAATACTAACTATGGAAGCAGGAGATCAATTGAATTATCTCGCCTTGAACCAGGATATTTTTGGAAAGATAATGTGTATTGGAAAAGGTTTCAGTGAAGGAACGGATAAGATCCCGGAACAAACTCCCCTGGGTTTTAAGGTCTACCTGAACGGTCGCCATAAACTCCCGAAATTTAGCAAGATCAATGAGGTATTCCATATCGGTAAAATTCAATACCCATCATTAATGATAGCGAACGCCGGTGCAGAGTTGATCTACGAACTCGGCATTTGCAAGAATGCCTACCCTATAATAATTCGTCTGAAAATTGATGAATCTGTTAATGGAGGATCAGAAGCAGCTGTTGATGCGTTGGCGATTACCAAACGGGCTGATCTTCCACCGAACATGGTTGATGATGAAAATCTTAATGGGTGGGTTTCAAAAGCAATGATGTTCTGTCACTTTATGAGATTATTTGAGTTTTACAAAACGAAGGATGACCTGGAAAACTGGGAAATCGAAGGCGATTTTATCAACCATGTCGTTGATGAATATTTTGAATATAAAGCCACCTTGAAACATACAGGAGATGAGTCATAAACATTTTAGCAACGACACGATCTTGAAAAACAAGCTCATACTTCACATACCACATTCATCAATTAATATTCCTGTAATGGAAGGATATGTTGTTGATGCAAATTCTTTAGAAAATGAAATGCTTAAGTTGACTGATTGGTATACTGATGACCTTTTTTATTCCGACGGTGACGAAATGATAAAAGCAGAATTCTCCAGGATATTTTGCGACCCGGAAAGATTTACGGATGATTCACAAGAAATAATGGCTCAATATGGAATGGGCGTTCTTTACGAAAAAAATGATGATGGAGAAGTTATAAGAAGAGTAACACCCGAATTCAAAGAAAGGGTATTGAATAATTTCTACTGGCAGCATCATAATAAACTTAGTGAAGCAGTAAATAAACAATTGAATCTCTTTGAAAAAGCTTTGATCATAGATTGCCATTCATTTCCTAGTAAACCTTTAAAGAGAGACCTTGACAAAGATCCGGAGAGACCTGATTTTAATATAGGCACTGATCCTTTTCATACACCAAAACATTTAATAGACTTATCTAACTCATTTTTTGAAAATGCAGGATACACATTAGAGATTGATCGGCCATATAAAGGCTCAATAGTTCCATTAGAACATTATAACAAGAACAAGAACGTTCAAACTATAATGCTCGAGATAAACAGGGCTTTATACTTGAAAGAGCCAACCAACGAAAAGTCAGAAAAATATTCAGAAATAAAAAAGGTCACAGGAAATTTTATAAAAACAATTAAAAACAGCTTATAACAAGCAACAAATTCGCAATGAAAACATTTATCATCATCATGATCGCACTAATTCTGATAGTTGTAATTCTCAGGACCATTAATTTTCTCAAAAGAAAAAAATCCAGATCACATAATATCGACCCTGCTGCAGCCGAAGCATTCAGAAAGTACCTGGAGATGATTGTCATGGTGAAAAAAACTATGGGTTCGCAAGGAACTGATGCTGATGTGATACCTGAAGGAACCGGTGAATTTGGCTTGGAAGTTACAAACCCGATCCCTACCTCAACCAATTTTGGTAGCATATCCTACTTAGGTAAACTTAGAACTTTAGACGGAGTAAAAGTTGAATACGAGAGACTGGGTTCATACCAGGCGGCAAACATTCCTTCAATGATTGACCGATACAAAATAATCGCTAAAGGCAAAGAGGTGGCTACAATTTTTCTTTGTCCATATAATAAAAAAAATTCCGAATTAGCTCCAAGAGGATTTAAGTTAGCCACTTTACCTTTTGTGGAATAAAATTTTTTCTAACCCAATCCGGTTAAGAAATTCTTCGAGTGCTGATACCAAAAACATTTTTCTTTTTAATGTCAACGGTGTTACCGAATTTTAAACCCTGAACGACAGGACAACCAACAAGTGTAAAAAATTATAATTCAATCTATATCCTCTAAACCCAGCCCTCCAAAGGTTTTTTCTAAAAATGATCTCTGGCTTTGTGTTCTTAGCCTTGTTAGCACTCATCACTCGGGAAACATTCTCATTCTTGGGAGTAGGAGAACGTTTGTCCCTCACATACTTTACTTTTTCCATCAACCGCAAAATAAGAAAGCCTTGCAACTAATCAGTGAAGAATTAATAGAGTGGAGATGAAGTGTGAATAATTTGTAAGGTAAATTTTTTCGTACTTTCTAAAAAGAAAATCCCGTGGCCTTAACGTGTATTACATCAACACTTGAATTTACTATTGCAGTGTTTCAGCAGACCCTTTAGCCCTTACCTCAATTTTTATTCTGCCACCATTCTCACCAGAATATTTGCCATCAAATTTTATGTCATTCTTTCCCTGCGCAAAGACCGGTAAAGGCTTCTCAATAGTTTGCAATAACTGCCATTGACTATTGTAAAGTTTTATCGTTTTGCCATCGCAGTATAAAATTTGTTTTTGTTTCAAACTTACAGGCAGCATCAAAGGATCCTGCTGGTTTATTGAAATGCTGAGTTCTTCAAACGATGTATTCGGGTCGTTATCCCTTTCATTCATCATCGTAATGATAAATGCAAATGGCTGTGCCGCCGCAGGGTTATCAAATTGAAAAGATGAATAAGTTGGTTCGCCGGGTTGTTTTATTTTTTGTTCGTGCAGGTAATAAGAATTATACACCGGTACCAGCTCATACCCGCCATTGGCATTCACCTGTAAATGAAATTCATTTTTTGTGTCCTGTAATTTCAGTTTCTGCGCTTCCGTAAAAAGACCATGCTGCCGCACATTTTCCCATAGTTTTATAGCATTCAGTATCTCGTCTTTTCGGCCATGCTTCTTAATTGTTTCAATGCTGGTGGACAAACCAAAACCTGCATCGAAGCCAGCGCCACGGGCCAGCATCCATTCAATATCTTCAATAGATGTTTCTGCTTTCCAACTAAACCAACCGAGCATCGAAGGCATTAAGTTACGGCGATAGAACTGCTGATTTTTCAATCGCAGTTGCAATTGACTTTCTCTAAAGCCTGCATACCATGGTTCGCCCCAATTCATGCGGGTATACATATGCCAGAAATAATGCCCGGGATTACTGGCATCGTTGATCACTTTTCCTTTTAACTCCGGTTTCAGGTTATCAAACCATGTTTTGGTAAAAAGTTGTTTGCCATAATCACCCATGCCTTCACTCCAGCAACCTTCCAGGCCGTCGAAAGAAATTTGCATCAACCCGGTTTCATTGAACAAGCGGGCAATGGTTTTGGCGATCTCCTGGTCCAGCTCATGATTCCCTAAAAAAACCTGGTACGCATGATCCATCAGCTTGCCGATACTATCGTTTACTTTATGACTCATTGCCTGTGTACCAAAAGCGCCACGCTGGCAATTCAATAATTTCCACGGAGCAACTGCCGAAACACTTTGATACCGGATGATCTCATTGCCTACTACAGCGGCCTTTAATGTATTGTTCTCAAATTGATCGAAGAACCCGGGATCTTTGATGGCAATTTCTTTTGTTGCTTCATCAATATTTTCTGGTAGTTGCGAAACCCCAACTTTTGCCAGTCGTTTATCGGGAACAGGTGTTACATAAGGATCTTTTGTAGTAATGAAATTGCTTAGCGTATGCACACCCAATCGTATATATTGTGCGTTGGCAATATCCACGCAAGTTTTCATGCTTGCCCAGTTGTTGGGAAAATCTTTACTCTTCAATTTAAAATGTCCCCATGTCTCAAACGGGTCACCATGATATAAATAACGCAAGCCTGCCTGTTGAGTAAATGCCATTGCTTCCTGCAAAGTGCTTTCACCAAAGTCCATGATCAGGTACGATTCAGTTGCATGTCGTGCTTGCTTGCCCCATACTCCGTCAAGCATTGGATGCGGCAGGTTTTCTTTTAACTCAATCGTTGAAATAATCGGTAACACTTGCTGTGTGGCTACACCAAAGATGGCGAGCTTGCTTCCAATAACTCCACCGTCCTGCTTATATGCCGGCGCCACATAACGGGCATGACTCCAGTTTTCTATTACACGATCTTTATTCCTGTTGCGGCAATAAGCCTGCAATGAACTTCCATAAGGCATGTGTTTGGCAACATCACCCCTGTACAATTGTTTATTCAAATCATCTTTCTGTACATCCACTTTATTTCCCCCGGCAAATACATCATAAGAAGGTTGTATATCGCTTTCGGCAGAAGGATAACCACCCAGTGTTTTTATATTCAATGCCTGGATGCCAATAGCAAATTCTTTATTACGGACAACACCTACCACTTCGCCGATCGTATCTCCAATAATAGTGGGATAGGGTCCCCATAAGATCAACTCAGCATCTGTTGCATTTGTTAGTTGCTTTAATTCAAAGCTGATATAGTCGGGCTGCTGATCTACTTTAATTGTGGCCGCGGTCTTATCAGTAAATGAAAGAATAATTTCTGAAGACTGACTTTTCCAATGCAGGCTAAAGGGTTTAACGATCTTGCCTTTTCTTCTTACACTTAATAAGAAGGATGTATCGGCAGATGCTAAATAATTTTTATTGGTTGACTTGTCAAGCATTTCGGTCAGCTTACCGCTTTGGTCAAAACTCAATTTGAAATGTTTGGTTTGAAAAGAAACCTGTGAATGCGCATTCAGTATAAATAATATCAGAAGGATAAAAGCGAAATGTTTTTTAAGGTTAGATGAGATCATGTTATCAATTTGTTTTTTTGAACCACGGAGCCACTGAGTCACAGAGAAACACAGAGAAAACTCCGTGACGCACCGTGTCCCTGTGTCACCGTGGTCTATTTTTTCAAACTTTTTTTGAAGGATCATTTAAAGTAACCGGGTCTTTGTATTGTTCTTTCTTTTCTTTTAATTTCTTCATCATCATCTCCTGCACTTTTTTGTAAGCAGGTTGATCGTACACATTGTTCATTTCATGCTTATCTTTTTCAAGATCATACAATTCCCATTCATTGTTCTCATAAAAAAAGATCAGCTTGTAACGGTCTGTTCTTACACCAATTTGCTTTGCCACTTTGTGTTCCTGGTTCTCATAAAAATGATAATACACCGCATCACGAAAACTTCCTTTCTGTTTTCCTTTTAATACCGGCGCAAAACTTTTTCCCTGCATATCTGCCGGGATATTTACACCCGCCATATCTAAAATAGTTTCGGCAAAATCAAGATTCATCACCATCTGGTTGCTTACTGATTTCTTATTCGTAACTCCCGGCCATTTAATAATTAACGGGGTACGGAATGATTCTTCATACATCCATCGCTTATCAAACCAGCCATGCTCGCCTAAATAAAATCCCTGGTCGGAAGTATAAATGACGATGGTATTTTCTTCCAATCCATTTTGTTTTAAATAATCCATCAACCTGCCCACGTTATCATCCACACTCTGTACGCAACGGAGATAATCTTTCATATATCGCTGGTATTTCCAGATAGCAAGATCCTTTTCATTCAGATGGGCTTTATTAAATTGTTCAATGATCGGGTTATAGGCATCATCCCATTTTTTTCGTTGTTCCGGTGTAAGGCGATTGAGCGAACCTTGCAATGACGGACCTGGTCCTGTTTTTTTCTCAAGGACAGAATCCACCGGCACTTTCAGATCGTACCCAAAATGCATGTGTGTAGCAATTTCCATTTCCTGTTGATGTGCTGCACGGGTTCTTGTTTTATAATCATCAAAATAATTTGCAGGAACCGGGAATTGAGTGCTGTCAAATAGATGATAATATTTTTCTTCCGGCATCCAGTTGCGATGCGGCGCTTTTTGCTGGTAGACCAGGAAAAAAGGTTTATCCTTATCTCTTTTATCAAGCCAGTTTATAGCAAAATCAGTTGTGATATTGGTAACATATCCGGGAACTCTTTTGCGATCACCATTCTCAATGAAATCAGGATTATAATATTCTCCCTGCCCGGGTACTACATTCCAGTAATCAAATCCTACAGGATCAGAGATCAAATGCCATTTACCAATGACTGCAGTCTGGTAACCTTCGTTGTGTAAAATAGTAGCAACAGTTTGTTGTTTGTTATCGAATGTGCTGTGATTATCTATGAATCCATTAATATGACTGTACTTTCCGGTTAGCATTACTGCACGACTGGGTCCGCAAATAGAATTGGTAACAAAAGCCCGGTTGAATAACATTCCTTTTTCAGCCAGCTTATCAATATGCGGCGTGTTGTTCAGTCCATAACCATAAGCGCTGATGGCCTGGTAGGCATGATCATCGCTCATGATATAAATAATATTCAATCGCTTGCCTGGTTGTTGTGCAACCGAATACTTTGATGGTAAACAAATGGTAATTGCGAATGCTAATAGACTAATAAACTCTTTATATGTTTTCATTGCACTTAAATTATTTTTTAAAACTGGTAGTGTCTCAATTTTGTTTTTTGAACCACAGAGGCACTTAGTTCACAGGGAAACACGGAGAAAACTCTGTGACGCACCGTGTCGCTGTGTCTCCGTGGTTTAATTTTTCGTCACTTTTGCTGCTGGTCTTACTTCGCTGCCTGTTTGTCTGGTTAGATCATCGCCTAATTCTTTTCTGTATCCATCAGCAATAGTCATCAACTGTTGAACAATCTCCGGATGATATTCTTTTACATCCAGCGTTTCTCCCGGGTCTGTTCTCAGATCATACAAAGCTAGCCTTACACTATCAGTTGCATATTTGCCGGGCCATCCACCATAACCAATGGCAGTTGCTTTTTTATAAGTTTGAGAGATACAGGGAAAGGTTAATATCCATTGTCTTTTCCTTATGCACTTTAAACTATTCCTGTCGTAGTAAATAGCGATCTCATCTCTGGGATTAGCATCTTTTTCCTGTTTTAATAAAGGAAGAATATTCACGCCATCAATTTTCTTCACAGGCATTTTTGCTTTACATATTGATACAAGAGTTGGTAACAGGTCAATATTTGCTGCCATATTATTACAAACAGAGGAAGCTTTGATCTGCCCGGGCCAGCTGATGATGAAGGGAACTCTTACGCCACCTTCCCATGCAGTTCCTTTTCCTTCACGAAACCCACCTGTGTTTCCACCATGATCTCCATAAGTTAGCCAGGGACCATTATCACTCGTAAAAATGACAATTGTATTTTTTGTGAGACCATTTGCCTCCAGTGTTTTCATGATCTCACCCACAGACCAGTCGATCTCTTCCATTACATCACCATATAATCCGGCGCCGCTTTTATTTTTGAATTTATCGGAAACTGCTAAAGGAACATGCGGCATGTTATGCGCCAGGTATAAAAAGAAAGGATTGTTTTTATTCTTCTTAATAAAATTCACGGCTCTCTCCGTATACATAGTAGTAAGCTGTGCAGCGTCATCTAATGTTGTGATCGCTTTTGTTCTTTCATTTCCTTCGATCAGTTTTAATACCGGCCATTTGCCTCTTTGTGTTGTTGTATCCAGCGGCTTGCCATCATAATTCACCGGCCAGTAATCATGCGAGAACGGAAGACCAAGATATTCATCGAAGCCGTAGTTCAATGGGAGGTAAGGAACTTTTTGTCCCAAATGCCATTTGCCAACCATGCTCGTTTTATATCCGCTTGCTTTTAATAGTTTAGCAATGGTCTCTTCTTCCGGGTTCAAAGCAATTTCTGCAAAAGGACTTAGTGCTCCATTGATACCAATACGGTTGGGATAACAACCCGTTAAAAAAGATGAACGGGATGCACTGCATACTGCCTGCGACACATAGAAATTGGTGAACCGCATTCCTTCATTCGCCAGCTTGTTGATGTTAGGTGTATGATAGGGAAATCCACCATAACATTCAAGATCGCCATAACCCATATCATCCATTAATATCAGGATAACGTTTGGAGTGTTTGCTTTTTCCTGGTGTTCCCCCGGTTGTTTGAAACCAGAGAGACCAACAACCACTATCGCAAAACTTAGAACCCGAACCAGTATTTTATTTCTTTTCATACACAAGGTTTAAAGATCAGTTAACTGAATAAATAACGACTCCTGCACTTTCCCTGGCCTTTGCATATTCATAGCCGATGGCTTCAGAACCTCCTGTAAGAAAGGTAACTATTATCGGGCTGTTTCATTATTTTTTTGATATACAAAAACCGCTTTTGAGCTGGTAAAAATAATTTAGCGAGAGAGGGTCCTCAATAGACAATACGATGCTTTTAATGGTTTTTTCAATTATTTATTTGAACGGTC
>Ga0070685_10000415_pt1 | contig 25229 bp, 21 predicted proteins | sample KBSS13LmetaG_FD_65651 | JGI IMG/M metagenome (GOLD analysis project Ga0070685, IMG submission 65651) | Switchgrass rhizosphere microbial communities from Kellogg Biological Station, Michigan, USA - KBS S1-3L metaG | ecosystem: Host-associated > Plants > Roots > Rhizosphere ...
ACGTTGTCGGCCACCACCATCGCGCGCACCCCGATGCTGTCGAGCGCCGCGCCGAGGCGGGTGAGCCCTTCGCGCGTGGCCGGGAGCTCGCCGGGGTGGCCGTGGAAGTCGATCGCGGGGAACTTCGCCCGGGGCACCCGGTGGGCCGCCGTCACCAGCGTGGAGCGTGGGCGGTAGTCCACGATGCTCGGCGGCGGCAGCTGCGGCGCCTGGCAGAGGTTCGGGCGGACCTCGGTCATCCCGGCCGGGCAGGGCTCGCCGGGCTGCACGCGCGTGCCGCCGGTCCGTTGCGCGGCCGCGGGTGCGTGCAGGGCGAGCAGCGCGGCCAGGCCGCCGAGGAACGCGGTACGACGCATCGTCGATCTCCAGGATGGAGTTGGAAAGGGCGTCGGCGGTGGGGCCACCGTACCTTAATACCAGTTTGCACGATCAAATGCGAACTGTGTATTCATACCAGATCTGATCAATCGGTGTGCATTCCGCACAATCCCCAACATGTCATCCTGAGCGTCGCCGCTGCGCAAAACCCTTCTGCTCACCGAGTCCTGGCGGCGGCCGAAGGATCTATCACCGCGTCGGCGAATGATCTTCCTGGACGGTAGATGAACGGCCGGCGCACTTCGGAGGATGGATTCCGAGCAGAGTTCGGTGCCACCGAAAGACCGGTGCGGCGGCGACGCAGCGGCCTTTGAGAAACGTCAAAGCGGCCGGACCACCCACGTGTCATCCCGAGGCTCGGCCGCGACGAACCCGACGTTGCACCGGTGTCCGCAGAGCCGAGGGATCTAGCTGGAGTGCTACGAGGCCTGGGCGCGGCAGCGTCACGAATACCGGATCTCGCAGCGTCGAGACACGATGTTGGCGCGGTGCTGTGCGGCTTCCGCCACGGGTCTCGTGGCGGCCGTGATTAGATCCTTCGGCCCTGCGAAGCTGATCGTGGACACAGGGTAAGGTGAGGCCGGGCCTCAGGATGACACCGGTGGGGCGGTTTCTCAAAACGTCTCTCAGGATGACATGGTCTGGCGGCGGTCAATGCACAGGGGTCGTTTATACCAGGTATCAGTCGACCAAAGCCTCACACGCAGTAAACGGATCATCCTCTGCCGACTCCGATGGCTCCGTGCGAGTGCCTCCGAAGCACGGTCATTCAGGGGGATGAGCGACCGATCTCCACAAACGGTATATTCAATCGACACTTGGCGCGGGGGTTGCAACCCGCGTCCATGCTGCGTCTTCGCCTGACCGGGCGAATGGCGCGCTCGTTTCCGAGAGGGGCTCCACCCGCATGACCCGCATGACCATGAGATTCGGCGCGCGCCCGCTGGCGACGTTCGCGGCCGCGCTCGCGCTCGGCGCCTGCGCGGGGCGCACGCCGCCCGCCGCGGCGCCCGAGCCGGAGCCGGCACCGCAGCCGGCCGCCATCGACCCGCTGCGCCCTCCCGTGCGCGCCGACCACAGGTACGTGGTGGTCGACGTGGAGCACAACGAGCTGCGCTTCATGGACGGCGAGCGCGTGCTCTGGCGCGCGCCCGTGGGCACCGGCACCGGCTTCCGCCTCTCCACCCCCGGCGCGCGGTGGCAGTTCACCACGCCCACGGGAACGCGCTACGTGCAGTTCAAGCAGCTCGATCCCCCCTGGTTCCGGCCGGACTGGTGGTACCACGAGAACAAGCTCCCCGTCCCCGCGCAGGACTCGCCGGCGCGCAAGGAGGAGGGCGGGCTCGGCGCGGCGGGCGTGTTCCTGGGCGACGAGATCGCCATCCACGGCACCGACAAGCCGGAGCTGCTGGGGCGGCGCGTGAGCCACGGCTGCATCCGCCTCTCCAACGCCAACGCGCTGCGCCTCTTCCACGACGTGCAGGTGGGGACGCCGGTGGTGATCGTCGGCCAGGCCGAGGTGCTGGGCGAGCAGCCGGACAGCGTGGCCCGCTTCACCCGCCGCACGCCCTCGCGCGGCCGCGGGCCGACGCTCTATCGCAATCCCATGGACCGCCTCGCCACGCCCGCGCTGCTGACCCGGCTCGACCGGCTGCTGGGCCCGTCCGCGCCCGACGACTCGTCGTGGACGCTGGCGGCCAGCGCGCTGCTGGAGCGCGGGCTGAAGGACGACGCACCGGCGCTGCGCGGGCTGCTGGAGCGCGCGGGGAAGGCCGAGCCCGAGGCACGGCGGCGCGAGTTCGCCGGCTACCTGGCCGACGCCTTCTCGCGCGGCGCGCTGCGCACCGTGGTCTCGCTGAACCGCATCGCCCCCGAGGCGCGGCAGCGGGCGGTGGAGGAGATCGTCGAGGCCACGCTCGCGCTCTACCACGGCCCGCTGGAGCATCCCCTGGCTCCCTGGCCCACCCGGCGCGTGCCGGTGGCGCGGCTGGGGCCCGAGGGGCAGGCGGGGTGGCGGGCGCTGCAGGAGGCCGAGGCCGCCTACCGCACCCGCTACGGCATCGCCGGCGCCACCCCTACGGCCACCGCGCGATGAGCGGCGTGGCGGCCAACGGGTCGCTGATCGGGCGGCAGGACCTGCACTGCCACACCACCATGTCCGACGGGCGGCTCTCGCTGGAGCGTGTGGTCGAGGTCGCGGCGGAGCGGGGGGTGCAGGTGGGGATCGCCGACCACGTCTCCACCCGCAACCCGGAGTTCATGGTCGCCACCCGCGAGGAGCTGGACGACTATTTGGACGCGATCGAGGCGGCGCCGGTCTTCCGCTCGGCCGAGTTCTGCTGGTGCGACACCCTCTGGCAGGAGCTGCCGGACGAGGTGATGCGGCGCTTCGACTACCGCATCGGCTCCAACCACGGCTTCTGGCTCCCCGACGGCTCGGTCGCCTCGCCCTGGTGGGAGCGGCTCCCGGCGCCCTGGAACGAGCGCCCGCAGGAGCTGATGGAGCTGCTGGTGCTGAACCTGTGCGACATGGTCCGCACCATGCCCATCGAGATCGCGGCGCACTCCACCTTCATGCCGCCCGCGTTCGGCGCGCTGGAGGCGGACGTGCACGCGTGGTGGACGGAGGCGCGCGAGGACCGCTACGTGGAGGCGCTGGCGGAAAGCGGGGTGGCGCTGGAGATTTCCAACCGATACCGTCTTCCGCACGACCGGCTGCTGGTGAAGGCGCGCGAGGCCGGGGTCCGCTTCTCGCTGGGGAGCGACGGGCACCACGAGAAGCAGGTGGCGGCGCTCGACTGGGCCGCCGAGACGGCGCGGCGGGTGGGGGTGGGGGACGAGCAGCTGTTCGTTCCCGGACGGCGGGGCTGAAGACGACTTCGGACGGGGAGGAGGGGTTGATGGAGCGAGGCGACGACCCGCGGCCGGGCGACGGGCGCGACGAGATCCGCGGGCTGGGCGATCCCGAGCCGCGGTACGACCCGGCGCGGGAGCCGCGGCCGCCGGACCGCGTGGCGGGCGCCGGCTCCGAGTGGGACGAGGAGGACGGCGACGACCGCATGGAGCGGGCGCGGCGCGACCCCTCGAAGGTGCGCGCCGAAGACACCGAGCCGTACGTGGGGCTGCAGTACGTGGCGCGCCTCTTCAAGGTGGTGGCGATGGTGGTGATCGTCGCCCTCGCCGCCGAGATCGTGGCCGGGGTGGTGACGCAGGTGGTCGCGGAGCCGGAGCCGGGGCTGGCCCTGGCCGGGATCCTCCCGCTCATCCTGGAGGTGATGCAGGGGGCGGTGCTGGCCGCGGTGCTCTGGGGGGCCAGCGACCTGACGCTGCTCTTCATCGACGTGGGCCACGACGTGCGGGCCCAGCGCGTGCTGCTCGGGCGCATGTCGGCGCGCCTGGGGGGCGGCTTCGACGCGAGCGAGCCGCCGCCGCAGCAGGTACGGCGCGCCCCGCGGCCGGGCGACGGCTACGCGGGCTGACACAGGCGGGTCTCACGCAGAGCCGCGGAGAACACGGAGAGGTTTCGGCGTCTCCCTGTGCCTCCGTGGCTCTGCGTGAGCCATTGTTTTTGGAGACGGAGATGAGCGAGGCCGAGTCGCTCGACCAGATCCCCGCCGGCGCGAAGGCGGCGCTGGACGGGATCGTGGTGGTGCTCTGGCAGACGCAGGACCACGTGAACATCGCCGGGACCATCCGCGCGATGAAGAACTTCGGGCTCACGCGGCTGCGGCTGGTGAGCCCCGCGCTCTGGGACCCCTGGCGCATCGAGGGGATCGCCCACGGCACGCAGGACGTGGTGGAGGGCACGCGGATCTTCGACACGCTGGAAGAGGCGATCGCCGACTGCCAGTACGTGGTGGGGATGACGGCGCGCGCGCGCCGCGCCAAGCGTGCCGTCGCCCGGCCGCGCGACCTGGCGCCGGAGCTGCTCGCGCGCGGCCGCGAGGCCACGGAGGAGGGCGCGGGGCCGGTGGCGCTCCTCTTCGGGCGGGAGGACAAGGGGCTCTCCAACGAGGCGCTGGACCTCTGCCACCGCACCTGCATCATCCCCACGAACCCGCAGCACGCGTCGCTCAACCTGGCGCAGGCGGTGCTGCTGACGGCGTACGAGCTGTGGATGGCGGCCGCGGGGCAGGAGCAGGAGTTCCGCCCGCCGCGCCGCACCGCGCCGCCGCCCTCCATCGAGTTCCTGGAGATCGTCTTCGCGGACCTGGAGCGCGCGCTCTGGGCGGTCGACTTCTTCAAGACGCGCAACAGCGAGAGCGTGATGCGCACGCTCCGCGAGCTCGTGCGCCGCGCCGACGTGGACCACCGCGAGGCCGGCTTCATCCGCGCCATGGCCATCGAGGTGGTGAAGTACCTCAAGCGCGCCGGCGTCTACCAGGAGCGGGCGCAGGCGGCGGCGGGAGGACAGGTGGAAGACCACGTCGAACGCTGAGTTTGGTGCGCGGCCTCGGCTGGGGATCCCTCACCCGAAAAAACAGATGAGACAAACCGCCGTCTCATCTGTTTTTTCGACCTCTCCCAAACAACGTGGGAGAGGTTAACGGCAACTGCAACTTCAACGGCACGGCGCTTCGCGCGCGGTACAAGCGAAGCGCCCCACCCTCCCCTCGTGGGAGGGTCGGAAATCGCGGACGGGCGCACCCAGCCTCCGTAATCGAGCGGGCACCCGTACCGTCCGCGATTTCCGGGGAGGGGGTGCCGCGGTCGCGCGCGGAGCCTGCCCTTGCTCCCCGCCACCCCTCCACCCAGCTTGTCCTATCGTCCGGTGCTCATCGCCCGACGCGATCTCGCCTCCCTTCGTTCGACCCATGCTCGACGATCTCAAGAAGCTCTTCAGCCAGGCGTGGGCCTCGTTTTTGGACGAGGTGGGGCGCCGCGAGCCCGAGGACCAGGTGGCGGGGCTGCTCGGCGCCATGCGCCGCGAGATGGTGGAGGTGCGCGCGCAGCTTCCGCTGCTGGAGCAGAACTACAACGCCGCCATGGCCGAGCTGGAGCGCGAGCGCGCCCGGCTGGACGTGACGGTGCGCCGCCGCGGCCAGGCCGAGCGCATCGCCGACGCCGAGACCGTGCGCGTGGCCACCGAGTTCGAGGAGAAGCACCGCCGCCGCGTGGCCGTGCTCGAAGACAAGGTGCGCGCCGCCCGGGCCGAGTGGGAGCTGCGCCGCGACGAGGCGCAGGAGATGATGACGCGCTACAAGGAGGCCGACGCCAACCGCTTCGTCCTCCTCTCCGAGCTGCGCCGCCAGGGCGCCCGCGGCCGCATCGACGGCGCGCGCCCCGGGGGCGGGTCGCCGCTCGACGACTTCGCGCGCGCGGAGGAGAAGATCGAAGACGACGTGGCCTACGCCGACGCGCTCGACGAGCTGTCCGACGCCCCGCCTCCCCCCCGCCGCCCCGCACCCGAAGACGTCGACGACCGCCTGGCCGAGCTGAAGCGCCGCATGGGGATGTGAGCCGCGCATCTCCCCGCCTCCGCGCGGGGGCCGCTGCACTCTGGAGCAGCGGGAGGTGAAAATCTGGACGGCGCGCCGAAGTGGGAATCTCTCCCGCTTCGGCGCTTTTTCGCGCCCGGTAACGAGCTTCTACTTAGATGTCCATTGTTGATCGAATGTTGTTCATCCCTCCGGTTGTCGTACCGGTGGCGGGATCGGAGCGTGCGGACCGTCCGCAGGCGGAGAGCAGAGCGAATCTTGGTGCTCGTCCAGTTCGTGCAGAGGTACAAACCTTTGTGAGAAATGTACTTAGATGAACACCGCGCAGATTCGCGCGGCATCATGACTTAAGCTTGCTACGCGGAAAGGCACACAAGTTGCCCATGCGTGGCCCCCGCTTTCGCCTGGTGGGAGGCGGAAACGAATGCGGATCGCTGTCCGTTTTCAACTGTGCACTCCGGTCACATGCTGAGCTCTCCTCCGCCCATAGAGGCAGCCGAGGCGGCGGCCCTGCGTGGACGCCTGTTCACCGATCTGGACCGCCTCGCCTTCGCGCTGGAGATGGAGGCGGCGGAGCTGCTGGAGCGCGGCGCCGAGGCCGAGGCGGGGCGGGTGCAGGAGCAGCGGCTGGGGGTGCGGCTGGCGCAGCGGCTGGTGGCCGGCGTGTGGGCGGGCGAGGTGGACGGGCGGCTGCAGCGCTGGTCCGAGGCGTACGAGGCGCGGCTGGCGCCCGCGGAGGCCGCGGTTCCGTGAAGGGGGTCTGCCGGACGAGGAGCTCGGTGCACTTCCTCCGGCCGCGGCGCCCTCTCCCTGCGCCTTGGAGCGCAAACCCTCTCCCGTACCGGGAGAGGGGGAATGCCTCAGCGGCGGTGTGCCCTGCGAACACTCGTGTGAAATCAGCGGCTGCGAGACCGGTTCGGAGCGGAGCAGGCGCTGGAGAGCCCAACCTCTCCCGGTACGGGAGAGGTGGCGAGCCTGAGCGAGCCGGAGAGGGCGCTGAGCCGGAGTAGTCGGCAGGGAAGGTGGGATCCGGCGATGGCCGCCGGGTGCGGTCTACAGGGGCTCGGCGGTGATGCGGGCATGATTCACGGATACAGCGAAGGGAGCTTCAGTGGCTCGCAGAGTTCTGGTGACGGGCGGGGCGGGGTTCGTGGGGAGCCACCTGGTGGACGCGCTGCTCGAGCGCGGCGACGCGGTGCGCATCCTCGACAACCTCGATCCGCAGGTGCACGGGCCCGAGCAGCGGGTGCCGGCGTGGGTGCCGAGCGAGGCGGAATTCGTCCGCGGCGACGTGCGCGACGTGGAGGCGGTGCGGCGCTCCCTGGCCGGGGTCGACCTGGTCTACCACCTGGCCGCCGCCGTCGGGGTCGGGCAGTCGATGTACCAGCCGGCGGCCTACACCGCCGTCAACACCCTGGGCACCGCCAACCTCCTGCAGGCGCTGGTGGACGAGCGCGGCGACGTGGAGCGGCTGGTGGTCGCCTCGTCGATGTCGATCTACGGCGAGGGGCGCTACACCCGACCCGACGGACGCGAGCCGCGCGTCTCCTCGCGCTCGCTGGAGCAGCTGCGCCGCCACGAGTGGGAGCTGCGCGACCCCGACGGGGTGGAGCTCGCCCCCGCGCCCACCGACGAGGCGAAGGCCCTCGAGTCCACCTCCATCTACGCGCTCACCAAGGCCGACCAGGAGAAGATGGTCCTGATGATCGGCGAGGCGTACGGCATTCCCAGCGTGGCGCTGCGCTTCTTCAACATCTACGGGCCGCGGCAGGCGCTCTCCAACCCCTACACCGGGGTGGCGGCCATCTTCAGCTCGCGGCTGCTGAACGGCCAGCCGCCGCTGGTCTTCGAAGACGGCGAGCAGCGCCGCGACTTCGTGAGCGTGCACGACGTCGTGCAGGCGCTCCTCCTCGCGGCGCAGGAGGAGGCGGCGGTGGGGAAGGCGCTGAACGTGGGCTCCGGCCGCGCGGTGACCGTGCGCGAGGTGGCCGAGACGCTGGCGCGGGTGCTGGGGAGCGAGCTGGAACCCGAGGTCACGGGGAAGTACCGGGTGGGCGACATCCGCAACTGCTGGGCAAACATCTCCCTCGCCCGCGAGGTGCTGGGCTACGAGCCGGCGGTCACCTTCGAGCGGGGGATGGAGGAGCTGGTGGGGTGGCTGGAGGAGCAGGAGCGGCCCGAGAGCGCGGTCGAGGCGCACGCCGCCGAGCTCGCCGCGCGCGGACTCACGCTGTGAGGGAGAGAGTGATGAAGGGCGACTGCATCCTGGTGACCGGCGGCGCGGGGTTCGTCGGCTCCAACCTGGCCGACGCGCTGCTCTCCGCCGGCGAGCGGGTGATCGTGGCGGACAACTTCACCCGCGAGGGCGTGCGGATGAACGCCGCCTGGCTGAAGCGGCGCCACGGCGAACGGGTGCGGGTGGAGACCGCCGACGTGCGCGACGCCGCGAAGATGCGCGCGCTGGTGCGCGAGTGCAGGCAGGTCTTCCACCTGGCGGCGCAGGTGGCGGTCACCACCTCGCTCACCGACCCGCGGGCGGACCTGGAGACCAACGTGCTCGGCACCTTCAACGTGCTCGAGGCCGCGCGCGCCCTGCCCGATCCGCCGGCGGTGCTCTTCACCTCCACCAACAAGGTCTACGGGGGGATGGACGAGGTGCCGGTCGCGCTCGACGGCGACCGCTACGTCTACGCCGACGGGCGCACGGGGATCGGCGAGGACGCGCGGCTCGACTTCCACTCGCCCTACGGGTGCAGCAAGGGCGCGGCCGACCAGTACGTGCACGACTACGGCCGCATCTACGGGATCTCCACGGTGGTCTTCCGCATGAGCTGCATCTACGGCACCCGGCAGTTCGGCACCGAGGACCAGGGGTGGGTGGCCCACTTCGGCCGGGCGATGCTGCGCGGCGAGCCGCTCACCATCTACGGCGACGGCTGCCAGGTGCGCGACATCCTCTGGATCGACGATCTCGTGCGCGCCATGCGGCTGGCGATGGAGAAGATCGACACGGTCGCCGGTGGCGTCTTCAACCTGGGCGGCGGGCAGCGCAACGCGGTGTCGGTACGCGGGGTGATCGACCGGCTGCGCGGCATCACCGGCGCCGACGTCCCCGTGACCTACGCCGACTGGCGGCCGGGCGACCAGAAGATCTACGTCTCCGACACCTCGCGGGCGGAGCGGGTGCTGGGGTGGAAGGCCGAGACCTGCTGGCAGGCGGGGCTGGAGAAGCTCGCCGGGTGGCTGGACGAGGCCAACCTCGACACGCCCTCGCCGCGCGCCGCCGCCGCCGAGCCGGCGCTGGTGGCCGGATGAGCGGCACGCTGGCGGCGGCAGGGCCGACCGCGACCGGAACCATGCGGGCCGCGCGGCTCGCCGGCCCCGGACGCGCGGTGCTGGAGGACGTTTCGCTCCCGGAGCCGGGGCCCGGGCAGGTGCGCATTCGCCTGGAAGGGTGCGGCGTCTGCGCCAGCAACCTGACCCCCTGGGCCGGGCCGGAGTGGATGACGTACCCCACCGAGCCCGGCGCCCTCGGCCACGAGGGATGGGGGACGATCGACGCGCTCGGCGAGGGCGTCGATGGCTTGGCGGAGGGGCAGCGCGTCGCGGCGCTCTCGTACCACGCCTACGCCGGGTACGACGTCGCGGATGCGTCCGCCGTCGTCCCGCTCCCGGCGGCGCTCGACAGGCAGCCGTTCCCCGGCGAGCCGCTGGGGTGCGCGATGAACATCTTCCGCCGCAGCGGCATCTCCGCCGGGCAGACGGTGGCGATCGTGGGGATCGGCTTCCTCGGCGCGCTGCTTACGCGGCTCGCGAAAGATGCCGGCGCGCGCGTGATCGCCATCTCCCGAAGGCCGTTCTCGCTGGACGTGGCGCGCGACATGGGGGCGGACGAGACGATCCCCATGGACGACCACTGGCGGATCATCGAGCGGGTGAAGGAGCTGACGGGCGGCGTCTTCTGCGACCGGGTGATCGAGGCGGTGGGGAAGCAGTGGCCGCTGGATCTCTCCGCCGAGCTGACGCGCGAGCGGGGGCGCCTCGTCGTGGCCGGATACCACCAGGACGGGCCGCGGCAGGTGAACATGCAGCTCTGGAACTGGCGCGGGATCGACGTGATCAACGCCCATGAGCGCGATCCGCAGGTCTACGTCGACGGCATCCGCGCGGCGGTGGACGCGGTGGCCCAGGGGCGGCTGGACCCGTCGCCGCTCTACACGCACACCTATCCGCTCGATCGCCTGGGCGACGCGCTCGACGCCACCCGCGACCGCCCCGACGGCTTCCTGAAGGCGCTGATCCGGATGGAGTGATACCGCCCTCGGGCCTGGCCGTTGTTGCCGCGGTTTCAACCGCCGGGCTACAGCCGCGGAACCACGAATAGTCGATGTGAGAGAATCACCGTGACCGACTTGCTGATCCCTACCTCCGCCGGCGAGCTCGCCCACTCCGGCGCGACCGAGGTGACCGTCCCGCGCCTCGGCTTCCTGGGGGTGGGCTGGATCGGGCGGCACCGCATGGAGGCCATTGCCGACACCGGCCTGGCCGAGATCGCCGCCATCGCCGACAGCTCCACGGAGATGATGGCCGCCGCGCGCAACGCCGCTCCATCCGCACAGATGGCCGCCGGACTCGACGAGCTGCTGGAGATGGGGCTCGACGGGATCGTGATCGCCACCCCCAGCGCGCTGCACGCCGAGCAGTCCATCCGCGCGCTGGAGCGCGGCGCCGCCGTCTTCTGCCAGAAGCCGCTCGGCCGCACGGCGGAGGAGGCGCGCCGCGTGATCGACGCCGCGCGCGCCGCCGGCCGCCTTCTCTCCGTCGACTTCAGCTACCGCTTCACCGAGGGGATGAAGGCGATCCGCGAGCGCATCCGCGCCGGCGAGCTGGGCGAGGTGTTCGCGGTCGACCTCGTCTTCCACAACGCCTACGGGCCCGACAAGGCGTGGTTCTACGATCCCGCCCTCTCCGGCGGCGGGTGCGTGATGGACCTCGGGGTGCACCTGGTGGACCTCGCGCTCTGGGCGCTCGGCTGGCCGGCGGTCGAGGAGGTCCGCGGCCGCCTCTACCGCGAGGGCGCGCTCCTCTCCCCATCCCCCGGCGTCTGCGAGGACTACGCGACGGCGGCGCTGGGGCTGGAGGGCGGCGCGACGGTCGATCTCACCTGCTCCTGGCGCGTCTCCGCCGGGCAGGACGCGGTGATCGGGGCCGCCTTCTACGGCACCGGCGGCGGCGCGGCGCTCAGGAATGTGGGCGGCTCCTTCTACGACTTCACCGCCGAGCTCTACCACGGCACCGCGCGCGAGACCCTCTCGTCGCCCCCCGACGCCTGGGGCGGCCGCGCGGCGGTGGACTGGGCCCGGCGCCTGGCCGAGGGGGAGCGCTTCGACCCGGAGTGCGAGCGGCTGGCGGAGGTCGCGCGCGTCCTGGACCGCATCTACGCACGATGAGGATCCTGCTCACCACCGACACCGTGGGCGGGGTGTGGGACTACACCGTCACCCTGGCGCGCCAGCTCGACGCCCTCGGCTGCGAGGTGCTGATCGCCGCGCTCGGCGAGCCGCGCGACGAGCGGCTGGCGCGCATCCCTCCCGGCGTGCAGGTCACCTCGCGCAGCTACCGCCTGGAGTGGATGGAGGGCGCCGCCGACGACGTGCGCGAGGCGGCGCGGTGGCTGCGCGAGCTCTCGCAGCTCTGGGCGGCGGACGTGGTGCACCTCGACCAGCTCGCCTACGCCGGAACAGCAGGGGACAGGGGACAGGGGACAGGGGACAGCCTGCACGGCCGTTCGCCGTCCCATGGCTCCAGCCGCTTCCCGTGCCCCGTCGTCACCGTCGCGCACAGCGACGTGCTCTCCTGGTGGACGCACGTCCGCGGCGGCGAGGCCCCGTCCAGGTGGGGCGAGTACGCGCGCTGGGTGGCGGACGGGCTGCTCGCTTCGGACGCCGTCGTGGCGCCGACGGCCTATCAGGCATCGCTCCTCGCGCGGCACTACGGCGTGCACGGCGCGCGGGTGATCCACAACGGCGCCGAGCCCCCCGCGGCCGATCTCCCGGCGAAGGGCGAGCCGCTGGTGCTCTGCGTCGGCCGCGCGTGGGACGAAGGGAAGGGCGTCGACCTGCTCGACGCCGCGGCGGGGATGCTCGGGTCCGCCCATTCGCCCATCCACCTGCTCGGCGAGACCACGGCGCCGCACGGGGGCGAGTTCCGCGCATCGAACCTGGTGATGCACGGCCGCGTGGAGCGCGCCGAGGTCGACGAATGGATGCGCCGCGCACAGGTCTACGTCGCCCCTTCGCGCTACGAGCCGTTCGGGCTGGCGCCGCTGGAGGCCGCGCTGAGCGGGTGCGCGCTGGTGCTGAGCGACGTCGGCACCTTCCGCGAGCTGTGGGATGGGTGCGCGGAGTTCTTCCCCAGCGGCGACGCGACCGCGCTGGCGGAGGTGCTCGGCCGGCTGGCGGGCGACCCGCAGCGGGTCGCGACGATGGCGGAGCGCGCGCGCGGCCGGGCGCTGCGGCGCTACGGCGCGGACCGGATGGCGAAAGAGTACGTGGCGCTCTACCGCGAGCTCGCGTCGCGGCCGGAGCAGAAGCGGTCGGTGGCCTGATGCGCTTCGCCTTCTTCATCCACAGCGCCGCCAGCGACTGGAACCACGGCAACGCGCACTTCCTGCGCGGGCTGATGAGTGCGCTGGTGCGCGGCGGCCACACCGTCGTCTCGTACGAGCCGCGGCGTGCCTGGTCGCTGGAGAACCTGCTCGCCGACCACGGCATCGCGCCGGTGGTCGAGTTCGCGCGCGCCTATCCCGAGCTGGACGTCCGAGGCTACGACCCCGCCTCGCCCGCGCTGGAGGACGAGCTGCGCGCCGCCGTCGCCGGCGCGGACGTGGTGATGGTGCACGAGTGGAACGATCCCGCCGTCGCCAATCGCCTCGCCACGCTCGCGCACGAGGCGGGGGCGCTCGCCGTCTTCCACGACACGCACCACCGTCCGTGGAGCGAGCCCGAATCCATCGCCCGCTTCGACCTGCGGGCGTTCGACGGCGTGCTGGCGTTCGGCGAGGTGCTGACGGAGATCTACCGCGAGCGCTTCGGCGTGGCGCGCGCGTGGACTTTCCACGAGGCGGCGGACCAGCTGCGCTTCCGGCCGCTCGACCGGCCGAAGGAGCAGGACGTGGTGTGGATCGGCAACTGGGGAGACGAGGAGCGGACCCAGGAGCTGCGCGCCTTCTGGCTGGATGCGGCGCGGGCGCTGCCGGAGCTGAGGTTCGTCGCCCACGGCGTGCGCTACCCGGAGTACGCGCTCGCCGAGCTGGCGGAGGCGGGGGTGGAGTTCCGCGGCTGGGCGCCCTCGGTGCAGGTGCCCGAGGTCTTCGCGCGCAGCCGGGTGACGCTGCACGTGCCCCGGCGCGCCTACGTCGAGGCGCTGGCGGGGATCCCCACCATCCGCGTGTTCGAGGCGCTGGCGTGCGGCATCCCGCTCGTCTCCGCTCCCTGGCGCGACGCCGAGGGCCTCTTCCGCGCGGGCGACTACGCCGTCGCCGCCACGCCCGCCGAGATGCGCGACGCGCTCCTCCGCCTCTCGCGCGACGAGGACGCGGCGCGCGCGCAGGCGGAGCGCGGCCTGGAGACCATCCTCGCCCGCCACACCTGCGATCACCGCGCCGCGCAGCTGCTGGAGATCATCGCCGAGCTGGAAAGTGCGGGATCGGCATCTTCGATGAGCAGGCTCAGCGAACAGCATCTCACACAGAGACACAGAGACACAGAGAGGGGCGCGTGGAGCTGACCTTCTTCGGATCGTCGCTCGTCTCCAGCTACTGGAACGGGGCGGCGACGTACTACCGCGGGCTGATCCGGGCGCTCGCCGCGCGCGGGCACCGCGTCACCTTCTGCGAGCCCGACGCCTACGATCGCCAGCAGCACCGCGACCTGGCCACGGATCCGGAGTACGCCACCGTCGTCGTCTACCGCACCGAGGCCGAGCGCGACGCGCTGGTGGAGCACGCCTTCGCGTCGTCGGAGTGGGTGATCAAGTGCAGCGGCGTGGGGGTGTGGGACGCGGAGCTCGAGGCCGCCCTGGCCGAGCGCTCCGGCGGCGCGGTGAAGACGGCCTTCCTGGACGTCGACGCGCCCGCGACGCTCGCCCGCATCGCCGCGGACGCGGGCGATCCCTTCCGCGCGCACATCCCCCGCTACGACCACGTGTTCACCTACGGCGGCGGGCCGCCGGTGATCGCGGCGTACACGGCGTGGGGGGCGCAGGCGTGCACCTGCATCTACAACGGTCTCGATCCCGAGGAGCACCGGCCGCTGGAGATGGCCGCGCACCCCGGGTTCGACCTCCTCTTCATGGGCAACCGCCTCCCCGACCGCGAGGCGCGCGTGGACGAGTTCTTCTTCCGCGCCGCGGAGCTGTCACCCGACCGCAGGTTCGTCCTGGGCGGCGAGGGATGGGGGGACCGCGCGATGCCGGCGAACGTGACCTACCTCGGCCACGTGCCCACGCACCGGCACAACGCGGTGAACGCCTCCGCGCGGCTGGTGCTCAACATCCACCGCGAATCGATGGTCGAGAACGGCTGGAGCCCGGCCACGCGGATGTTCGAGGCCGCCGGTGCGGGGAGCTGCCAGGTGACCGACGCCATGCCGGGGATCGAGGACTTCTTCACCCCCGGCGAGGAGATCCTGGTGGCGGAAGACGGCGCCGCCGTGGCCCGCATCGTGGCCGCCGTCACCGATGCCGACGCGCGCCGCATCGGCGAGGCGGGGCGCCGCCGCGCGCTCGCGGACCACACCTATGCCCAGCGCGCCGAGCGGATGGACGCCATCCTCTGCGCGCCCGTGGAGAGCGTCGCATGAAGCTGGTCGTCTTCGGCCTGTCGATCTCGTCGAGCTGGGGGAACGGGCACGCCACCACCTATCGCGCGCTGCTGCGGGCCTTCGCCGCGCGCGGGCACCAGGTCACCTTCTACGAGTGGGATGCTCCCTGGTACGCCGAGAGCCGCGACCATCCGCGCCCCTCGTACGTGGCGCTCAGGCTCTGGAAGGATTGGGATGCCGTCCGCGCCGCCGCCCTCGCCGAGGCGCGCGAGGCCGACGCCACCCTCGTCGGCAGCTACGTGCACGATGGCCCCCGGGTGATCGACGACCTGGCCGCGGCCGGCGTGGACCCGCTCTTCTTCTACGACATCGACACCCCCGTCACCGTGGCCGCGCTGCGCCATGGCGGGGCGGAGTACCTGCGCACGGAGCAGGTGCCGCTCTTCACGCGCTACCTGTCGTTCACCGGCGGCCCCTTCCTGCGCGAGGTGGTGGAGGGCGAGCTGGGCGCGCGCGAGGCGGTGCCGCTCTACTGCTCGGTGGACGGGGAGCGGTACCATCCCACCGAGCCCGACCCGGAGCTGGCGTGCGAGCTGGCGTACATGGGCACCTACGCGCCCGACCGGCAGCCGGTGGTCGAAAAATTTCTGCTGGACGTGGCGGACCGGATGCCGCGCAGGCGCTTCATCGTCGCCGGGCCGCAATACCCGGGCGACCTGCTCTGGCCGGGAAACGTGCGCCACGCGACGCACCTGCCGCCGGAGCGCCACCCGGCCTTCTACAGCAGCGCTGCCTGGCAGCTCAACGCCACCCGCGCCGACATGGTGGCCGCCGGCTGGTCCCCCAGCGTCCGCCTCTTCGAGGCCGCCGCCTGCGGCGCCGCGATGATCAGCGACCGCTGGGAGGGCCTGGACCACTTTTTCACCCCCGGCGCCGAGATCCTGCTGCCGGAATCGACGGACGAGGTCGTCGACATCCTCCGCGCCACCCACCCCGACGACCGCCGCGCCGTCGGCGCCGCCGCCCGCGCGCGCATCCTCGCCGCCCACACCGCCGCGCGCCGCGCCGAGGAGCTGGAGGCGTACGTCACTGCCTCCGTGGCGGCGTAGGGGTAACGGTACCTCACGCAGAGACACGGAGACACAGAGAGAGCCACCGCGCCTCTCCGTGTCTCTGTGCCTCCGTGTGAGACCAGCGTAAGTTTCGCGGATGAAGATCCGCTTCACCTTCCACCGCCCGCAGCTTCTCGACTTCGAGAACCTGCACGACCTGAAGGCGTTCACGCTCTCGCTGCAGCCGGCGGCGCTGGTGGGCGTGCTCACGTTCATCATGCTCCTGCGCGACGGGTTCCTGGTCGCGCTCGCGGGCGCGGTGCTGGCGTTCTTTCTCACGTCGGGAGGGATGGGGCTGATCGTGGTCGCGATCGCGCACGTCTACGCGCGCGGGGTGATGAGCTTCCTCGCGCCGAGCGGGCGCAGCACCCCGTCGCCGGACGACTACTCGTACGAGAAGTCGCTGCTTGTACGCGGCAAGGTCGACGAAGCGCTCCTCGCGCTCGACGTGCGCCTGGCGAACCGGCCGGACGATCCCGCCCTCTGCCTCTTCGCCGCCGACGCGTACGCACGCGAGGGGCGCAATCCCTCCAAGGCGGCGCGGCTGTACGGTCGGGTTCGGGAGATGGAGGGCGCGTCGCCGGAGCAGGACTATCGCGCGACCAATCGGCTGATCGACCTCTACATGGGCCCGCTCGACGACTCCGCCCGCGCCGAGGCGGAGCTGGAGCGCATCAGCACCCGTCACGCCGGCACCACCGCCGCCGCGCATGCCGAGCAGGCGCTCCGCACCCTCCGTGGCACGGCGAACTGAAACCGCTGGCTTCACGCGGAGGCACGGAGGCACGGAGAGGCTCGGCGGTTCTCTCCGTGCCTCCGCGTCTTTGCGCGATGCCGTTTATTCTGGAGTAACGATGATGAGTTGCCCTGTGCCGACATCCGCGACGGCGCTGCGAACTGAGGGTAAGAAGGGCAGGATGTCCTCGATTTTCGTTCCGTGCACCGTGATCAGCACGAATCCGAGATCGAGGACCTTGAGGTTCTGTTGATGAGGGTGCGTTTGTCCGCCGTGACGAAAACGTCGAATTCTGCTGATGCTCGGCGGAGCAGTTCTCCATTCTTGATCCCACCCCACCCCGCACGCCCGACGGTCCACACCTCGAACTCGGGAAGCGCCGCCGCCAGGTCGCGGGGCAGGTTCTCGTCGAGGAGGACCTTTCTCACGCCACGCGTGCCAGCACTACGAGGGCCTGTTCCAGGAACCGGTTCACCTGCTCGCGGCGTACCGTGGGGAATTGGTCGAGGAACTCGTCGACCGTGTAGCCGCCCTCCAGATGATCAATCAGCGTTTGCACCGGCACGCGGGTGCCGACGAAGACCGGCGTACCGCTGACAATTTCGGGATCGCTGTGTACGACGCTTCCGTCCGGCAGCGAGATGGGGCGGATGTCCGGTACCGGTCACCTCCGGGTCAGAGTTGCCTCACAATCTAGCGAACGGCGCCGTCGCGACAATCGCCCTCCTCCCAAAGGAAAGCCATCCGTTGCTGTAACCCGCATGCCCGCAACGCACTCCAATCAATCGCCGCAGGAGAGGATGGATGCATCCGCCGCTTGCGGTGTATCCGTATCTTCCTGCGGACTCACTCAACAGGACCCGATATGCGCCCAAACTTCGTTCGTCTGCTGTCAGGCACCCTCGCCGCCGCGACGCTGGCGCTCACGGCGGGCACCTTCCTGCCGCGGGGCACGCGGGCCGCGCCCGCCGCGCCGCGCGCCTTCACCGGCGCGACCGACACGGCGGTGTTCGCCGGCGGGTGCTTCTGGTCGATGGAGAAGGCGTTCGAGCACCAGCCGGGCGTGGTCTCCGCCACCTCGGGGTACTCGGGCGGCACCGTCGCCAATCCCGCCTACGAGGACGTGGGGTCGGGGCGCACCGGGCACGCCGAGTCGGTGCAGGTGGTGTTCGACCCCGCGCGCACCACCTACGCGCGGCTGCTGGACGTGTACTGGCACAGCATCGACCCCATCTCCACCAACGGGCAGTTCTGCGACCACGGCTCGGAGTACCGCTCGATCGTCTTCTACCGCGGGGCGGAGCAGCGCCGCGCGGCCGAGGCGTCGAAGCGCACGGTGCAGGCGCACTTCACCCGCCCCGTGACCACGCAGCTCCAGGCCGCGATGCCCTTCTACCCGGCGGAGGAGTACCACCAGGACTTCGCCGAGCGGAACCCGACGCACTACAACGCGTACCGCATCGGGTGCGGCCGCGACCGCCGCCTGCGCGAGCTCTGGGGCGACGCGGCCGGCGGGCAGCATTGAGTCGCAGAAGCCGGGTGGTTCTCGCCGTGTCTCTGCGTCTCTGCGTGAGACGATCTTTTTCGGAATCGACTGAACGGAAGGAGTGGGGGATGATGAAGATTCGTACGATCGCCGTCGCGGCGGCGCTGCTCGGCGGGATCGCGCCATTGGCGATGGCGCAGGCGCCGCGGCAAACGACTGCGCAGGCGGCGCAGAGGACGTACGTGAAGAAGAGCGACGCCGAGCTGCGCCGCATCCTCACGCCGCTGCAGTACTCGGTCACGCAGGAGGCCGATACCGAGTACCCGTTCCGCAACGAGTTCTGGAACAACCACCGGGCGGGGATCTACGTCGACGTCGTCTCGGGCGAGCCGCTGTTCAGCTCGACGGACAAGTTCGACTCGGGCACGGGATGGCCCAGCTTCACCCGCCCGCTGGAGCCGGCGAACGTCCGCCGCCGCGCGGACCACTCGTACGGCGAGCGGATCGAGGTGCGCTCCGCCCACGCCGACTCGCACCTGGGCCACGTGTTCGACGACGGCCCGGCGCCCACGGGGCTGCGCTACTGCATCAACTCGGCGGCGCTGCGCTTCATCCCGGCCGAGCGGCTGCAGGCGGAAGGGTACGGCCAGTACGCCCGCCTCTTCCCGCCGGCCACTCTCCCGGCCAACCGCGCCGCCCCGCCGCGGCACTGAGAACAGCATCTCACACAGAGACGCGGAGGCACGGAGAGACCGCAGTGGCTCTCCGTGTCTCCGTGCCTCTGTGTGCCGGCAACGTCCCGCCGCTCCGAACCCGCCGTGCTTTTGCGAACCCTTCCGGTCAGCACTCCTGGCAGGTCTCGCCCTCGCAGGTCGCGTAGCACGAGTACCAGTTGCCGCAGGTGTACTGCTCCTCGCAGGTGTTGCAGGTAGCGCAGGACTCGAAGTCCGTGTAGGTGCACCCGTAGTAGGTGCTCATGCACGAGGTGAAGCCAGAAGCTCCGTGCACCGTTCCGGGCGTGCCCTCGCCGTCGTCCGTCCGGAACGACTGCACGTCGAGCGAGTCGATTTCGAGCTTGAGCTTGCGCATGGGCCGGCTCCTTTCAGCAGGTGATCCGCAACGAGAGGAATTCCCACGTTACCGGCCCGATTTTGCCAACGCAAGCTTACACGGAGGCACGGAGACGCGGAGAGCCACGGTGCTCTCTCCGCGTCTCCGCGTCTCTGTGTGAGATTGCCGTTCGTATGTGCCCGGCGACGTCGGCCACGTACGGCGCCTCCAGGATGCTGCCGTGGCTCCCGCCGATGCGGTGCAGCTGCATCCCGCCCAGCGTCCGCGCTTCCCAGAACTCCACCGCCCCGTCCCGCGGCAGCGCCCGCTCCGATGCCGCCGTGCGGAAGTAGGTCAGCTCCCCCTCGTAGAGCCCGGGCTCGTAGGTCACCATCGCGCGCAGGTTGCTCTGGCGCACGGCGGTGAGCGCCAGGATCTCGTCCACCCGGCTCTCGGGGAGCGCCTTGACGCCGACCTGCGCCACCGCCGCCAGCGCCTGCTCCCGCGGCGGCAGGTGGCGGATGGCTTCCACCCGCACCGACGAGGCCGCCGCCCACCCCACCAGGTCTGCCACGATCCGCTGCAGCACCCGCGCGTGGTCCAGCGTGTCTTCCACCTTTCCGCGCGGGGTGGGGATGGAGGTGTCGAGCATCGCCACCAGCCCCACCTCGGCGCCGGCCGCGGTGAGCTGGCGCGCCATCTCGAAGGCGACCATCCCCCCGAACGACCATCCGCCGACGTGGTATGGCCCCTCCGGCTGCGCTGCGCGGACCGCGGCCACGAAGTACGCCGCGATCTCCGGCACCGTCTGCATCGGCGCCTGGCCATCGTCGATGCCGCGTGCCTGCAGCCCGAACACGGGGATGCCGGGCGCGAGCGTCGCCGCCAGCTTGCGGTAGCACACCACGTGTCCGCCCCCCGGCGGCCCCAGGAAGAGCGGCCGCGCCACCCCGTGCGGGTGCAGGGGGATGAGCGGCGGCCGCACCTCCTCGCGCCCGGCCGCCAGCGACGCCGCCAGCCGCGCCACCGTCGACGCGCGCAGCAGCGCCGCCAGCGGCAGCTCGCGCCCCAGCTCCGTGCGGATGCGCGCCGCGAGCCGCGTGGCCACCAGCGACTGCCCGCCCAGGTCGAAGAAATCGTCCTCCACGCCGACGCGGTCCAGCCCCAGCACGTCGGCCCAGATCTCCGCCAGCTTCGCCTCCAGCTCGCTGCGCGGGGCGACCGGCTCCGCGGCGGCCGATTCGGCGGCGGGATCGGGGAGGGCGCGCCGGTCCACCTTGCCGCCGCTGGTCCGCGGGAGCGCGCCGACCCAGGCGAAGGCGGAGGGGACCATCGCCTCCGGCAGCCGCTCGCGCAGGTGCTCGCGGAGCGCCGCGGGGGCGGGGCGGTCGCCGCCGTCGCCCACCAGCCACGCCACCAGCCGCTTCCCGCCCTGTCCGTCGCCGCGCGCGTCCACCGCGGCGTCGGCCACGGCGGGGTGGAGGAGGAGCGCGTCTTCCACCTCGCGCGCCTCGATGCGCACGCCGTGCACCTTCACCTGCGCGTCGCGCCGGCCCAGGAACTCGAGCGAGCCGTCGTCCAGCCGGCGGCCCAGGTCGAGCGTGCGGTACATCCGCGCGCCCGGCGGCCCCCAGGGGTCGGGGAGGAAGCGCGAGGCGGTGAGCCCCGGCCGCCCCGAGTAGCCGCGCGCCACGCCGTCGCCCGCGGTCCAGATCTCTCCCGGCACGCCGGGGGGGACGGTGCGCAGCCGCGCGTCGAGCACGTACGAGCGCCGCCGCGCGATCGAGTGGCCGATGGGGACGCGGCGCGCGTCGCGGGGGATGGGGGTGCAGGTGGAGTAGGTGGTGTCTTCCGAGGGCCCGTAGACGTGCAGCAGGCGGGTGACCGTGCCGCAGGCGTGCAGCGCGCGCGCCAGCGCCGGCGACAGCACCTCGCCGCCCACCAGCAGGGTGCCCACCGTCGGCGGCAGGCGCCCCTCGCGCAGCAGCTCCGCGGCCACGCTCGGCACCATCGTCACGAACCGCGGCCGCGCGGAGCCCGGGACCGGCGACAGCGCGTTCTCCACCAGCGCCACCGTGCCCCCCCACGACAGCGGGCCGAAGATCTCGGGGATGGAGGCGTCGAAGCAGATGCTGGTGGCGGCGAGCGAGCACCCGCGCTCCTCCTCGTCCAGCGTGGCGCGTACCCAGTGCAGGAGCGAGGCGGCGGCGCGGTGCTCGATCTCCACCCCCTTGGGGCCGCCGGTGGAGCCGGAGGTGGTGATGACGTAGGCGAGGTTCGCCGCGATCGCGCCCCACTCGGGGTCCGCCGCGCTCTCGCCCCCCAGCTCTGCCGCGTCCAGGTCGATCACCATCATCCCCCCTGCCTCCGGCACCGAGGCGCGCGACGCGGCGTCGGTGAGCACCGCGGTGGCGCGAGCGGCGCGCAGTACGGCCTCGATGCGCGCCGGGGGATGCGCGGAGTCCAGCGGCACGTACGCCGCGCCGGACTTGAGGATGCCGAGCAGCGCCGCCACCATGTCCGGCGTGCGCCGCATGCAGACGCCCACCCGCGCCTCCGGCCGCGCGCCGAGCCGGCGCAGGCGGTGGGCGATGCGGTTGGCGCGCGCGTTCAACACCGCGTAGCGCGTCTCCCGGCTCGCGCCGGAGGCGACGGCCACCGCGTCCGGGCGGATGCGCGCCTGCCGTTCGAAGAGGTAGTGCAGGGTGGCGGGTGCGGGCGGCGGTCCGTCCTGCGCGCCGTCCGCCATCCACCGCAGCGCCTCCGCCTCGTCCGCCAGCGGCACCTCCGCCAGCGGGCGCGCGGGGTCGGCGGTGAACCCCGCGAGCATCGCCCGCAGCCGGCGCAGCAGCCGCCACGCCGTCGCCGGCTCGTAGAGGTGGGACGAGGCGATGAGCTCCGCCCGCACCGTCGTCCCCAGGTCGTCGAGCTGCAGCGTGAGGTCGAAGGCGGAGCTCCCCGTGTCCATCGCCTCCAGCGTGGCCTCGACCCCGGGGAGGGCGAGCCCGCCCGCGGCCGCGTCGGCGTACGCGATCAGCGTCTGCACCAGCGGCGGCCGGGAAGCGTCGCGCCGCGCGCCGGCGAGCTCCACGATGCGGTCGAAGGGGAAGCGCGCGTGCTCCCGCGCGCCCAGCACCGCGCGGTGGGTGCGGCGGATCGCCTCGCGCACGGTGGGATCGTCTCCCAGCCGGAAGCGCAGCGGGACGGTGTTGGCGAAGAAGCCGAAGATCCCCTCGGTGCGCGCGTCCCGCCGGTTCGCCTCCACCGTGCCGACCAGGAAGTCGTCTTCCCCCGCGTGCCGCTGCAGCACCGCGCCCCACGCCGCGGCGAGGACCGCGAAGGCGGTGGTCGACTCCGCGCGGGCGAGGGCGCGCACCTCGGCGGTGAGCTCCGGACCGAGGTCGATCGCCACCTTGAAGCCCGCCGTGCCGTGCTCCGCCGGACGCGGCAGGTCCGGCGCGATCTCGAAAACCCGCGGCGCGCCCTCCAGCTCCTCGCTCCAGTACGCCGCGTCGGCGGCGAGCGCGAGGTCGTCGAGCGCCTGCCGCTGCCACGCCGCGTAGTCGCGGTAGCCGGCGGGAAGGGGGGGAAGATCGGGCTCGCGCCCGGCGATCCGCGCCGCGTAGAGCGCCCCCAGCTCGCGCCGCAGGATCCCGGTGGACCAGCCGTCGCCCGCCACGTGGTGGATGGCGACCGCGAGGAGATGATCTGCGCCGAGGCGCAGGAGGAGCGCGCGCAGCAGCGGCCCGCGCGCCAGGTCGAAGGGGCGCGCGAGGAACGCGCTTACCCGCCGCTTCGCCTCGCGCTCCGCGTCGGCGGTCCCGGGGATGTCCTCGACCTCCCACCCGAGCCGCGGCTCCGGCGACACCTCCTGCACCGGCTCGCCGTCGTGCTCGGAGATCGTGATCCGCAGCGCGTCGTGCCGGGCGAGGAGCGCGCGCAGGGCGGCCTCCAGCGCCGCCGCGTCCAGCGCGCCGCGCAGCCGGTAGCCGATGGGGATGGTGTAGTGCGCCGCCTCGGGCGCCAGCCGGTGCAGGTACCAGATGCGCCGCTGCTCGAAGGTGAGCGGCACCGGCCCCTCGGGCGCGCGCGGGATGCCGCCCTCGCCGCGCGCGCGCAGGCTCTCCAGCAAGGCGCGCTTGGCCGGGGAGAGCATGGCGAGGCGGTCCGGGAGCTCGCTCATGGAGTCGGAGACGGGGCGGGCAGGGGTGCGGCGGAGGATGAACGATACCGCACCGCGTCCGAAGGATCAACAAGCCTTTCTGCAACTGCGGGCCTTTGGCGACGCGGAGGGGGAACGCTTCTCGCGGGCCGTTGGAAGACACCGGTGAAGATGTCGATGACCGCGCCACCCTCTGAATGTCATCCTGAGGTCGGCCACGCCGCAGCATCATCGGCGAAGAAGCCTGCAAACGACTTCGTGATCGATGACGAGAGCGAGACCGGCCTCAGGATGGTATTCGTGGGGTGCGATGTCTCCAGTAGTCTTCAGAGAGGAGTGACGTGAGCCAGGACCGGGTGCCGCTCACGCCGGAGCAGGCCCTGCTGCACGGGCTGCTGGGGCCGGCGGAGACGAAGATCGTGCTGGTGGTGATGGACGGCCTCGGCGGGCTGCCGGTGGAGTCGGGCGGCCCCACCGAGCTGGAGGCGGCCTTGACCCCCAACCTCGACCGCCTCGCCGCGGAGGGCACGGTCGGGCTCAGCATCCCCGTCGCCCCCGGGATCACCCCCGGCTCCGGGGTGGGGCACCTGGCGCTCTTCGGCTACGATCCGGTGGCGAACCCGGTCGGCCGCGGCATCCTGGAGGCGCTGGGGATCGGGATGGAGGTGGGTCCCGGCGAGGTAGCCGTGCGTGGCAACTTCTGCACGCTGGCGGCGGATGGCACCGTGGCCGACCGCCGCGCCGGGCGCATCTCCACCGACGAGTGCCGCCGCCTGGTGGAGAAGCTGCGCGCCATGGTGCGGGTGGAAGGCGTCGAGCTCGCCTTCGAGCCGGTGCGCGACTACCGCATGGTGGTGCGCATGCGCGGCGAGGGGCTGGGCGACCGTGTGAACGACACCGACCCGCTGGAGAACGGCCTCCGCCCCCTGCACCCGCAGGGCGAGGACGAACCCTCGCGGCGGACGGCGCGCCTCACCGCGGAGCTGCTGCTGCAGGTGCGCGCGGCGCTGGCGGGCGAGCACCCGGCCAACTACCTGCTCCTGCGCGGCTTCTCGGCGCTCCCCCACTTCCCCCCGCTCGCCGAGGTCTACGGCGTGCGCGCCGCGGCGCTGGCGCTCTACCCCACCTACCGCGGCCTCGCACGGCTGGTGGGGATGACGGTGCTCGACGCCGGGCGCACCCTCGACGAGGAGATGGCGGCGCTCGCGCGGCACTGGGGCGAGCACGACTTCTTCTTCGTGCACCACAAGCCCACCGACAGCGCGGGCGAGGACGGCGACTTCGCGCGGAAGGCGGCGGCGATCGAGGCGCTGGACGCGGCGCTGCCGTCGATCCTCGCGCTGAACCCCGACGTGCTCGTGGTCACCGGCGACCACTCCACCCCCGCGCGGATGAAGGCGCACAGCTTCCACCCCGTCCCGCTCCTCCTCTGGGCCCCCGCCACCGTCCGCCCGGACGAGGTCTCCACCTTCGGCGAGCGCCCCTGCATGCGCGGCGGCCTGGGCCAGCTCCTGGCGAAGGACCTGATGCCCGTCGTCCTCGCCCACGCCCATCGCCTGAAGAAGTACGGAGCGTAACCGCGTAGATCGGCGTGCGAGCAGCGACGATGCGAGTGAACTCGCCGCTACAACATCACGCTGTCCGCCTTCGCGGACACCAACGGCAACGACGATCCCTCCGTGGACGCCCCCGTGAATGTCATCCTGAGCGCCGCCGCTGCGCCATGCCCTCGTCGGCACCGACGCAGGGTGGCGGCCGAAGGATCTATCATCGACGTGCGACAGAGCCTGTAGCAGACGAACGAGTATGCCGTCGGCCGACTTGACGCCGCCCGCCGCCGCGTCGAGTTTGCGCGGGCCCCGCGTTTCGCACTCTCGCACCCCCGCAGATCTCACCATGCTCCTCAAGCGCTTCTATGACGACAAGCTCGCGCAGGCGAGCTGGCTGGTGGGGTGCTCCGCCACCGGCGAGGCGCTGGTCGTCGACCCCAACCGCGACGTGGAGCAGTACGTGGCCGCGGCGCAGCGCGAGGGGCTGCGCGTGAC
>Ga0070685_10000418_pt1 | contig 25175 bp, 26 predicted proteins | sample KBSS13LmetaG_FD_65651 | JGI IMG/M metagenome (GOLD analysis project Ga0070685, IMG submission 65651) | Switchgrass rhizosphere microbial communities from Kellogg Biological Station, Michigan, USA - KBS S1-3L metaG | ecosystem: Host-associated > Plants > Roots > Rhizosphere ...
TGACGCTGACGAGTCACCAAAAGTCGTCGAGCCGTTTGCGCCGTCCATGTGGAGCAGGAGTTTCGTCGCGTACTTATCGGCGTCAGTACCGGCCGGTAGGGTTGGCGGTGTGAAGTTCGCGGTCCACCGCGCGGTGCCCTTGCTGATGCGCAGTTCGTCGATATAGCCGTTGAGAGAACTGCCGTTATTGCTGTCAACCGATCCAATACAGATAGGGCCAGCAACCGCTGTCATTGACCCGGCGAATGTGGTGGAGGCAACGGACACGCCGTCTTTGTAGATGTTGAAGTTGCTGCCATTGCGAACAATCGCAATGTGCATCCACGTCGCTGTAGGAATTATCCCGGCTGCTGAAGCAACTCTAAAGACTTCGGTGCCACCAATTACATGGTCGAAAAAAATCTTGCCGTCGAAGGTAACTATGAGCATGTAGCGGCTATTGTAATCAACACCGCCTGTCACATGCCCAACAAGACCACAATAACCGCTCCCCGGTAGTGCAGCCACATTCAGCCATAAATCTATCGTCCAGTCGCCCGCGCCAAAATTGTAGTCGGCATGATCTGGAAATTGTATTCGGCTGGCAGTCGGAAACACCGCAGATGCACTGCCGAATTTTCTTGTGCTGGTTATGACCTGTGCGCTGCCGCCAACAGTGGCATTGCCCTTCCTCGCAATAGAAGCATCAGTGAAAACCGTCGAGGCGTTAGCGCCGTCGCAATGTAGCAGCAAAACAGTATTTGCGTCTGGGTTAGGGCCGTAGGGCGAGGTTGGCGGCTGAAAATTTGCGGTCCAGCGGGCGATGCCTTTGCTGATGCGCAGTTCGTCAATGTAGCCGTGGAAAAATTGTCCAGTAGTATAGAAACCGATAGGCATTGGCAGAGAACCGGCAGCTAATGCCAATGACGATGACCACTGTACAGTCTGTACGCCATTCTTGTATCCGGTGAATGTGTTGCCCTTCCTGACGAGAGCAAAATGCTGCCACACATTTAGCGTGGCAGGGCCTAGTGATGCTCCGTTTGTGATGTCCCACGTCGAATTGTTGCTGGAAAGATAGGCCGAGACATTGCCCGTGTTCTCGTAGCCGACCACAAACGGCATGATGGTTTGGTTGTTGTTGCGGCAGATGACGCAACGGCCTTGCGCGTTCGATAGCCGGTACTCCCACCAATCAATCGTGAAGTCTCCAGCACCGAAGTCATAATCAGCGTGAGGGGCATATTGTAGGTTTTGATTTGTGCCGTTGAGAAACAACGACGAGCCGCCAAATTTACTCTGTGCGCTTGAAATATCCGCTAGTGGAGAGCCTCCAATCGACGGGGCACCATGAGCGGATGGCGATGAGTCATAGAGGTTCTCAAAGTGCATCAGCAGAACGGTGTATGCGTCGTTGCCGGGCGACACACCGCTGCTAAACAACGCTGGTGTGTTCCCCGGCAGCATCAGGCAAACCCCGCCGAGAAGGTGCAGAATAACGACGCGCCATCGAGGCAAGCATACGAGATAGCATCAGTTGTAAGCGCCCCTGCCGATAGCGTCGGCTTGACACCGCCGGGAAATTTATACGCGCTGCCCCATGTAACAAGGCGACCGCCAGCGCCGTCTTGTGCAAGATAAAAGACGCCTTTCTGGCCCTGCCTGATTGATGAGGGATTGCTGATTGTCGTTGTCGGGTTGGACAGAAAGATGAAGAAATCAAGTCCGGCGCTAAAATTTGGCGTGATAGCCGCGCCGCTCAAATCCACTCTCGCTGCCGCACCCCACACCGCTCCCGGCGTGAGCATCTTTGTCGGTGCGGAGTTGGCGAGATATTCGGCGGCGGTTGCGGCAGCAGGTGCCTTGCCATCGACGTACTGCTTGGTAGCGACACCAAGTGCGGCGATGGGATCGGCAACGACTGACATCAGGCCGGTTGCACGATTGATGGTCAAGACCTGATCGAGAACCACGCCCGCATCGTTGTAGCGCCACAATACAAAATCGGTGCCAGCATTGCCGCCACTCTCGGCAATGGCGTTGCCGAAATCCATTTCCCATCTGGTCAAACCAGCGTTCTTACCGAAGATTTGGTTTTTGCCGCTGGTCTTATCGAGCGAAATCGCTGGGCCAGCCTTGTTGATCGTCAGATCGCCCGTCATCGTGTCGCCGTTTTTCATCACAAAGACGGCAGTGTCCGGCTGCGGGCTGGCGATCACCCACTGAATTGAATTTCCGTCGTCATAGAGAACGTACAGCAGACCCGTTTCACTCTCCCACCAGAGCGTGCCGGGTTCGACGCCGGTCGGTGGCGTCGGGCTGATGATGACGGGCGGCAGGTCATCGACATATTTTTTCGTAGCCGCATGCAAGTCGGCTGTCGGCCCGCCGGACAGGGTGAGAAGCCCGGTCATGACATCACCGGACTTCTTCACGAATTGGCTGGTGTTATCGACACCCCAAGTGCCCCAGACGCCACCGGAATGAATGCGGATGTAGTTCACGCCGGTCGTCAGATCGCGAGCCTCGACGACCATGTCGCCAGCGAGGTTGGCCTGATAGATGATGCCAGCGAAGGCGTGCCCGGCGACCGGCGGCGCAGTTGCCGCAGCGTCGGCGTAGAACGAGCCGGGAATGTACGGATGCGTGTCGAAGTTGGTGACGACCTGATAGGCCATCTCGCCGCTCAAATTGAACAGCGCTTCCTCTTCAGTCGAGCCGCCGGTGCCGCCAGCAACGATCGGGCGCGGATGATTTAAGTCCTGCTCGACGTCATGAATGAACTCGTTGTACTTGATGCTCTCGATGGTGCTGTCGGGAATGCCTTCAGAACCCGGCGGGATGTAATAAATCTCTGAGCCGTCGCGTGGCATGATCTCACCTGTTGAAATACGTCGCGGGGTATCCGCCGGTGCGGACGCTGGAGTTTACCAGAGCATTGATGATCTGCTCGCGCGACATGCGACGCGGACCTTGGGCGAGAAGCTGGCTTGCAAGTTGCTCCATCTCAGGCCCGCGCGTCGCCAGCAACTGTGCGATACGTTCGCGATTGGCTGACGCCATCTGATTGGCGCGTTCCTGCGATGCGTCGCGGAAAATGTTCTTAACCTCGCCCCACAATGTGTCGCCGCGACCGGAGGAAACCGTCGGCGCGTCGAGCGCCTTCTCGGCTGACTGGCGCTGCGCGGTCTGCGAACCCTGCACGATGTCCTGATAACTGCGCCTGAACTCCCTGTTGGCGTCTAGTACGCGCATCATGCGGTCGGAGCGCTCCGGCCCAAACAGCATCGTCAGCTTCTGCGCGTTCCAGTCCTGCGGCTCGCCAATCACCTTCTCCAGCTTGAGCAGGTCGTTTACGTTGGTGCCGACGATGCGCTCGAGTTCGCCGCGTGCGCCCTGCTGCAACCTCTGAAACTGCTGCGCCGACGCCGTCGGGGCATTTATGGCCTGTGCCACCTCGACCGGCCTTACAGCCTCCGCCCCGGTGCCGAATATCTGCGAACCCCTTTCCAGCGCTTCGCGCTGCCGCGCCAGTTCGGCGAACTGGCGATCTAGATCTGCGATGCCCGGCACCTTGGCGTGCAGTTCCTCGGTGATGCGCTGGCGAAGCTGGGTCAGCGCTGCCCTCGAGCCGTTATCGAGGTCGCCGCCGCCCATCAGCAGGTCGATATGCTCGCGCACGTTCTGGAGCGTGCGCGGGTACGGGTCGAGCGTGCCGGGGTTGTTGGGGACATCGAGCAGTTGGCGAACCTGCTGCAAGATCGCCGGGTTGCCCTGCCGCTCGTGCAGCAGGACGTCGATATGTTCGGCGATCGGCCGACTGTCCACGGCTCTGGCGTTCTGGAAGGCCTCATTGTACGCGGGGCCAAGCGCCTGTTGGTCGGCGCGGATCTGCCGTTGCACAACACTCGGCACCGGATCTGGGCCAAGATTGCGGTCGAGCGCCTCGGTGATGCGCTGCACCGTGCCCTCGTCGCGGGTGCGGAGCATGCTCTTGAGGGCGCCGCCCTGCTCGCCTGTCCCCAGCACCGCGCCTTGCGCAACGCCGCGCATGGATGGACCGGCATCGACCAGCATGCCCTCCGGCCCGTACTCCGGTAGCCGCGCTATGCCCTCGCGATCGGCGACAGCGGCATCCTCAAGCGCCCTCGGCAGTTCACCCCTGCGGCCTAAAGCCTTGATGCCGTGCCCTGCCGCTACCGCTGCGGGGCCGAGGATGGTGCCCAGAGCGCCTCCGTAACCGGCGCTGACGAGATAGTCCGGCAACTTGCCAGTGTAGGTGTTGCCAGCGCCCTGCGCCGCGCCATACAGGCCTCCCTCGGTCGCACCGGCGAGCATGGCCGGACCAAGGCTCATGCCGGGGCGTATCAGCGTCAGCCCGGCGCCGCCACCAAGGGCAAGACCGCCAGCGAGCGCACCGGCCACCTCGCCAGTGTGGGCGGCGATCGGATGATCTTTTGTGAATGCCTCTGCCTTGGTTCGCGCCTTTGCCAGAGCGTCGGAATAATTGAACCCCTCGCCGCGATCATAGGAGCGCGTCGCTTCGCCCAACGCACCGATACGATCGCCCATGCCAAACATGAAGGCGTTGTAGCCACGATCGGCCGCGCCCAGCGTTACGGCGCCAGCCTCCCTGAGTTGCTCCATCGGCTCTTTGCGTTCTGGAATAGGACGCATGTCGGAGAGCAGCGGCTGCTTCTCCTCCACCGTCACCCAATCGTCGGGCGACGATACCGTTACCCAGTCGCTAGCTTCTTTAGCCACTACGGTATGATCTCCCACTTTCCGTCAGGGCGCATGATGCGCTTTTCCTTGGTGACCTTGTTTTCCTGAACCGTACCCACCGGCACGGCCGGTTCTTGCTTGCCTTCCAGATGCTCCTTTACGCGATCTGAGTTGGCGCGAGCCTCGCGCTGCAAATCCATCATCTTCGCCACGCCTTCCTTGGGCGTGATCGTCCCAGCGATCACCTGACCAGCAATCTCGGCGCGATCCATCTTGTTCTTCGCCAGTCGCTCCATCGTGTCGAGGATCAGCGCATTGCCTTCCGGTGTGTTCATCAGCCTCGGCAAGCTGTCGCGGAACATGCGGGCATCGAAGTCGCTGGTCGCGCCGGTACCGGGCACACGCTGCTGCGGTGTGAGCCGGTTGATAAGGGCCGCGTAGGCCTGAACCTCCGACAGCCCCTCGGTCCTGATGCCGAAACGCCCCAGAGCCTCCTGCACCACGGCGCTGGCGCCAGTGCCGACCTTGGCCGACCGTGAGCGCAATTCCGTGATGGTCTCGAGATCGTTACCGGCGCCCTGACCTTCTTTCAGGCTCTCGACGAAATGCTCGCCAAGCGCCTTGCCTGTCACCTTGGCGAACTCCGTCTCGCCCTTGGTGTCCACGCTGATGGCGGTGCTGGCTGGCGGTGTCGGTCCCCACTTCAGTTCGCCACGGCGGTTCTTGAAGTACATCTGGCCGACCGGCGGTTGTGGCCCGCCCGGCGGGAAGAGCGCCGTCATCTCCTCCTTGCTCAGCGGCACAAAACCTTCGCCTTCCAGATCGCGCAGCGCCTTCTCGTTGGCGAGCGTAGTCGTCTGGAGCGCCTGACGCCGTTGCGGGTCGCCAAGCAGATATTCCTGCCGCCTTGTGAACTGCTCCTTCCAGAGACCGTACTGGTTCGTGAAGTCGAGATGCTGGCGAGCGGCCAGTTCCTTGTAGCGCTCCGCTGCCTGTGCGCGGGTCAGATCGCTGCGTTCGGCGTCGCTCGCCACGTTGCGCCAGTACGTCATCTCCGGCGTTGGACGCGGCTGCTTCGGCTCTGGACCGGGGTCTGGAGGCGGCGCTGGCTCCGGCGCCTTCGGAATAGGCCTGATGCCCTGCGCGGTATCGGATGGAGGCTGCGGCGCCGGAGCCGGGGTCGCCGGTCCCTGCACCACTTGAGCGCCGCCATAACCGATCGGGGGCGCGAGCGGAATGCCAGCCTGTGCCGTTGCCCCCATAGGAGGCGCCGTGACGGCGTCAGAAGAAACCACCGGAGAAGTCGGCGGCAGCGAAGCGCTCGTCGTCGGGGACGATGAAGTCCCCGCTTGGGTAGGGTCCGGCTGCGGCACCACCGGGGCCGTTGGCTGCTGGCTCTGGAGTGCGTCGGTGATGGCGTTGCGCCGGTCCTCGATGCTCTGGTCTACGCCGGTGCCGCCCAGCGTCCCCATCGGGTTGAGGCCTGTTGCCGGAGCGTCGCTGACGACGCCAGTCCTGCCAAGCGCCGCAGTCGGCGCATAGAACGGCGAACCCGGCCGACGGCCGACAATGTCCTGCAAGCGAGTGTCGGCGACCGCGTCCTCCTGCGTCGGCGGCTGCTGCGCTTGCTGGCTCATCAGCGCCAGCGTCACCGCGTCACGCTGCGCCGCCAGTTCGTCCGGCGCCGGAGCGCCGCCTGTGCGGCCATCGCCGCCAACTCTGGCTCCCGCTACCTGCTCGCCACCGCCGCCGCCGGGCTGCACCTCGCGTGAGGCATAAGTCGGGTCACCGCCACCGCGCAGATAGCTGGCGCTGCGGGTTGCCAGATGCTCTGCCGCTGGCTTGAGGTAGCCGCGCAAGAACTGGTCGGCGGCGACGCCGGAGTTGGGCGCCGTGTTCATTCCGGCAAAAGTGCGGTTGTAGTCCGGCCGGGTTGGGTCTTGCAGCCGCTCGACCGTGTACTGCGTTTGCAGCTTCGGGTCGCGCCAGTCGCTGCCGGGGTGGTTCTGGTCGATCCACTTGACGAAATTATTCCACTCGTCGCCGCCCTCCTGATAGAGACCGTGCGCGAAACGAGCCTCACCGCTGAAACCGGGCTGATCTGGGTGGCGCAGATTGTAGTTGAAGTTGCTTTCGTCGCGGACGTTGCGCTCCAGCCCGGCGATCGCGTTCGGGGTCATGCCGCCGCGTGCGGCGACGGCCTCCATTGTCGATCGCACGCCGCTGGTGGTGCGCGGGTCGCCCATAGGCAGCGGGACGTCAGGCGCTGGCACCGGCTCTTGCGGCGCTTGCGGCTTCACCTCGGCGACCATGTTCGCCATGTCCGGCACGGTGTTGCCGCCAACCAGATCAGACTTCGCCATCTGCGGGCTGAAGAACATATTCTGCACTTCAGGCGGTGACACCGACGCCGTCTGCACCGGCGTAGCATCCGGTTGCGGCTCGCTCACCGCAGAGAAGCGCTGGTCGAATGTAGGCACGTCGGTATCAGCTTCAGTCACCGGCCACGGCGGAGGCGTCTGTGGCGGCAACGTGAATGCGGGAGCGGCAGGAGCAACGGCGGGCGCAACGGCGGGCGCAACGGCGGGTGCTGGCGTCACCGGCGTATCGACCGTCGCTGGCTTCTTCTCCTCGGTAGTGTCGGTGATCTTCTTCGGCTTCTCAGGCTCGATGGGATGAACGAACTCCGGCGGGTTCAGCGCTTGCTTGTCACCCGCCTTCTGCTTGCGTTCGGCCATGCGGAGACCAAGGTCACTCAGCGCGTCGCCGATCGCTTCGCCCAGATAGGTCATCCCCTCGCCCTTGGTCTTGGGGAAGCCTCGCTGTCGGCTCGCCAGCGCTGCGGCAATAGCGCGGCGCTGCTTGAGTTGCTCGTAGGTCAAGCCGCTGTCGCCACCGAAGATGAAGCCGCCATCTGTGAGTGCCATGTCACGCCGCCTTCAAAATGCTGCCCATGACCATGCCGGGATTGATGTGCTTGCGACCGGCGATAGTCTTGACTGCCCGCTTGTCGATCTTCTCGACGTCCTGCGCCATCGGGCCGACATGGCGCTCGCTCTCCGGGTCGCGCTTGTAGCTGTACTCGTAGATCGGCAGTTCTTTCGCCTCGCCTTCCGGGTTGGCGGCGAATACGGTGGCGAGCGGAACGACGTTCTCCTTCTCGCGAACGTCCGACATCATCATCCCCATGCCGCCGCGCAGCAGACCGCCAGCCAAGCCAAAGATGCCGCCCATCTGCGCGTTGTAGTTCGCGCTCTCCTGCTTGTAGATGTCCATGTCCTGCGAGAAGCGGGTGTTGATCAGGCCAGCGACATCGGTGGTCGGGATCTGATTGTTCGGCGTGTTGACGAAGTTCGGGTTGTTGATCTGCGAGCCGGAGAGTAGCGAACTGATTTCATTGATCGGCTGGTTGCGAAGAGCGTACTGCTCGTTCATGTACTGGTTACGCGCCATGTTCTGCGCGTTGAACGACGTCTGCTGCTGCGCCAGTTGCTGCGCCAGACCGGCGTTGGCGAACTCGCCGCGTGACGCCGCTTGCGTGAAGGTGTCGCGCTGCGCCTGATTGGCGAAAGTGCCGCTCTGTAGCAACTCCTGATACTTCTGCTGCTGCGCAGCGTTCTCGAACCCGGCCTTCTGCGCGGCCATATCCATCATGCGCTGCTGCTCTTGGCCCGCTTGCGCGGTTACACCCAAGCGCAGATCGTTGGCTTGACGACTATAATCGTCCATCGCCGCTTTGTAGGCAGTCGAGCCGTAGCGGATGCCTTGGTCCTGCAAGCGCTGCTCGATGTTCGAGCGCTCGCGGCTTAACTGCGGGTTAAGGCGACCGTACAGCGCCTCCTCCACGCGACTGCGGTCTGAACTGAAGTCGTCGGCGGGACCATAGGTTCGGGTGATCTCGCCAGCGTCCCCCAGCGTCGTTTGCTGCTGGCCCGCATCGCCGAATGTGGTCGCTGCACCCGGCACGCCGCTGATCTTGCTTGGGTCGGCCGCATCCGGTGCGCCGGTCAGGTCGATGCTGTCGGCCAGATGCTCGGACAGCCGCGCCGACTGCGCATTCGCCATGCCAGCCAAGTTAAACTTGGCAGCTTGGTTCTGGTCCTCGATGGCTTGCGCTTGCGGCGATCGTATCTGTGTTGCACTGAACCTCGGGATCTGGACGTTCAGTCCGGTGTACGGATCGTTCCAAGTGTAGTTGTCGGTTACGTCGTAGCGGAGTTCACCCTCGGGCGTTACCTGATTGGTGTTGTTCAAAAACGCATTGGCGATCGACGTCGCGACGTTGGTTGACGTCGAGGCACGCGCCGTGTCCTGCGGATTTGGTGCCGGAGGCGGTGACGGTGAACTCTTGCCCATGATCTAGTACCTGAGTTGGCTCCCGCCCGGCGGCTGCATCTGCGAACCGGGCTGCTCGATCGGCAACGGCTGTCCGACAAGGTTTGGCGTCTTTGGCATCGGCCCTTGCGGCAGACCGGCGCGTCCCATGCCGGGCATGCCGGGCATCGACTGCGGCGGCGCTCCCGGTGCTGGCGGACCTTGCACGCCGCCTCCCATTGGCTGGCTCTGCACCGGCGACGGCCCGGTCGGCGCATAACCCTGCTGCGGTGGCGCCATTCCGGTCATGGCGCCGCCACCGGCGGGCGGCACGATCGGCCCGGTTACCGATGGCGCCGCTGTCGCGCCGTACTGCATGTCCGCCCCCGGCATGCCGGTAGGCGGCGGCGGATTGGCGATACCCATCAGCGCTTGCACGATGGCATTGCGCTGCGAGTTGACCATGTTGGGGTCTGAATAATTTGGCATCTACGCGGCCTCCTCCAGCCCAGCATCAATCTCGTGATGTCTGAACCTTTTGTTGAAGCGGTTACCGGCCCAAGCCTCTTGCGTCAGCAGACACAGCACGCCGTCTTTGCCGCGCCCAAACATCCTCGGTATCTTGATGAAGGTGTAGTCGTAGACCGCAAGCTGACGCAGCAGCCGCTCGTTCTCGATCGGCGTGCGCTGCACGAGCATCTGCACCCCGCACTGAATGAACGGATAGCGATACATGCGCTCGATGGTGCCGCGCATCAGCCAGTGCGGGTCGATCGCGGCACCACTCATCTCGATCAGTCCGGCGTCGGGGTCGTAGTTGTGATAAACCAGCCCGCCGATAAGGATGCCGTCCTCGTTGATCACGCCAATCGTCGCGAAGTTGCCGCCAAAGCCGTTGCGGTTGTGCGGGATCATGCTGGCAACGAAGTCGCCGACGATCTGGTCTTGCCCGTAGACGTAGCGCAGCATCAGTAGATGAACCTTCCGTTGATGTTGTCATTGTCGAGCCTCGGGTCGCGCAGATACCCGGCTGGCCTCGGCTTCTCGTCCAGCGCAACTGGGGCCACTGCCGCTGGCTGACCCTGCGCCGCCGCGTTTGCTGCAAGTCTTGCAGCAATAGCGGCGCGGCGGGCTTCCATGTCATAGGGTCGCCCGCCCTGCGCCGCTGCGCGGAGAGCGTTAGGGTCGATCATCCCTCGCGGGTCGCCATAGGTCTGCGTCATGGGAAGCGGCCCGCCATAGACGCCATCACCACGACTGTACGTTGTCGGCCGGTACTCCGCTGGCATACGGGTCATGTCGAGTTCGTCGGATGACAATCGATGACCCGGCCCGCTCTGCGAATAATACTGCGAGACCGCATCCTCCGACGGCGCGAAGCCACGGATGTAAGCGGGAGCAAACAGGCCGCTCAGCGCCCCTTGAGGGTTGTAGGTCTCGAACAGACTGCCCATTGCCGGGGCGGCTTGCTCAGCCGGTGGCGGCGGTGCGAACTCGGGTACTGGCGGTGCGGATGGCATGGTGCCCTCAGACGTTTGCGCCCAGCTTCTCGTACATTGCGGCGATCGAGATCAGTTCGACGTTCGGCTTGCCCTGCTGCGCGACCGCGACCTGCACGATCGGCGCGTGCGAGAAGCCGGTCTCGCCGATCGACACCCAACCGGTATTGCGGACCACCGGCGTGACCAGCGCACTCTCCTGATCCCACAGCGCCTGATCCCACAGGCCCTGATCCCACACATCCGGCACGCCGGGGTCCGCTGCTGGCACCGGCGGTGTCGGCAAACGCAGGACGTAGTCCGTGCATGCCGCAAGTTGCGGCTGGAACGGTTCGCCGGACGACGATGTGAAAGTGGCGCGGGCCTGACGCCAGACCACCGACACCGGCGGGGTCTGGAACATCTCCCAGCCGCCGACCAGTATGGCGGTATAGGGAAGGCCGTCATCAAAGCCGGTGCGGTCGGCTTGCATGATGACGCCGCCCTGCGTTCCGAAAAACAAACTGTTGCGCGAGTACAGGAAGCAGGTGGCGTCGTAGCCGACGAACCGGCACCACGCAGTGGTCTGCGTGTTGACGACAAGGCAGTAACGTTTGCCGACCGGCCCTCCCGGCGTCGTCACGAATGCGCCGCCGTACTGGTCCCACTTTTTCATCGTCCACGGCAGATTGTTTTTGTCGGCGACCTCGGCCCGCCACATCGGCTTGATGTTGCGCGTGAGCATTGCGAGTTCGAGTTGGTCGGCTGTCTTAGTAATCGCTTGCGACAGCGGCGCGATGCCATCCACGGTGGCGATCAGCAAATCACCGCCGATCGACATATGCGCGTTCATGCCCATCGGCTTGCTGACCTGATAGCGACCCTCTTGCCGCCAGTTCGCTGCGTCGCTCGGATTGCTGCCGGTGAAGATGATCGCCTCGCCTTCGCTGGTGTAGAATACGCACTTGTCGTCAGTGCCATCACCGGCGTCGATCGACCATGTAGCGCCAAACACCAGCTTGCCGCCCTTGTTGGCGGCGCCAGAAAGCGGAATAACCTGAAGGGCGCCCTGTATCGAGTTCACATCGAGGTACCAAGCATTCATGCTATCGGCCTCGATGAAGAACAGGCGGCTGCGATACTTCCAGACGTAGACGAGGTTCTCCCCGGCAGCGACCGGCGTACCGGCTGGTCCGGTGATCTGCCCACCGTTGAGGACGATCCACGCCGTGCCGTCGAAGCGCAGCGGCGGGTCGCCGCGATCGTTGACGGCGATCAGGAAGTCACCACCGGCATTCGCCATCTGGGTGGCGGCGTAGTTACCGGACGATTGTCCGCCCTTGACCAGCACCGGTACGCTTGTAGTTACGTCGTACAGCTTGGTGTCGTTAGCAGCGAACATCTTCTCGGTAGTGGCGCTCTTGTACTCAAAACCTGAAACGACCGGCAGTTGCTCAGGCAGGGCGCACCAGCGTGTACAGCCGCCGCGCAGCTTGACGCCGCGCATGGTCGGCACCCAGTTGTCGCAGATGATGGCGGCACCCGGCTGCATGAAGGTGTAGTTCTCGCTCTGCACGATGCCGCGTGTCGGCGCCGGGATGATGTACGGCGTCGAGCGTTGTGCCATCTGCGGCGGCACCGGCACCCTGCGAAATGCTTGGTGAAGGCTCATGGCGTCGGCGCCGGGAATGGATAGGCAGTGGCGGCGTTGGCGGAGATCGGTGTGCGGCCAATGTAGATCGGCGCTGGCTGGTCAGTCCCCATCGCCATCGTGAGGGCGTCGCCGTACGTCCCCATGTCCTCGGTGTAAGGCGTGCCCTTGTACGCTTTCCACTGCCAGATCATGCCCAGCTTCAGCAGCCGGTCGCCCAGCACGAAGCTGTCGCCGTCGGCCATGAAGGCGTCACCGGCGCCTCCGGCGGCGAGTGTGATGCAGTTCTTGTGCAGGTAGGCAAACGTCGCAGTCTGGCCGACCTTCAGCACAGGCTGGATGTGCATCTTCCCGCCCATGATCGTCCACTCGCCGCGAGTGTCGTAGTTGCCCTGCGCCCGGCGCTGTATCCACTCATCGGTGTCAACGATGAAGCGCATCGGGAACTGCGTCTGCGTGGAGCGCCAGACGTTTGCCGTGAGCAGCATGCGCTTGTAGTCCGCCGGGAGGTCGAAGGCAGTCTTGATGCCGTCGCCGGTCATGGTCGCCAGCACCTTCAGCGCCGTCCACTCGCGGGTGTCGTACGAGATGCGCTGCGCCATCTCGTTGGCGAGCGAAAGCATCTCCTGCATCGTGCGGTTGCCGGTGATGCTGATAAATACGGAAGTCGGCGGGATCAGAACGCCGACTGCCGCGCAGACATCCTTCGTCACCGACAGTAACGTCATCAGGTCACCTTGGATTGTGCCTCCGTCGCCATCCGCACGAGCGTCTTGCGATTGAGCGAACCGTGGGGTGCGCGTCCGGTATTGGTCGCAATGAAGTCACGCAGCATATCGAGCGTCATGTTCTCGAAAGGATCGCCACCTTCGCTCTGCCGCACTTTGGCATCCTCTTCGAGGATGGCATTGCGGGCCTTGAGCGCCTCGACCTCGGCGAGTAGCGCCGCATTCGGAGCGCCCTGTCGGCTCTCGGCGATGAACTCCTGCGCCTTGTTTTTTAGGTCGCGACCTCCCTGACCAAGGTTCTTCAGTTCCTGCCCATCGACAGATGCCAGCGCCTCCACAGTGTAGATGTTGAGGGCGCGAAGTTCGGCCCGACGGGCCTCGGTGAGAAAGGGCACATGCTGGAGCGGCGTGCCGCTCTTGGTCTGTGCGGTGTGCGACTTAAATTGCTGATACTGGCGCGAAAACCGTTCGGCATAGGTGACGCGGGTCTGCTCGCCAGTCGTCGGGTCGTTCATCCAGTGCGAGAATGCCGTCGCCGGAAATACCGACACGCTGCGCGAGCCGGGAAAACGGATTTCAACGATCTCCATGTCGTCATAGATCGGTCGGCCTTCCTTCGCCGACCTGTCCTCGTTCTTGATCGCGTGATGCTTGAACAGCGCGACTACTGCTTCATCGGGATCTTTTGGCATTTTCAATTCTCCGTCTGAGGGAATGGGGCTGGAGCCGTCATCGGGGGTTAGGGACACCTGTTTTCGGGACTGGTGACGATGACGGCTCCAGTTTTTTCGGAGTGACCTCCGAAGCTAGGTGGCCGGGTTGCTGTCGTAGAAGCGCCAGTTGAAGAGCGGGTTGACCTGCGTCAACTCACCCATCCAGCCAATGAACTGCGCGATGGCGTCCTTATCGATGGGCATCTGGCCCTCGCCGTCGAACAGGTTGTCGAAGTTTCTGTTCGGGTGGTACCGCAGCCGGAAGCTGTCGGTGTTCAGCCCAAAGGTCGTATTTGCTGGCATGTTGGAGCCAATGCCGCCGTCGAGGACGATCTCGGCCCGCTTGCCGCCACCGATATACTCGACTGAAGAAAAGCCCAGCTTGCCCAGAGAAGTCTCGTTGGTCTGCCGCTGGATGGCGACAGTCGCCGCGTCGTAGGCCGCGTAATGCTCGGGCGACATGATCAACAGGTCGGCGTAGTCCTTGCCGCGAGACTGCTTGGTCATGATGAAGTTGAGCATCGGGCGGATAGTCGTTGACAGCACCTGCGTGCCGATAGCTGTCGCCATCGTCTGCGCATCGTACGCCTTGGTCTGCCAGATCGCGTTGGTGCGATCGATGCCGCCGTACAATCCGCTGTTGGTGACGATCGGCACCGCAGTCGCGAGGCCGGTGAGTTGCTTGCCGCCATTGGCGGTGCCGTCGGAGTACAGCGCGGCGTCCATGACATCTTCCAGCGAGCGCTCGGCGGCGTCGATGTAGCTGTCGTAGACGTCCATCAACTGGGCCTCGCCCTCGTTGTTCAGGATTTCCTGCATCGAAAGGATGACAGGAACGACGACCATCTTCGGGTCGAAGTAGGCATCGTTGAACAGGTCGATGGCGGGGTTCAGCAACTGGTCGTAGCCGCTGTACCACTGCGCGACTTGCTTGGCGATCTGGAGCGTCTGTCGAATGCGCGGACCCGAATATGTCTGCCAAAGGCCCTTACGCCGCATGACGGCGAGCAGAGCGTTGTTCGCCGACACGAGATCTTGGTATCCGCTCGAACGATCTTCGAGCGCCATCGAAAGTATCTGCTGATAAGCAGCATTAGCGTTGATGTTCGGCATCTGCCGTCCTCAGAATTTAGACGCTGCCATTCACCCGCTTTATTGCGTTTGAAATGGCTTCGCGTCGGCCAATCGGTTTATCGCTTTTCCGCCGCTGCCCTTCTGAGGGGCCAGCATCTGGAGCGCCGGAAATCGACTTGTCTGATCGGGTCTGAGCCGGTGTGCCGTTGCGGGTCTGAGCCGCTCGTCCTGAAGCGGGGCGGAGCCTTTCGGCTCTCAGGTACGCGGTCTCGAGGTCGAAACCGAATTTAAGTTCCTGTTCTATCAGGTCGCCCAATTCGTCAAACCTCGGATGCGTGTCAGCGAACTGATCCACGGCTGACCGTGTTTGACCGAATACTTTCTCAGTCTGCATTGCTTGGACGTTTTGCGCAAGAGACTGCACGATCTGGTGCAGTTGGCCGATCTGATGCGTCTGCGCCTGTTGCGCGTTGCCCTGCTGGATGAGCCGGTGCTGATCGGGGTTCTGCTGGAGAATATGATAGGCGACGTCGCGCAGCGTCAGCTTGTGCCCCTCGTTCGTCCGCAGGTTCAGGTTGCTTATGATGACGTCGAGACCGCCGACGACATCCTGCCGCAGCTTCTGCTCCATGCCGACGTAGTTCGTGAGCGCCCGCGCCAGCGTCGTGCCATGCTGGCTCGCCATCTGGTGGAAATGGCGTATGGTGTTCATCTCCTCATGGTCGCCACGGTACTGCCGGTATGCGCCATCGAACTCCTTCGCCATTCGATAGACCTCGCCGCGCACTCCTTCTGGTGCCGACGCCCACTCCTGCTTACCGCGCTCGGAAAATCGCGGTGGCGGCTCTCTATAAGGCGCATTTTCGGGAAGCGGCGCGGATGGTTTACCGGCGTCTGGCGCCTGACGCGCTGATTGACGCCCCGCCTCCGCCTGATCCGGCGCCTTCGCAAAGCGGCCACCCTCCCGATACCGCTCCGGCTTCTTCGCCTCCGGCTTCTCGCCCTTTTCCTTCTCCATAGTCTCGGGCGGGTTGTTGTCGCCCATGCCGCGCTTGACCACTTTCTTATGCTCGGGCTGCTCCTCGACGTTGGCCCGCTCGAAAGCCTTCTGGATGGCCTCACGGCGACTGGGCGGACGTCCCTTGCCGCCCTCCAGATCTCCGACCGGCGCGTCCGGCGCCTGTGGCCCAACCGGCTTGGGTGCGCTGGCCGGGTTCTGGTCGATCACCACCTCGCCGGTGGACGGTGCCGGTGCTGACGGTGCTGACGCCGGTGCTGGAGGCGCAATGTTGGTGTCGGACATTTGAAACTCCCTGCCGGTCTGAGCGGCTGTTGATCTAGATCAATTCCCGTTTCGTACTCTGCGGATCGCCTTCCTGATCGTGTCGCGTCGCTTGTCGGCGCGGTAGAAGTCCCGCGCCACCGACTGGCTGATGCCAGCCTTGGCGGCGAACCCGGCGTCATGCGCCGCAATCCGCATGAACTTCTTCTGTCTAGGCGAGGTGCTTGGCACGATGCCCTGCCTTGTAGCGCTCGAGCGCCTTCTTCAGCGTTGCTCGTCTGGCCTCTTTTTCTTTCCGGCCCGCCGTCGCGCGTTCTTTGGGCCTGAACTTCTCAGTTCCGACCTCGATGAGGCCGTGCGCTCTGCCGACGGCGCGGAAGGTGGCCTTTGAAGTGTAAAACCGCCCATCCACCTGCTCAGTCGGCTCCATAGTGTCGCTAATGACATAGGGCACCGCCAGATCACTTCGCGCTGGGGCGATTTGCCTTTTGTCGATGCGCCACTTTCCCGGCGCCACTTCGGTCAGCTTCGCTGTCATTTGTTTCTCGTGAAACAAGCGGCGGCGCCACGAAGGTCACCGGCAGTCCGTAGACCGCGACCTTGGTCACCGCCACGCCATACTTGTTCGCCGCCTCCGTCACCGGCATTCCAAGGTCCGGCTTGGTCGCCGTGACATCGACAACAGGCATGCCGCCCGCTGCTACCGTAACGACCGGCATGCCCATGTCTGTCTCCTACTTCTTCGATCGCTTGTCGTCCGGCTTCTGATCCTCCGGCACCGCTCCCGATCCCGGCGGCTCGTTGATGCTCACCGGGGTGTTGGTGGTGTCCGGTGTTTTCGGCGCCTCCGTCTTAGGCTCCGGCGTCTTATGCTCTGGCTCCCTTGCCATGTCTCGCTCCTCTGGTTGTCGGCGCAGCGAACGTGAACGGCAGTTCGTTGCTCATTTTGCTGCCGTTCTTGACGCTGACCTGCACGGTGTCTGGCCCATGCCAGACGTCCATGTTGATGCCGGTCGAGAGCGTTCCATCGGCGTTGAGCGTCGTCGGCTCGTCCTGCCCGGCAAACACGATAACGCTCTGAGCGAACAGATTGCTGCCGCTGATGAACATCGTGAAGCTGGGTTCGCCCAGCACCGCGCCGTCCGGTGACAGCGAAGTGATGGTCGGCTCGGGGATTGCGTCCGGCGGCAAATCGTCAACCGACGGCGGCTCGTTGATGGAGGCAGGGAGGACCATCGTCGTCCGGCCCGGTCCCAACGGCTCGTTGATGCTTTTGATGCTCATGTGAACGCCCAGTTCGTTGCCGCAGTAGAGTAGGAGCCGGTCGTCACAATAACCGGCAAGTTTCCTGCGCTGCTCCTCCTCGGCGCATTCAGCACCTTGAGTTGCGTGGCGCTGTTGAACTGCGTCGTCTGCGGCACGCCGTTGACGCTGACCACGGACTGCGGCGTGAAGCCGGTGCCGTTAACCGTGAGCGACCCTGAGCCGCCAACTCCTACCTGCGTTGCCGGTACGAGGCCGGTGATGGTGGCATTCACCGCAGGTGCCGCCATCGTGGCGTGGCTGCCGTTCGGCGTAGCGGTGAAGTTGCCCATGACGCTGATCGACGTCCCGCCGGGGTCGGTGTCAATCACCACGGTGCCGGTCGCCTCGGCGGCTGGGCCTGAGACCGGCGTAGCGATCGCGGTCGGTGCGACCGGGACGCCAGCGCCGATCTGCGCGAGACCGTCAGCGGACGGCGCGGAGCCGGGGCTGACGCAGGAGATGTTGGTCGGCGGCGTAGGGTTGGCGACGGTGACGGTAGCTTCACTCTGGGCCATGCTGCCCTCCTCTGGTTACTTCCATCCAAAGCGGTCGAGAACGTACTTGTTGAACGCGGCCAGTTCACCCATCTGGCCGACGTTCTCCTGATAGCGTGATACATCATCGACCCATCGCGGTGTAGCGACTTGCGCGTGCGGAATGCCGGAAGGCGGTATGTACATCTTACGCGCCCAGAACGGCGGATCTTGCGTGCGGTCGAAGTTCTTCACGATGTCTGGAAATACCACTTCCTGCCGCAGCGGAGCGCCAAGGCTGATCGGGTTCTCGCCCATCAGATGTCGCGGAAAATCCGGGTGCGTGCCGCGCTCGACGCCGCCGGTCAGGCGGGTCATCGACAGGCCCGACGAACCTGCCGGAGCATAGAGCAGGTCGGGGTCGGTGATCGCCTTGCGGACGGCGACGACGTCCGGCACGTTTCCGATCTTGCCTTCGCTCTGTTCGACAGCGGTGATGAACGCCTTGCGGTACGGGTCGGGCTGCGACGCGAGATGCTGTTCGAGGCCGTCTGACTTGACGCCGGGGAACTCTGGCCGCTTCTCGCCCTTCGGCTGCGGCACCTTGCTGAGCCTGTCCTCGATGGCGCTGTCGAGCGCGGCGACTTCCTTCTTCGACATCCCGGCGTTCGGCAGCATGCGGGCCAGCGCCGACCATGTGTGGTGCGAGAAGTCGCCGGACTGCGCCCCCATCTTCATGTGCGTGCCAATGATCTGGTCGGTGTCGAACTTCTCCTGCAACTGCTTGACGCGGTTGGCATAGGTGGTCGCCATGCTGGCGTCGTTGGCGTAACCGCCGGTCTCGCGGATGTAGCCGTGGCCTCCCCAAGTGTTGAGCGGGTAGGTCAGCGGTATCTTGTCGATACTGGTGATGCTCATCCCGGCGCTGGTCGGGTCGCCAACCAGCGGCGTGATGACGCTGCCTTCCATCTTTTCTGGCCTGATGATGTCTGCCGTCGGGCGCTCGCCAGTCATCTCGACCGGGATGTCCTCCAGCGGGCGGGTCAGCTTGCGGTTGGAAATGCGATGGTAGGAAAGCGGGTCAGGCCTCGCCAGATCATAGACGCTGGTAGCGGAGATCAGCTTCTTCCACGGCGCCGCCTTGGCCTCGGTCGGATCGAGCGCGGCGGCTCCGCCGTAGATCGCCGCCCGCACCGGCACCGACGCCACGCGCAACGGGCCTGACGCCAGCAGGGCGTAGTCGAGCGGCGTCTGCGGCGCCACCAGTTCGGCGAGGGCGCCCATCTTGTTGCTCTCGGGATCACGCGCCAGAGCGTTGCGGTAGCGTGACTGCGTCTGGTAGGCGGCAGCGTCAGCGGCGTCGATGCTACTCTGCTGCTCAAGGCTCGTGCCGGTGACCGGCGGCGGCTCGTAGGGCCACTTCGCCAGCCGCGTCGGCTCAGGGCGCCACGGTGCCGGGTCGCTTGGTGACGCCAGCGCTTGCTGCGGCCACGCCGCGTCCGTCGGCGGCGGCTGCATGCGGCGCTCGTCAAGATAATCGCCAGCCATCTCGGCCAGCCCGCCCATCATTGAGTAAGCGTCACGCGGCATTACTGGACGGCTCCGTACTGGTCTTGCGCGGCAACTGCGCCTATTGCCGGGACGCCGACAGTTGCTGCGAAACCGGCGAGCAGATCGTTGACGTTCGTTTTGTCGGGGTCGAACTGCGCGAAGCGTGACCGATACTGCTCCGGTGGTGCCAGATATTCCTCGTAGCCGCCGCCGTACTTCACGACCACGCCGTCGTGGCCCTTGTCGTACTTGTCCTGCAACCAAGCGTCGCGGTCGAACAGGTTCTTCTGCGCGATCTTGGCCTTCTCGTCGCCGGTGATCGTGTAGGGGTTCTCCATCTTCACTCTCAGCGGCATCACGTTTGGCGACGGGTCGAGTTCTTTCGCCGCCTTGAACGTCGAGTAGTCGTTCGCCAGTCGCGGCGCGTTTGTCGAATAGATCGCGTTGCCGCCAAGGAAGCCGGTATCGTAGCGGCTCGGGTGCCCGACGATAAAACTTCGCCCCGCGATCGGCACGCCCTCGCCGCGATACGCCTCGCGGGTAAATCCCTGCGCGACAGCGCGTGCAATGCGATCGCGCCAACTCACGGGATCAGCCCTCCACCGCCTCCACCCCTCGGCTGCGTCAGCTTGAACTGCTGCTGGGCACGGCGGTCGGCTGCGGCGGCTTGCCGGTCTGCCGCTTTGGCGTTGACCTCCGCAATCTTGGCGCTCGCCAGCCACGTTTTCAGGCGCCCTTCGTTCTCCTGCTCCATCATATGGGCCTGATGCGCCTCGCGGTTCTCCATCCGCTTCTCGTTCTGCACCTGCATCTTGACCTGCTGGTCGCCAGCCTTGGCGTTCAGCTTCATGCGCTCGATGGCTTGCTGGTTGAGCAACTCCATCTTCTTGTGATTGTCGCGCTGCTCCAGTTCGGCCATCTTCAGCTTGTTGGTGGCCTGATCGGCTTCCTTGGCACGCTCGTTCTTCATGGTCTCGACCTGAATGAGCGTCTTGGCGTTGAGCGTCTGCGGATCGTCCGGCTTGGGCTGGTCGCTCTTCGCCTTCATCTGGTTGACGAGATCGTCGATCGCGCCGTCAAGCTGGCGTCCGGCGCGGAACGGCGCAGTGGCGAACTTGATGATCTCTCCAGCGAACTCTGCGGTCTTTGGCTCTGCCGCGATCATCGCCGACAGTTGCGTGATCAGTCCTCCCAACACCTGAATGAACTCGGTGCGCTTCTCCTTCTCGGCGTTCTCGTCCGCCATGATGGTGCTGTCGGTCTCGATGTCGAGAACGAAGCACTTCATGCGCTGGTTCTTCACGAACGTCAGCACCTGCTCGATCGTCGGCTTCTCGCGCAGCTTGGCGATCGTGTCCATGCCCTGCTGCTGCATCTGCTGAAACTGCTGCGTCAGTTGCTGCGCCATCTCCGGCTTCTGCTGCGCCATCTGCTGCGCCTGTGGAAGCTGGAGCATCTGCCCGGCCTGTTGCTGCTGGATCTGCATCTGGCGCTGCACCTGCGCCATCTGCGACTGCACCATTGCCTGTGTCGGCAACTGCGTCTGCGACATCTCGATCATGGTGACGGCGTCGAACTTCTCGGTGATAATCTCGGTTGAAATCCGCACAAGGTCACGCGCCAGCCGTACCAGTTCCTGCTGCTTGTCGCGGATGCGGGTCGAGCCGTACTGCGTCTTGAGTTGCTGCGCCCCCAGCGTCTCCTGCGGGTCGGTGGCACCGCGCATGATGTCGGACAGCCCCATGATCTGGTAGATGTCCTCGATCACCTGCTTGCGGAGCGCGACCAGCGCCGTGATGGTCTGGGCGATCATGTCGATAGGCAACCAGACGATCACCTCTTTGCTGCCGCCAAATGCAGCCCAGTTGGAGATCGGCACCAACATGCGTCCCGGCGTTTTCGCCTTGATGGCGGCTTGCACCGCATCGCCCAGTTCTGCGCCACCGGCCGGGTAGAAACCCTTCGCCTCCAGCGCATCACTCAGTGCGTGGATGCGGCCGGTGAGCAGATTGAGTTCGTCAAGCTGGTCCTTGTACTGAAGGACGTCAGGCACCGGCACCAGCGAGCCGCGCTGCACCGTGCCGTAAGCCGGTTTTGGGCAGGGGAAGAACCCTTCCAGTTCGAGGTGCGGATCGTCCTCGTCCAGTATCAGTTCGCAGCCCTCGGCCACCCAGACCACGCGACGCTCAGTCTTGCTCCAGACCTCCCAGAACTTCGCCCGCTCGCGCTTGTCGGCGCCACCGACTTCCTTGCCATCCTTGTCGGCCTTGTACTCGGCCTTCTGGTACTCGTCTTTTGACGTTTTATAGAACCGCTTGCGGGCCTCGCCTCGCGTCAGATAGCTGGCGGCGGCAACCCATGTCACCTCGTTCCAGTTGCGCGAGATCGAATGCAGGAAGTCACGCCGGTTCTTGAAGTCGATGCAGACACGCTCGCTGTCGTAGTACGCGCCGCTGTCCTTGCCGCTCTCGTAGCGGCACCACGCCACGCCACGATCGATCAGCGCGAGATCGTCGCGGATCAGCTTCATCAACTCATCAATATGCGCTAGGTCGAACGCCACTACCGCGCAGCGCTCCATCAGTTCGCTGGCGGCTTGGTAAACCGGGCGACGGTCCTTAAACTTCGGCACCACCACCGGCACCGGCGGCTTGGCGTAGATGCTGGGCTTGATCACCTCGCAGTTGGCCCAGAACATCTGGAACTCTTTGTCCCGCGCCATGCCGGACAGCCGCTCGAGGTTGGCATACTGCTTGTCGATCTTGTCGCAGTGGTCGTTCCACTTCTCGAAGGCCTTCTCGCTCTCTGACAGCAGGTTGAGCCACGCCTTAGCCTTCTCAGGCTCGTGCTTGGGATTATATTCTAGGTCGTCGTGCCTGATGTCGTCAGCGGCGGCGCCCTTTGGCTCTTCAGCTTCGGCCATCGTAATCCCCCAGCTTGTGCTTGGTGACCTGACGCGCCACGCGATCGATCTGCTTGGCGCTCTTCGGCACCATGCGCTTGAGTTCGTTGTACTGGAGCGTGGACAGCACCAGCACCGGCAGCAGCAACTCGGTCTGCTCCGGGTTCGCCTCCAGCAGCGCGATCAGCGGATCACCGGCGAGGTGCGGCTGCTGCTTCACGAGGGCCTCAGCCAGTGTCATGCCCGCTTCTCTTTTAGTTGAGTGACATTGCCGGGCGCACTGTTCGGCGTCAGCGCCTTACGGACGGCGACACAGGCCTCGTTGACGCGACCCATGTTGACGCCCATCGCCATCGCGATCACATGCTGATCGACGCCCTGCGCGTGATGCAGGTACGCAGCCGTCACCTTCTCCTCGAACGTCAGCGCCGTCTTAATCGCCATCACCGCTCTCCATCAACCCTGCGATACGATCTCGCGCCCAGAGCAAACGCCAGCAGGTGCGGCGTCAATGGGCCTAAAGGGACATGCACCACCAGCCACATCGCGATGCCCCGCAGCTTCCTCACAGCCTCATCCCCCTGCGATCGTCCGGTGGCGGCGGTATGGTCCAGCCTTCCTGCTTCGGCACCACCACCTCGCGCCGATCGGCCTGACGCCACGCCAGCGACAGGTAGCGGAACGATGCGGCCGGATGCGCCGTCCAGTCGTGAACGTCGGTCGCCCTGAACGCCTTCTTCTCGTCGTCCCACTCGCGCCGGTACTGCTCCAGCGCGGCGATGCCGGTCTCTTCGGTGCGCGGATGAAACACGCACAGCGGCAACGTGCGCCGCGCCGCCTCGATGCCGTCGGCGAACGTCGCCCACGGCACCAGCATCGGGTGCAGCCCCAGCGCTTGCATGCTTTCGACCCGCGTCTTGCCGGTGCCAAACTCCTTCACCTTGGCGTCGTGCGGCACCCAGTCGGTGCCGTCCTTCCAGCCGTGAATGTCACGGCGCTTCTCGATCTCAACGGCGAAGTGATCGACACCGGCGCCGCTGGCCGCGTAGTGGTCGAGGATGATCGGCTGCGCTCCCTGCACCTGCCACCACCAGATCGAGGTGTCGTCGCGCACGCCCAAGTCCCACGCTCGATGTACCGGCCGGTCGGGGTCGGCCTCGACCGCGATGACGCGGCCCTCGCTGCGAACCTGTGCCATCTCGAACGCGAAGTAGGCGCCCAAGATCGCCGCTTGCCAGTCGCAGAAGTATTCCTGCTTGTACTGCGCCGTGCCGACGTCCATGCCGTAGAGCGCCGTGTACTCCTTCAGCGCCGCAGCGAGAGCAGCTTGCGTGAGGGCGCCGGTATCCTCGGCGGTGAGAAGTTCGGCGAACCAGTCGGGCGACTGCTCGGCATGGCGAAACATGGCGAGCGCATGATTGCGTCCTCGGGGAGTAGTGATGAACGCCGCCCAGCCTTGGTTCTCTTCGACCATTGGCCGGTGGTAGGCCCATGCGCTGGGGTTGGCGAGCGCCCACTCGCTGTAGACAATTCCTGCAACACCGGCGCCGACGGTGGCGTCGTATCGATCACTGCCAATGACCTGCCAAGTGCTTCCGTTGTGGAAGCGGATGAACATTTCGTTGTCGTTGGTGTTGGCTCGCAGCTTCTGTGGGAATGCTTCATCGATGCGCCTCTTGCCGGTGTGAGCGTTAATCGCCGTCCAGATCGCCTTGCGGCCTTGCAAGAACTCGGGAAGGCAGTGCCAGTAGTTTCCGACGCGCTCGAACGCGGCGACGGCAGTGTGATGCAAACAGACTTCGTCTTTGCCCGCCCGCCGGTGCCACACCGCCATCGCTCGCTTACCGCCACGCGCGAGATGCCGCCACAACTTCCGCTGATGCGGGCGCGGCGCCCAGCCGTTGAACGGCAGGTCGAGTTCAATCTTTGCCATCGAGCATCTTCCTGATGATGATCTCGATCGGGCCGTCGTCCTCGCCGCTCACTGTCTGATGCGGCTTGCCCCAGCCGCGCTCCAAAAGAATTTGCGCTGCATGCACGCTCGTGCTGGTCGGCTGATCGGCGCCGGGATTTCGCATCAGCGCAGCTAGCCGCCTGATCGCTTCGTCGGTGTAGGCCCTTGCCAGCGAGCGAATGTCGGCGGGTATTTTCTTTCGAGGCAAATTATTTAACGGGGTCGTACCCGCCCTCCGTTTGAACCGCTAACCATGTCGAAGCGATCGCGCAACTCATCCAGATCGCGGCGCAAGGCATCAAGCTGCTTCTGCCCGTCGGAACGGATCATCGCTATCTCGTGAGTTGCGGTCAGCACCGCAGCCGTCAGCGCGGCCGTCATGTCGTCGCGGGTTTTTCTGTCGGTGTCCTCGATCAGCGACCTGATCTTTGCTTCCGACATCGGCTTTCCCAAACGCGAAGAGGGCGCGTGGCGCCCGGATGCCGGACACTACGCGCCCTCTGATTTTGCAGCAAGCCGGATCAGCGGTTGGGGCTGATGATGGCGAGGACCACCAGCCCGATCGCGACCCACATGAGTACCGTGCCTGAGATGTACATCGTCAGTCCCCGATCCACTTCGGCACCACCGGGGTCTCGCCGTGCGCCACCAGCGATCGCAGCAGCAGCGCTGCCGACGCGGGGACCACGGCCTGACCCTTCACCATGCGGCGCACGGTACGAAGGCTCACACCTATGTACCGCCCGGCCCCGGCTTGGCTCATGCCCAGTTGCTTGACGATGCGCTTGAATTGCAGCGGGGTGAGCGTGCGCTCGTGCTGCCAGTTATTGACCACATGACCCTCCTGTTTATGACCGCTCGCATATAGCGCCTTACTGACACCGCTGTCAACAAGGCCTTTTGCAGGGTGTTTTAGCCCTATTGACACCGGGGTCAGAATGGCATCATATAGGGCATCGAAACAGAGGAGCCATCACCATGCGTTACAACATCCTGTCTGGAATGAACTACCAAGAGCGTCAGGCCTACCGCGAGAGCCGCAAGGC
>Ga0070685_10000419_pt1 | contig 25171 bp, 60 predicted proteins | sample KBSS13LmetaG_FD_65651 | JGI IMG/M metagenome (GOLD analysis project Ga0070685, IMG submission 65651) | Switchgrass rhizosphere microbial communities from Kellogg Biological Station, Michigan, USA - KBS S1-3L metaG | ecosystem: Host-associated > Plants > Roots > Rhizosphere ...
TCTTCTTTTCAGCACATCGCCACTTTAAATTACCGTTTTTCTGACGGCCATTCTTGCGCATAGGGTTACCACAGCAATGGCATAAAGGTCTGTTCATCGCCACTCCCAGGTCTCACCACTGGTCTGCTCGATCAGAAGTCTTCGGTCAGGGCCGTCTTTGATTTCACCCGTACATCGAAAGGGATTACCAAATCGTGCAGCCTTCATGTTAGTCATAATGAAACGGGCCGGCTGTCCCTTCCGCCACTCGCCCGACTTTTCCATTAAGATTGCCACGTCCACCTGCTGCCTTTTGGCGGATGCGTCTCGTGGTTCATTATGAGCATATCCAGTGTGATCGATTGTAACGACGGTAGCGTTACACTCGTGCATGATGTGCCGAACGGCGCGAGCAAATGCAATCGCTCTAGCATTTCCGTCCTGCTCTCGAGACGAGAAGGCGTGAGAGTATGTATCAATGATAATGATATCGGTGTCCCATGCAGTTTCCCGAGCCACCAGTTGATTAAATTGCATGGGATCACCGATATCCAGAGGTTCATTGGTCAAACGAAAGTGTGACTTCAATGGCCTCAGTCTCCGCAAGCGATCACGGTCGATTGCAGGCGGATTCTCAAGGGAATATACCGATACCTTGAGACCACGATGGGAGGCCGCGGCACCGAGCCCGACGAACACCATCGACTTGGATGCCTCGGTCGCGCCGTACACGAGCACATAGGCATTCTTAGGGAGAACGGGGTGGAGCAGAAAGGGAGGCTCAGGCTCCTCGATATCCCAATTAATCCAATAGTGGTCATCCCCGGTACCCTCCGCAACGGAGCTGTCTTGCGGGACAGCATCTCCCGGGGATGACTCGTCTGGCGCCTGCCGTGGCTCATCAAGCCCGGCGGCAAATCCTGATTCGACTGTAGCTTCTACGCGATCCCACCCTAGGTCGAGAGCCGTATCAATCAGCGCGGATCTCGCGGCATCCTCGTCCAACTCACCGCCGGCCACGAGCTGGCCGAGAGCGAAGGACGCACGGTTGAGTGTGTCATTCCTCGCCCCCGGTATAGCATCGCGGAGACGTTCCATTTCCCCCTCAAGCGCCACAAGGCCGTATTCCGTCCCTGACTCGAAGGGGAAATATTTGGGAGCGTGCGCCTCCGATTCAACTGCTTTGAGATCCGGTCGCCGTAGTCTATCGAGAAGCCAGTCCGGCGCGTCCGCGATGGGGGCGTCGTGCTCGAGGCTATAGCCCGGGCTCGAGGGCGAGATTACGTACCCCTTGCCAGCCCGCTTCACGTCCACGCCTGCGCCCAGGTGCGGGCTCAGGTTGATGCCGGGCGGCACTTTGAAGTACAGGTGCTTACCGCCGCCGGCCGTCGCCACACGGCGCGTTACAGGGAACGTGTCGCCTTCCTCCTTGAGCGTACGGATCGTGCTCCACCCGTTGTGCCGCGGGTCGATGTCGATGATCGCGTATCCTTCCGGGATAGCAAGCCCAACCATCGGCGCGTCACTAACATCATAGTCGAGGCGAGCGTTCTTAAATCCACCCGGGCCCGTTAGGGGTGACTTGTCGGCAGCACAAGGGAAGCGCGGCCACTCGAGATCTTCGGCCATCAATGTTGACCTTCGATCCATCGCTTAAGCTCTTGCACTGTCTCCTCATACTTTTTCGGGTCTGGCATTTCTTGGTCATAGAAATACAACTTTGCGGCAAGTGAATACGGAGGCAATACCGGCTTAAGTGGTGGTGAAGTCTCTCGTTCCCAAATCACAATTCAAAGCCCCGCGACTGTTGAATGGTCTTAGACCCCAGAGCAACCCCCTGAGCGTGTAGGAACACATCAAACAGGTCGTCGCTCAAATGGAACCGAATAGCCTCATACTTCCCGCCCGGCATCAGCCGCACCCCGATCCCATTGCGGCACTCTAAGCCATCGGGGAACAAGGGCAGCTCTTGCCCGTCGTCGTTTCCTACGAATTCTCCGCGGGAATAGGCGCATAGCTGTAGTCCAACCTCGTCATAGATTCGCTTACTGGTCTTGAAGTCGATCACGGCCGGCACGTCATCGCCGTCGAGATTCATAAGGGCGAGCACGTCGGCCGTGCCGGAGTACATATGAGATCGAGAATAGATCGTTGCCTCGGTGTGCAACACGTCCGGGCGGTGATCGTTCAGAAACTCGAACGCGGCCGACACGTACCCCCGGGTAGCCTTCCACCGCTCGATGGGCACGCGCTTCTCTTTGAGCATAGCCTCGATGTCGGCGTCCTTGAGCGGCTTACCGCTCAGGTACGCATCGACGGCAGCATGGACAATCGTGCCCATGTTCGCCTTCTCGGCGGTCGTGCGGTACGGGGCCCGCTTGAGCCAGTCGATAGCGTCGTTCTTAGCCTTTTCACGTTCATCGGCAGGTACCTCGAGCATGGCCGCGACGGCTGCGTGCCGATCTACGGCGAACTCGGCCACCATCTTGGCAGACCACGGCGCGAGGAACGGCTTAGGGATACCGCCGCCGATGATTGAGGTTACAGACACAACCTCCAATTCAATATCGCCGGTTGGGGGCCACCTGTAAGTGCGCATGCCTCGGCCGGCGACACTGGATTGATTAGGTTGAGTCATTACACCTTTCTAGAGTGACTGAATGCGCGCTCTACGCGCCCGCCACTCGATCTGAAACAGTAACATAAGCTGCGGGACCATCGGCCAGATGGCCGTTAGATAACATGCGATTTGGGTCATCGGTACCACGCAAAGTATGCAAAGATTAAGAACGCAATAACCATTAGAAGATGAATCATCGATTCCTCTTCCTCGCGGCCCGGGCCCGCTTGTCCTTGGCCCGCCGCTTTGCTCGCTCGCGCTGTGCGTAAGGAGTCTCTTCGCCCGACAGGGGATGCTGCCAGACCGTCAGTGACTGTCCCGGCGATACTAGCGAGCGCAGGAAACGAATGTGCTGGCGGCGCTCGGTCCGGTTACGGGCCTCGCGCTGCTCCTCGGAGGGGTTGCGCTCTACTGATTCCTGGTCAGTCATTCTGCTCCTCTAGAGGCTCGAGGTTCACGGCACGTCGAAGATCGTCCAGGGCCAAGAAATACCCGTGCCGGCACGACGCCTCTGACGGGCTCCACGTACCGCCGCGCTGGTCTGCGAGCTGCTTAGTGAAGATATCCATGCTCGCCTGAATGTCGAGCATCCGGCCGGCCTGCAGCGGCGGCTTACGGAGCGGGCGCCGTGGGGGCACCCATGCGCTTCCCATGCCATCAGCCATCAGACTCCTCGATAATCATGTGGACCTGACTAGCATCGTAACCTATACTATCAAACACAAGGACACGCCCATCGTCTAGGGTAATACGATACTCACCGTGGTCAGACCATTCGTTATCTTGATTCGGGTCAGAGTATTCTGCGGACACTATAGACCGTCCCACCAAAGTTGAAAGATCGTTTCCGTTGTCATCCATCGAGCGGGCCCTCGTAGTAGAAGTCTGTACTCGTACCGTCGGGATCATCGAAATCAAAAGGACGAGAATACTCGTACGACTCTCCGAGCTTTGTGTAACGGATGATCGTGTTCGTAGAAGGCGTCATCATCTTCTCGCCGTCGGCAGGCCCGCCGATCAGTGTAACCTTGATGAGATCAAGCTCCTGCATCGATAACCCCGTTCTTAGCAATGTGCTCCGCTGCTCGAATATAACACTCCGAGCGTGGGATACTGGAGAGCAAACGCTCGAACATAAACATATCCAACCAGTTTGCGCCGTTCTTAATCATCGAATCTATGATATCCCGACGGGCCCGATTAAATTCTTGCATTGCTTCTGCGCGGCGCACTAGAACATAACGCCCCCAATTCACATAATCGGGAACACGGATATACTCGCCTTCGAACGGCAAATGAACCATAACTGGATCGTCTGTCACAGCCTACTCCCGGGCCCGCCGCTACGGCCGTGCTCCCGCATGACGAGATACACGATAGCGTCGGCCAACTCCTCGATGGTTTCCTTGATTAGTTCGTCCGGGTGCCGGCACCAGCCGGTATCTCCGAAGTCCGGCACGCCCTTGATGAGCCGGTCTCGAGCAATGCGCTGCACAACAGTCCGAAGGCCGGGCACAGTAAACTGGTATAGCAACCGGTCGGTCGCTGCGTCGAGGTACTTGTCAAACAGCTCGAGCTGATCCTCGAGGGAGAGCTGTGGACGGGTGCGCGTGAACTCGGTCATGGCCTAAAGATCTCGGCCGGCACCATACCAATAGCGTACAACTCATCGAGGTTATCCCTGTTCATCACAACAATCCCCTGAATGTCGCCTGCTGAGTCGGGGTACAACTCGACTGTGAATCCTTCACTGTTGTTATAGTTGCCGGCCAAGCAAACAGGCTTACCGTAGCTGTTCGGGGCGTTATGCCAGTCGAACGGGAAACTCTTTGACGCCAGCGCGTCGAGCTGCTCGAGATGTTGCTTATGGTCACTGTTATGCTCGATTACTAGAGCATTGTACTTTTTAATTAGAATCTCATTATCTTCGGTAAGCCGAGCGACTTTCCGCTCTAACTCTGCTTTGGTAGGCATCTAATCCTCTTCGCAGTCGGGGTCGGATGTATTCATGCGGTGGTCATGCCAATAACAATTCTTTTCATACGTGTGCCTCTGCGGATAACCTTTGCAGGCATTACACAGAGCACTCCACGACTGAATTACATTACCGCCGATCTCGAGCGCAGGCTTGTCCCACTCCTCGTGGTTACCGCCTGTGAATGGGTCGCTCATCAGATAAACTCCACTCCGTACCTTTGACGGTACTGGTCATTCGCCCAATTCTGTGGCGTCATCTTCTCATAGGTCAATGTGGTCGGGTCAATCTCAAGATCGTCACGTTTAGCAGCATCTCTGATTAAGTAAGTCAAATAACCACGCAACGCAGGCTCGTCATCATACAGATCTGGGAGCACCTGTGCGTGGCACCCGTACCGCAGTCCAGTTGTGGTCTTACACTCGCCGCGGACGGCGACTATCTTGATTGGGGGAAGACTGTCTATGCCACCCTGATACCAACCGGTAGCCATTATCGACCGATCACACTCTCAATGGCAACAATGCGGCCCGCGTCAGTCGGACGCTCAGATGAAATCCACGCACCCGTATGGCCGAACATCAAAAGACTCTTTGCCTTCTCTCGTTCATAGCAACGATGTTCGTAAGCTCGAATCGCCGTCAGTATACGCTCGGCTTTACTCATCAATACCAGCTCCCCGGAATGCAACTTGCGATCATGCCCATGATGACAATGACAACCACAATGCCGATCAAGACATCCATCAATCCGCACTCCTAAGATCGACGCCCTCGAGGCGCCGGCCGGCTCGAGACCAGCCGCCGCAAATACGGCACTGGAACCTCTGGAACTTGCCGACTCCTGTAGTGGCGAATCCCCGGCGCTGCATGTGGGAACCGCCGCACTTCGGGCACAGCATACCGTCTTCCTCGACGTAGAGCCCCATGTTCGGGTGTCCAGGAATCCAGGGCAGGAGCTTGAGGTAGAGAGCCTCGGTCATCTTTACGTCCTGCCGGTTGTACCGCCGCATGGTAGCCCACGCCTTGTCATCGCCGGCCATGCACCTGACCCACAGCGAGTGACCCCCGTGCTTGATCTTGCCCGGGATGCCGAGCTTCTGACACACGTAGTCCATGCGGTTTGTGGGAAACAGGAAGCGGGCCTTGACGGCACGCCACAGGTCTACGTGCTTGTAGGGCGAGGGGGGCAGGAGTCCCTCATCGATCAGCATAGTGTTGATGTGGGGCACGTCAAACCTCTTGCTGTTGTACCCCACGACAACATCTGCCTCATCGAGTAGAGCAAGGATCGCGTTCGCCATTGCCTCGCGTCCGTCGTGATGCTCGGAATAGTACATCACTCGATTCTCTCCAAGCCACTTAGCCGCGAAGCACAGTGTCTTAGAAGATTCGATCAACTGTGAGGGGGCTACATTCTGATTCCACAGTGACCACACATGGGCCAGGTTGGGCGCCGTCTCGATGTCCACAAAGAGGACTCTCACGTACTACTCAGCCTTCCGCAGAATCCAGGACTGACCGACCTTCTCGAGCTTGACACTCACGGGCGCACCGCCACTCTTGAACCACTCCTGCATAGCGGCGAGCATACGGTCGCGCGACTGGACGGTTCCCTTTTTGAACGTCATCTGACGCTCCTCGACATCCCCGGTCGCGGGGTCAGTAACCTCAACCTGTAGTGCATACTCCTCGCCAAACTTGCCGTCACGCTCTGCGACCGCAAGTACAGGAATCGGAATACCGGCCTCAGCCAGCGCGATCTTCTCGTCAGAATTAACGAACGATCCACTGGTCTCAACAAACGTATCAAAGAAACTCTCAGGCATTACTGTCCTTTCACCACTCGATTAATTGCTTTATCCTTGTAACCAGCACGTATCATTCTCTCCGTCAATTCCTCCCGCTGTGCTTTGTTTAGTGACCAAACCTTGCCGGCGCTGAACCGGGCGGTGCCTGTGGGCGGCAGGGCTCGGAGTGCGTGAACCAGCTCTATCAATTCCTTGAGACTCAGATGGTCTTTGGCGGTCTCGTAGATCTCGCCTGCCCCGAAACGGGCCGCGTGTTTCTTGTACTGCGCGAGCGTGGGCGGCGGACCGATAGCCACAGCGGTTAGTCCACGGTCAGGCGGTGGAAGAGGACGGCCGGCACCGTAGAGGTTGCGGTAGTCTTCCATCAGAGAATCACCCATCCTCTCAGGTCGGTCTTCATACGCACATGTACGCACGCCTGACAACCACAATACAGAGACCCGACCCCCGACCCATGATACTCCTGAATCGAGAAGGGCGCCTCATCACGCTTACGCGGCGGGCGGTAGTGCTGTGTATCGTCACGCTTTTGCAGCATGACCGGCTGCTCCGGCAGGTTCCCGGGCTCGAGCATCTTGAGCCGGCGCTGGATTACCTGATTCGGGAACGTCCAGGTCTCTTCCGGGAAGGCGCTCCACGATGAGGCGGATCGGAGGGGCGGTGCGGATTCAAACACTCTCCCGTACCACCCTCCCGATAGCCGAATGATGGATCTTGAGTCGATCGCTTACGCGCTTGTACGATCCGAGTCGGGCATACTGGTCTAGGATCTTCTGTTTGTGCTCGTCCGTGAGCTGATCGTACTTGAGCGTCCGCGCTGGCCGCTGGAGATCCAGAGTCTTCGCAATTCGCTCGCGCGAGATCAGACGCATGCCGTGCGTCGTTCCCATCATCTCGTCAATCTCCGCGCCCGAATATCCCTCCATTGTCAGTTCGACCATACGGCGGTCGCGGGGGCGAAGCTGTGAAAGCAGACTCTCCAACTCATCGTCGTCGTCCATCGTACCAAAATCGTCGGACGGATCAGGAATCTTGTCCTGCTCGGATCGTCCGTCCTCGTCCATGCCGAACCTTGTCATCCGCCGGCCCTCGATCTGGTGATGCTTGTCGATGGCTCGGTACTTGAGCCAGTGCATATCGCGGACGGCGTACAGCCAGCCGTACCTCAGCATCTCTGTGGCCCACGAATCGAAACCGGACAGGTCGGAGTCCCACTTGTGTACGTGCTCGAGCAGGAAGGCATAGGCGTCCTGAAACATATCCTCGAACGTGAAAGGATACACGATTGCGAGCCCGTGCTTCTTTTTCATGTAGAGCATGTAGACACGCAACGTGTCGATACCTTGTCGCGTAATGATAGCGTCGGGGTGCTCGAGTCGAGGGACAGGGGGCAGTGTAGATTTCAAACGATCTCCTTTGTTGTTACGCGATGCGGAGTCACGTGGCCGTCCAGTTCCGCAGGATGTAGTCGGCCATCGCCTCGGCCGTGTCGCGGTTGCCAGCCGAGAACCGCTGGAACTTGTTGCCGTGCTCGTCCGTCCACTCGTTGAGAGCCGGTCGCAGCAGGTCGGCAAGCTCTGCCACGCGATTACGGGTCACGCGGCCAACATACTCGCGCTGCCAGTCGGTCAAGGTGTAGACGCCCTCGGAGTGGCAGCACGGCTTGTTGCCGCAGTTGCACTCGATTCCGGGCGCGCACGGCTCGTGCTCCTGCCCACACATTCGGCAGAGCGGTGGCGGGCTGTCCGTAGGCGTGCCGGGTTCGCCGTCCTTTGCCCCTTGCGTCGCATCGCCCGCTCCCGGCGTCATAGGCGAAGACGAACCACCATCTATCGCGCGATTACGGGTCGCGTCCGGGACGTGCAGCGCCTCGTCAATCCGAACGTCGCGGCCTGTCTCCGGGTTCGTCCAGGTGTCAGACGCCTCTACGTCGTCGGCCGCGCGATTGGGGATCGCGTCCTCATCGTCCGGCGTCCATCCGCACTTTTCGCACTTGACCCACACGATGGCGTTGTCCTGAATCTCGGCCTCCAACCGGAGCCGCTTGCAGCGCGGACACTCCACAGGCAGGTACACCACGCGATTGCTACTCGCGTCCGGGAGCTGCTCCTCGAACTCGTGGAGCACGAAGAAGCCGTCGTGCTCCTTTCGAGGGAAGCCGCAACGAGCACAGCAGATGGCCGCTCGATCAGTCATCGCGTGGCCGATCCCGAAACGGCGAAACGCCTGCCGTCGATCCTTCCGGCCCGATCCAGGTTCCGTAGCTCGGGTCGAGCATCCAGTCGCACATCCGCTGCGCCTGCTGTGCAGCCTCGTCCTTGACGCCCTGCTTCCACGCCTCGAACGCCTGCACGCGATTCACACTCGCGCGGCCGTCACTCATCGTCCGCCTCCCACTGCATAACCCACCGCCGGATCTGGGCTACATCGTCCGGGTCATAATCATCCAGGTCGATAGAACCTTCCTCTTCCCAGACCGCGCGCACGTACTCTCGAAAGGGCTCGTCCGTGCTTCGGGTCGAGCCGTCGGGGTTGAGTGAGACTGTCATCGTGGCGAATCCCCCCACCAAATAGCTCCGTCAATATTGTCTACTTCCTCTTCTAACATAACAAACCCAAGACCTTTAGCGAGATCGGCCAAAATAGGCATCAACCTGTGTTCGGGTAAATTATCATCTGTCCAAAACATGATGTCATCCCTCGCCTTAGCAACAGACCTGAGTTTGTCGTTGTGCGTAAGAAAGTTCTTAGGCATCACTTCACCGTCGCAACGTACTTGACGGAGGGCGCACAATCCTCAATAGACAATTGTCCTTGGTCTTCATAGACCGTCTGATTCTTGTTGATGTATGCGGCCATCATGTAGGCAGCCACGAGATTGTCAACCTTGTGAACGGTTGTCGTTACGATTGTTACCTCAGGCATTAATCCCCCATCTGATATTTGCGCCGAACGTCACCAATCGCGCCGGCAGTGGCCGCAATATATTTTCGCACGCCATCAGGCACATCGTTACGGTAAGATAGATGCGCAATAGCAATGCGAAGATATGCCTCAGCCTCATGCATACAGGAGTCAAAAGTTTCAGCACGTTCACGAGTTTTAATCATGCTTCCTCCGCTGCTTCTGCCGCCAGATGGCCGTCGCCAATGTTCCGCGCTTGATCCCCAGAACGTCGGCCAGTAACGAAATATTCCCGCCGGCCTCGTGGATCTCGACCATCTTGTCGCGAATCAGATAGTAGTTGGGAACCTCCTCGGCGTAGGCCAGAGGATCGAAGGCGAGCCGTGCCTCATCGAACGAGAAACCCAGCTCATCCTCGAGCATCTCGATTAGGCGTTCGTGGTCTACATGCTCGTCACTGTGGATCACGCCGCGATGGGCCCGCATACCGGAGATTTCGTTACCGTGATCCTCGCGGACAATGTGATACCCACCTTCGGGTAGATACGAGAGATCGCCACTAGTGTCCACACCGGGCACTACAGAATCGATCTCGAGCCCCGACCGAATACGGGCAATGTCTCTATTCCCCATATCCTCGTCAAGTCTCTTCTGGAAATTCGTCATTAGTTCCTTTCTTACGGCGGGCAGGCTGTCCTACTCTCAAGTTCTACTAGAGGGTCCGACGGCTACACCGCGGTTAGTGAAGGGTTTATTGTGGCCCGTAGGTCCATGCGTAGACAAACAGCGCGACCACGATCACGATGCTAGTCCACAGAGCGGCATCGTCGGTTCGGTTCATGACTTCCTCCACTGGAACCAGAGCGTCATGTTCAGGCGCCACCAACTGAAACCGACGGCGCGAGCACCATGCTCGTAGTTTTTCTTCCATAAATAGGGAAGATTGGTATTGTTCTCGTTCACTTGACTTCCTCCCAATCGGAAACCTGACGGGACAAGAGCCGGAATTTCCGACCTTTGAGAAACGTCATGCGATCTCGAGCCTCTTCAAGATTTGTGAGCGGGCCGTCATGGTCGTACAGCGGCCGGACCCAATACCGCTCGTGTTCATTTCCATCGGGTCCGATTTCTTGCAGTGCGTATTCAGTCCTCATTTCACCTTCCCTGTTCGCTTTGCCTCTGCCTCGTCATCATCACAGACAACCGTGATGAGCCAGTCGCGACCGCCGCCATCCTTGACACTAATGGACTCGTTGCTCACCTGCTCGTTCAAGAGATAGCCGGCACGGCGGATTGCGTGGGTCAGGTCGATCAGGACGAGATCGTGGTCTGTGAGTTTACTGGTCATTAGTCCTCCTTTTTAATGGTCTGTGCCCATTATACCAGACCAGCCTGAGTTTGTCAAGCCTTCGGCCGAACACTTGACATTGGCCTCGAGACGTGATATAATGGGTCTTGGTTATGACGAGAGCCTCTGGCTTTTAGCCCTCTGACCAACTGAGGGTGACAGTCGGTCACCGGATACCAAAGGATGCGGTCGCTCCGCTGAGGTCGAAACTCCGGTTCTAGCCCTCAAAGATTTGCTGTGCGATGAAGTGACTGTGCCCTCGTCGCCAACTGGCCGGGCCACCCGGTAACGCGGCGGACTCCTGGGTGGTACGAGTCACCGGGCCAGAAAATGCCAGCACCCCTCGTCATAGTCCAGGGTGCTCGAGCGGCAGACTCGCGGGTGGACTCCGCGGGCCTGCGCCCGCCGGCATGCCACGGTGTGCCGGCAACCATTAGACAAGATCCCCCTCCCGAAGCGCGTAAAGCCGGATGTCAAGGCGCCGGAACCGGGCGGGGGAATCTGCCTACTTTAACCGGGCCGAATCAACGGTAATGACTGTATCGGCTGCACCGGGTTGATCGGAGAAAGTCGAGCAGTAGCCCGTCTACCAAAGGATTTCATGGACGACAACCCCCTGATCCACCAAGCTCTAAACACCCAACCCCAAGTCCCGCCGGCCGAATGGATGATGGTCGGATTTACGTGTACCGTAGGTGAGATCGACATGGGCGGTCAGAAAATGAAGGCGATGGTGTTTTACCACGCCTCGAGCCCCAACGGCGTACGCTTCATCTTCCCCATGAATGAGCCCGGGGCCCGGAATATTGCGAACGAGCTGCTGGGCCGGCCACACATCGTGGTCCCGGACATTGATTACACGCCCAACGCGAACGGGTCAGTCTCTTAACACAAAATCAACAATGGGCCGGTTGTTTTATCCTTGAATCTTGATACAAGAGTATATACATATAGGTACTACAGTCTAGATGTTGGTATTTTTGACGTTCAACCACCAATATTCTAGAGCTTATACTCTTTGACGCTCTAACGCTTTTACTTCTAACGCTTATACGATTGAGCGTTAGAAATTTTGACGCTCAATCGTCTATATGAATACGGTGAGTCTCATGAATTTACGGTGTCTGTTCTACCACAAGGATAGACTTTTAGAGCGTTATCCATTGTCACTACTAGATGTATATATGTGTACCCGGTGTCACCGGACAGTAACCAGACACGGGTATCACCCGAACGGTAAACCTGTAACTCCACTGATAGAGGGTAGAGATCGATAATCACCTGACTGCTGACAGCTAATCCGAAGGAAGTAGCTGGTAGCAGGTAGGCGTCAGGAATCACGAGTCAGGAGTTTTGAATTGCGAAGACTGAAAATTTTTCTCGCTTCAATGATTGCAGCACTTGCAGCCACGGCCTGTCTCAGTGGTCCAGCTGCGGCTGCAGTTACTGGTGCAGACCCGTGTGAGAATACGGTGGCGCCAGTACAGTATTCACACGTTCTTGTGTGGGAACTCGAGAACCATTCATTCACAGTTTCGCGCGGGCATATGCCGTATCTCGATAAGGTCGCCAATCGGTGCGCCTACTATGCAGACGGTCACTTCAAGGCGCTATTCCATCCGAGTCTGCCGAACTACATTGCTCAGACTTCGGGCTCGAATTGGGGGATTACGGACGACAGTAATCCGTCCGCTCATCCGCTCAATCATCCATCGATCTTCACGCAGCTTGGAGATCAGGCACACTCGTACATGCAGTCGATGCCCTCGAATTGTGTGCTCTCGAATTCTGGTCTGTACGCGGTACGCCACAATCCCGCGACGTACTACACGTATCTGAATAGTCGTACTCTGTGTCAGGCGAACGATCAACCTTATTCTGCTCTGCAGATCGCACTTAACAACAGCGATGTATCATTCCCAAGCTTTGCGTGGGTGACGCCTGATGTGTGTCACGATGCGCACGGGAATAAGAACAAGTGTCCGGCCGCTAAGGATCCAGCGGTTGCAGACGCCTATCTCCAGACCGAACTTCCGAAGATCATCAACTCTCCTGTCTACCAGTCGGGTACTATGATTATCTTTGTGACATGGGACGAGGGCGGCGGTGGAGGCGACGGTCAGAATATCTATACGGTCGCCATTGCACCGAACCTGGGTATCGTTGGTACCGGCGGGGGCGTTGTAGTTTCGGGCCCTGTCTTCAATCACTACTCACTCCTCAAGTACACTGAGAATCAGTTGGGTGTCGGGACGCTCACACCTGAGCCCTCGAGCGCCTACACGAGCGCACCGGATCTGGTGGTGCCCTCTTGATCGCAACTACTCCTGGCCCAATCCCTGCAGTACCGGCCCCTGAGTGGACGAGCACTGACAAGGAGGCCGGCCGAGTAGATGCGCTAATGCCTGACGCTACTGGCCGATGTTTTGTTGGCGGTAACTTCACGCAACCCAAGCGGTATATGTTCGTGGCCCGGGCCGACGGCACGGTGGGCACCCTCGACTCGAGGGGTGTTGCCGGCCGGGTCTACGATCTTGCGTGGGACGCTACCAACCATCGTCTGCATGTAGCCGGCGCCGGAGGGTATACCTTCCACGAGAATAACGTATGGACCGGGCAGTCTGGTCATTACCGATCTGTTGGTCTACTGCCTGGGTTTCCTGAGAACGTGTTTCTCGGATCGGAGAACGGGCAGGTAGAACTTGTCGGCGGGTGGAAGTTAGGTACGGGTGGGAGTGCTCGAGACCTTGTTGTCACGTTTGATAGTGTATACGTAGCCGGCGCGGTCTCAAACTCTCGAGGCTTGATCTCCAAGATCGATGTCGAGACCGGCAAACTCAATTGGGTACTAACTACTGTTCCGGCGCTCGATCTCGCGATCTCCCCCGACGGAACTACGATCTACGCCGCTCTCGGCGGGCCCGGCGGTACCGTTTCTGCATACGATGCGGTGAGCGGCCAGCGCAAGTGGTTCCACATGACGGACGGTAACTGTCAGGCGATCTGTACGTTGGCCGACGGTACGGTGGTTGCCGGCATGCACGGTGACTACGTTGCCTCTCTCGTGAACAAGACGATTCGGGAGTCTGGTACGGGCGGGCGGGTGCCGCGTAAAAAGGTGTTTGCCCTCGACCCCAACGGTAACCTGCTAGACTGGCATGTGAACCTGACATCGACGGCCTCACCGCTCGGAGTCTGGGTCCTTGCCTCGAGTCCTTCGGTGTTGTATGTCGGTGGGGATTTCACCCACGTAAACGGTGTGGAGCACCCCCGGTTAACCTGCTTCGCGGTGACATGACCTTTACGCTTGAGTACGAGAACCAGTTTGATGCCTCCTTGGGCAGCGAGTGGACACGGTACAACGGTGTGCCGGCATGCTGTCCTACGAGTCTGTGGGTTCGTGAGAACGCGGTCGTACAGAACGGAGAGTTACAGCTCCGCGGTCTGCGGCAGCCGGGCTCTGACGTGTTCCATACAGCCGGCGTGTCCCTGCCTCACCTGGATCTGACATACGGACGGTGGCGGATACGCTCGAGGTTCGACAAGGGCGTGGGCCTCAAGCAGTGCGCCCTCCTGTGGCCGGCCGAAGGGTTCCAACCGCCGGAGATCGACTTTGCTGAGTCGAATACGAATGACGGTGAGCGTACTCGTATGACGGCCACGCTCCACTACCCGCCGGTCCGCAATGACATGATCCATAACTCTGTCGCCGTAGACTTCTCTGAGTGGCACACATGGGGCGTCACATGGCGCCCGGGTGTGATCGGCTACACTTTAGATGGGAAGACCTGGGCGACGGTCAGGGACAGCGTACAGGGCGTTCAGATTGGCCGGCCCGTGGTTCCCACAACGCCTATGCATTTCGGTGTTCAGACCACGATGGGCACGTCTACCGCCGCCAAGCCTGACGCGACTACGCCCGATGAGGTTACCATGCACATCGATTGGATTAAGGTGTGGTCGTATGCCTAGTTTAGATGAACGTCTTGAACCTAGAAAACCTTTTCCTCAGTTGTTGAAAGAATTGGGGATTAGATCTTCTCTAGTTGTGGAGAGTAATGATGGCGGATTTCTGGGACACGTACGTAGAACCAAAGAGCGAAAAGGAACTTGAGCGCGAACGTAAATGGGCGCTCACTCTTACACGTAATGCCGATGGATTCTGTAATCACTGCGGTACGTATACCGACGACTTAATGTTTGGGGGGTGTCCTGATTGTTGACTGCGATTCTGTTGATCCTCATTCTTCTCGCCCTGCTCGGCGCGCTCAAGCTGTCCGTGCTGTGGATCTTGGTTGTCGTTCTGGTGGTCATTTTTCTGCTCGAGGCGTAAGATGAGACCATGCCGGCAGGCCCGCTGCGATAAACTGGTGAAGTTTGGGTACTGTCAGGAGCACGAGCGCGAGAGGTTGAACGCTATCCGGCGCCGCACCGTGTCTCTGTCTGACTACAAGACCAAGCGGTGGTATCGCCTTCGCCGGATCACGCTACGAGACCAGCCGATCTGTGAGTGTGGACATATGACTGAGGTAGTTGACCACATCATGCCAGTTGAAGACGGCGGGCCTATGTGGGATGAGTCGAATCTTCAAGCTCTCTGTGTTAGTTGTCACTCTAAAAAAACTGTTGTAGATTTACAGAGAAGGGTGTACTGAATGCCCCGCGGTGTGTATGAAAGAACAGAAGCGATCCGTAAATCTATTTCAGAAGCGAAGAAAAACCGATCTTTGAATACAGGTTTTTGTGCCGTCCCTGGGTGCAATAACCGTTCTCCTCAAAGAACAAATATTTGTGAGGTACACTATTATCGGATGCGCCGAACGGGTAGTTATGACGAAGTATTACCTGTACGTTTAGATGCTCCTAGTTATCGTGCCGCTCACTCTCGAGTAGATCGTGATAGGGGGTCAGCTAGAGACCATTTGTGTACGGATTGTCCTAACCCCGCGTTACATTGGTCTTTTGCTTGGAGACGTGTTCCTCGAAATGAGTGGCTTTGGAGCGCTGATGGGGCAAGACCCTATACTGGAAATTCGGGTGACTATGAAGCTCGATGTGTGCGGTGTGCAATAAGATATGATCGTGGGGATGTCTATGGGACCCCTACGTAAACACCGAGAGACTTGTGCCTACTGCGGCAAAGATCTGTTCAATGGCTACATCATCAAGGGCAAGCTGTCATGGTGTAGTCAAAAGCATTACCTCGCGTGGCTCACCGAAAACCAAAGGTGGGAAGATGAATCGCCCAACGGGTGAACGTGCCGCTCGAGCAAGACTCTGGGTTTGGCTCGTCATCTTGATTGCTTGTGTTGCGGTGTGGGCCGGCGCTACAGTCTTTGGATTCATCGGCAACACTGCGTTCATCGGCCATGTCTCTATGCTGGCGCTCGTGCTCTCGGCCGGCGCGGCAGTCGAGGCGTCACTACCTAGCGTAGAGAAAAAGGACGAGGGTTAAAGGGTGGTATGAGACCCGGCAGGGTGGTACGAGACCCCATTAGGGTGGTACGAGACCCCAGATAGAACGAGACCCCGAAATTGGAGTCAAGACTTGAAGGACTTAATGCCTAAATATTTAGTTGAAGGTCCGTTTGACGTGAATGATCTTCAAGAAAAACTTAATGAGCGTGTGGCCGAAGGTTGGTACGTTGGTCATATGTTTAGTTATAGCAATGATGATTCTCGAATTCTCGTTGTGTTTTTCAGGCTTGAAATGGCTGATGCTGATGAGTTTGTGCGCTTCAAGGACGTAGATCCCCCCGCGGTCGCCTAGTGCTCGAGCCTGCCCGCCCCTATGGTACGGGCCCGCGCCCCTATGGTACGTCGCGCGTACACCTTACATAACGCACGTACGCACACACGCACGCACGCGCGTATGGGGAAAATGGGATTCTAACCTTAGAGCGGATCTCTTTCGAGAAGCTTGATCGGTCAAGCATATCATTGGTCGCCGCAATCGTTGCAGACTCCAACGATCTCGAGTTGCAATCATTGGCGGTCGCAACGATCTACCGGTGCAATCGTTGCAAACTCCCACGATCTCGAGCGGTCGGTCGGACGGGCGCCCGGACGGTCTAGGCCATCGGGTCAACGTCCCGCCAGACGTGCCTAGATCGGCACGTAACGCGATTCTAGGCAAAACGAGGGTCACCCTACGCGGATAGGGGGTCAACGGCTTAGGATTGATTCTAGAGCGGTCTAGTGGCATATAACCTTTCTGCTATGGTCTAGGGTCAACGGCTACCGTCCTGTCCGTTCGGCGGGTTATCGGGCATGGGGAGCTAACCTTGTTTCTAAGGTGTCTAGATCGGGTTGTGATCGGCTTGCAGGTGTCGCCCGCTATCACCCTACGTGGATAGGGGGTAGAACGCTCAGAATGGCTTACGGCGCGTCTGACAGGGTATCGACAATCGACCCCTGAAACGCGAAAAGCCACCGGACGAATCCGATGGCTTTTCGGTCAAGCCTCTATTCAGTTGTCCCGCGCGGGCGGTTAGCCGTTAATGCCTTTCACCGGACATCATCCTCTCGACCCCTCAATACGGCCACTGCAAGCACGATGCGGCTCCGGTAAATCCGTATGGTCGTGCGGATGCGATTGATCCCCTTCATTTCGTAATCGGCATACGTAGTCATACTAGATCCATTCCTTCCCAATCGTAAGGTGCCGCGGGATTGTCATAACCGCCCGGGAGGCTATCGACATCGTATCCCGCTGCAGTATCGATATCGCACGTAGACCAGTCCGGTCGAGCGGGAACAATCTTATTCCAGTCAATCGGGCGCCCGTTTGCGACCGCGCGCTGCAGTGCGGCTAGAGCCGGATTCGGTGCAAGTCGAGTGTTCGCAATCGTTGGCTTGCCGTCTGTATGGATCATCGCGCCTCCTCGGATTCGGCAATAGCATCGGCCAGTAAATCGGCGCCCGTAGCTTCTAGGCCGCTAACGATTTGATCCCGGGCAAATTCGGACGGTTCCCAAACCGGGCCGTTCTCAGACTCCCGGACGGTACCAAGCGAAAAACTCCGGCCGGCGTTGTAGCCGTTACCCTCGTCTACGTGAATCCCAATTCGGTTTTTACCGTTTTCGTCGCGATAGGCCCAAAGCCCAACGCCGATGTCCCAACCCGCCACCCTACCCTCTAGGCGGGAATGGCCTAAACGGCTAACCGATCCACGGCTACCCTGAATTACTCCTCGAAAGTTTGCCACTGTAACACTCCTTGTGTTCCCGGATTACCTCGTCGGCGCCCGATACCGGATACGGACGGACGCGGGAACCTAATCCCGCGTTTCGGTGGTTAGGAAATGTCTACGTGATAGGTATGCTTGCAAGCGTGAACCAGTGCGTACGTTGTATTTCCGATGTCTACTCCAATTACGTAGGGATTCTCCGGCTTGCAGTGCGTAGCGAAATGTCCGACACGAAATCGACGGCCTACGTAAAGCATGAGACTATGACGCGGGACACGGTATCCCCGAACTAGAACCAGCTTGCCAGAGAAACGCACGGGCGCATTTAACCCGCCACAGAATCGGTCGCCCATCCGGGCGCACTGCCATCCGGCCGAATCTTCGGTACTCGCGTACGCCGATGCGACATTCCCGCCGATAACCAGTGCCGCGATTGCAACGATGATTCCTCGCATACTAAACCTCGACTTCCCAATGGCCGATTATGTTTCCGTTCAAGTCTCGCACCGCTCCGCCTAAATCCCCTTCTGCAACATCGTTAGAAACGATACGGATAATTTCCGCTAGATCGTCTGCCGAATCTACGGCTACCTCATTCGAAATGTTTACGGTGAAATTCATTATGAATCCTTCCACTGTCCGAGTGCTCCGGGCCAACTAACCGCGCGCCGGATAGGGTGATCCGTTTCTATTTCAAACGCGAACCAGTAACGTCCGCCACGTTTGCGGGCCCCGACGCCACAATCGGCAGACTCGTTTTCGTTTAGGAACATTCCTACCGGGCGTCCGCCGAAGTACCATGTACGGTCCATAACGGTAGGCCGAATCATTACCGCGTCTAGATCGTAACCGTGCTCGCCTAGATACGATGCGACGACTTGACGGGCAATCGGCACTAGAGCACTGATAGCCTTTTCCGGGCAATCCACCGCCACGGCCACAAACTGGACACCGGTACCGAATCCTTTGGAGAGTAGATCGGTGCGACCGATAGCGTATGGTTCATTGGTTCCCCATCGGATGGCAAGGCTACTGCTAGCCTGTCGGATGAGATTATCTAGATCGTTAGTCATCGTACCCCCTAAAACGGTAGCGTTTCCTGATTCGGATTCATTCGGCCATTCCAGTAGACTCGGATTGTAAGCCAAACGATGGCTTGACATTCCGCGCTCGTTAGTCCGAATTCGGCGCCGACTTCCCCATAGGCCGCGGCAATCGCCGTATGCCGTTCTCCCGGAATTCCCGCGCGCCTAACGTCTGACATTGGCAAGCCGTGCAATGCCTCTAGAGGCGCGATGGTAGCCGCACGGCAAGCCCATACATCGATGGTTCCAACGTCATGGCCTAGAATCGCGCGATAAAACGCCGATACCTTCGGGCCGTGGATTGCAGCACAAGGCTTGCCATCCCGCTTATGACAATCCCGCCCGGTATCGCAGTATGAGACATCACCGGTATTCAGGATTCGCAATGCTTTTTCTACGTTCGCGCCATACGCGACGATCCCCGGCTCTGACAGAATCGCGCTAACGGTAGCGTTCCCGGTTTTCCAGTTGGCGCATACTGCGACCGCGCTACGCATATTCGTATCCCAATCGATCCTAGGCGAGAGTACCGCCACAACGCCCGCGGCTTGCTCGGGCGTAACGCCGAAATGATCGGCTAGCCATCGGGAAAACGCTCGCGCGTCATGGTACCAGTTTTTACCTTGATCCCACGTTTCGGTATCGGCGGTATCAAGCCATTCCCGGATATTCCTTCGGTATGTTTGTGACTCTTTCATACGGTCAACGGCTAAGTGAAAATCCCCGGTATCCATAGCCCTAGGATCAGTAGGTTTATCGGCAGTAGTGAATCCTCTATCGGTAGAACGTAATCGATTAGGCATTCCCGATCACCTGCGCAATGGTTGCAAGACTGTAGACATACGGCCCGATTGCGATTGCCGCGAATCCGGCGGCAACCAGTGCGATGATTGTAAGATCGCGAATCATACTGGCACCGAAAGGACGATGTAGACGACAATCGCCCATGCGACCGCCGATGCCCCGACGATTGCCGCGATGATCGTCCATCCGATCAAGTAGTGATTGTTCCCGAACATCGTTTGTAATCCTCCCATCGGATTGATTTTTCTAGGCCGCAACCTAGATCATATGAACGTCGATAGTGTCCCGCGTCAAGTATACGCATTCCTGTTCTAGATCGTGCTTCACTAGTTCGGCAAACTGGCGCATACGCATAGCGGCAAATTCCGCGGCCGATTCTGAAATATCGACTACGTATAGTCGCATCGGTTCCCGGATAACCTCTTCGGCCGGTGACTTCCAACCACCGATTGCATCGATGCGGGTAAACCCGCCGAACTCTACAGCTAGTCGGCGTTCAAAGTCTACTGTCCAGCGGTTAGGCACTGTATGCCCGTCGTTTAGGCTTGCGGGAACGTAGAGCGTAAACCTAGTCACAGTAGTAAGCCTCCCATTGGCTGAAAATGTTTTCTACATCGGCCACGATTCGGAGATGATCGGCCAAAGCATCGGCAAAGGTATCGTAAGTTGCCACTACGTACGATCTTCGGGAACCGGTATTCTGGAAAACGCACGTTTCCGCAAGCCGTACCCGAGCGCCACGGGCGGGAATCGTGGAAATTGTGAAACGTCCATCGGGAGTAGTGGTTTTCACGGCTAGTTCTCCTTGATCCATCGGCCGTCGATACGGACTACAGGGAAACGCAAGCGGGCGGCAGACTTGATCCGAACGTCCCGCCCGGTTTTCTCGTTACGGGCAATCCACCCGCCGAAACGGTTTTCCGCGACGAGCGTTACAGGCACGATACGGTCGGATACCTTTACCGCGTAGGTTCTCCCGATTTTCACTTCACTCTTGCGCATTACTTCCCCCTATCCAGTGCGCCCGGGCGCAAGCCGTTGTCTGCCTCGAACGTGCGACGGGCCCGATACTGGCGCCTCTTGAATTCCGCGTACCGGCGCCCGAACATAAACTCGCAGTAGACGCGATATCCCGCGAATCCGATAGAGGCAATCGCGAATACGATTACGATGATCCCAACTACGGTAGACATTACCGCCCGCTCTTTCCCGCGGCAATCGCTGCCGCGATTCGGCGTGCTACTTCTCGTCCGCGAGGAGATAGCGCCACTAGGTTTACGTTCTGCCAATCGGTTGGATCGTGCGGGTTAGTCATCGTTTTCCGTTTCGGCTTTTAGAGCACAACGCCGTGCGTAGTCCGCGGCTTTGCCGAGCGCATAAAGCGCCTCGCTAATATCGTAGCCATGCGGGCCACCATTTTCTAGCCATTCAAGCGCCTCGCGTGCGTATTCGGTTGCGGTATCCCTGTTTCCTTGCGCGTTATCAACCATTGTCGGTGTACCGCTCGATATCAACCAGTTCCCAATCATCGCCGCGACGCGCGATAGTGCGAGCGGCAATCAGGTTCGGGTGTTCGGTGTCATCGGGAACGTGGACGGTAGTGTGGCGCCCGTCCGCGCGATTCTCATAAACGTAGGTCATCGGTAATCCTCCTATCGGGTTGTATAGCTAGCCGCGGGACTCGCGGAAACGCCATGTAGGCTTTGGCTTGGCTTGCGCCTCCAGAGCTCTCCAGTTAGCCGTAAGCTTCTGCCAGTCGCTCCCCGGGTGAAGCCGAATTCCGCTCTTAGATGTCATCGGTGATCCTCTCTATCGGATTAGTCGGATAAGCCGTATACGGAACACTCTCCGCGTACCGACCCTCTGCGAATCCCGAACCACTAGACAAAACCATCACCGAAGCACGCCGGCCCGTAGTACGAGCGACCTGCCGGGCCATGATCTTCGCTTCAAAGAGGCTAGTGGAGCGCCCGTACCGTCCGCTATCAGTGACGATCTCGTAAGTGGTCATAGGCGAAGCCTACGCCTGGTCTTTGTCCAAGTCAAGGTTTCCACACAATATCTTTACAACTCACAGCCCCGATGCGTGGTTTTCGGGCGCCTGTCAAGCCATCGGGTAGATCGGCCACCTAGCCGGGCATCGGGCCGTTCGGGCATGCGACCGACCGACCGCTGCAGCCGCTTGCTATCGGCGCCCGTCCGCTCCGGCCGGAGCATGCACCCTATCGGCGCGCCCGATCATCGGCGCTATCGGCACGCGACTAGCTAGGCAATCGCGCGTTTATTCCCGCGCCAACGCTAGGGGTATGGGGGAGGGTTTGCGGGGTACTTGCGCGCGCAAGTTTTTTCGGCACTGCGTGCTGACATGCGAGCGCAGCCTTAACCCCCCGCACTGCACACTCTGCGGAGGATTTTGGCTGCTGCTCGAGCTAGCTAGGGCTTGCGCAGGCGGTATCGATAAGATCCCGCGAGCCCCCACGACTCTCGACGCACGAGATAGTGGGTGGCGTCCTGACCCAGAATCGTGTGGGTGGCAAGATCGCCGTCTCGATGGAAGGTCGTGCCGGTCTTCATGCTTTTGCTCATGCCCCCATTATACCAAATCTCGAGCCCAATGTCAAGGCCGTCGATCAAACACTTCCGCCGCTCTCTGGGGGATGTCGTTCGTGGAGACGAATCCGTTGGTCGGGATCTCAACGCCGGACAGATCAGCAATCAGCTCGTGCCGGCGGGGCCAAGAACGCTCGTATGTCTCGCTCGTTGGAAGGGCAACCGACGAAAGACCGGACACGTCCAGACCCGCTGCTCGAGCAGGAAGTACGGGCATGTAGAGAGTGGGCCGATCCCACAACAAGACTTGCCCGTTGTGTGAACCGCCGCGAAGTACGATGAGAGTAGTTTCCATGTCCCGATTCTACCAGATTTCGGGTCCTGTGTCAAGCCCCCAAAAGGAGTCAAATGCGAAAGTTCCTCACCGCCGTCCTCGCCTCCCTCGCCGTCATGGTCGGGGCCGGCGCGATGTCCAGCTCTGCGCTCGCGGCGAATAGTACGTGCGTGACCCACGTTGTTTACAGCGCCGGCACGTACGTTCTTCCAAGCCGCACACTGATCCAGGATTATGACTTCAAGTGCGGCGGCGCGAACAATGAAGGCTACAGCATCAACTCGTACGAGCAGTTCCAGAACGCATCAGGAGTCTGGGTCACGGCGACCTGCGCCTCGACCGACAGTATCGGAACACAGGCAGACTGCTATTCCTGGCGTCCCTCGAACAACCCTTACTTTGACGGTGGCACTGAGCATAGCGGCGAACAGTGGTTCGATCTCAAGGAAGGCGTCAACAGCTTTTGCAGCTCGGACGGTTCCGCGTGGCACAAGTTCTGGCGCGAACACGTCGTAATCAGTTTCGCCGGCTCGAGCCCGAACATCGTCTACAACGGCGGCACGACTGCCTACCCGGCTGGCACCTGCTGATAAGGAGAACCATGCTACTCGACAACGAACTTCTAAAAGAGATCGAGGAGACTCTCGAGGATATCCGCCTTCTGCGCACCGATGTCCGCGAGAATCCCGTCCGCCAGTCTCAGCGTGGGCAGGACCAGCCCAACCCGAAGTACCTCCTGCTTCGCGACCGTTGCCTCGAGCGCGACCGCCTGCTGCGGCTCGCCTACGCTCGAGGGCTCGACGTGAACGTGGATGAGGAGATCCAGGAATCTGGTATCCTAGATGGAGACTAACCGCCCCCGGATGAGGAGTAAAATGCCCCGATTTGCCGTTCTACTCGTTATGGTCGTTCTCACCGCCGTCTTCGGTCTGGCGCTTCCGGCCGGCGCCTCGGCCGCTACATGTGCCCACACCGAGCTACAGGATCAGTGGGTTGATCCGAATTTCACAGGCACGGGCCACGGCGGCACTGGATTCACGACCGGCGACTTTCAGTGTGACGTGAGCTACCGGGTGATTGCAGAGACGCAGGAATCTACTACGTCGCAGACATCCGGTTTCTCGCAGATCTCGAACGTCATCTATTACCCGAACCCAACCGGGCATTGGGGCGCCAACGTCGAGAGGATTATCACTTCCTCGGGCGGCAACTTCATCACGTATTGGGATGAAGGTGACTGGAACTCCGGCATGGACCCTGATCCGATGTGCTCCGGTACTAAGTGGTTTCGTACGAAGGCTGTTTTCCGCGACGAAGACCACGGAAACGTTTTGATTACCACGTCGTTTTCAACGGCGGTTACCTGTTAGTTGGTACTGCTCGTTACTTCCGCAACAGACGAGGTTTAAACCTGATGAAGACTAGAATGCCCCGATTTACAGTTTTACTTGTTACGTTCATTCTCACTGCCATCGCCATGATGGTCGGCGCCGGATCGGCTCAGGCTGCAGCCACCTGCACTATTCATAGTGGTGCTCTTTACAAATGGTCTGAGCAGCTCGACACACTCGGGTACAATGCTGATTTTAAGTGTGGTGGTGCGGAGAATACAAAGTTCCGCATCAAGGTGACCGTTCAACAGAACTTCGGTTCTGACCAGAATCCTGATTGGCAGGAACCGAATTGCGATGCCGGCCCGTGTCATACATACAAGCCGGGTGCTAGTTCTTGGTTTGACGCCGGCACTGAGCACTCGTGGACTGGCACCTTCAACTACGCCGGCCAGATCGACGGTTGGCAGTTCAGGATTAAGTACGACGCGATCTTCCAGAACGGCGACCCAAATCAAACGTGGTTCTCATCGAAGGTGACTGTTTAATGGAAGATATGACATCGTTCGAGGCCGCTCTCGCGGTTCACAAGGAGTCTGAACGGGACATCGCTCTAAGGGCGATTCGTCTGATCCAGCTCTCGACTGATCTCGTGAGTATGATTTACAAGTACGCTGACGAAGTGCCCGACGAGGTTTTGTCTGCCACAGAAGACTGGTATCACTATCTCGTAGAGGTAGCGGACCACTGATGCAGCACCCAATCATCAATGGGCACTGATGAGCAACGAAGAAGGCGGCGGATACTTTCGACAACCCCTGACCCGGGATGCTCTACGGGCTGATCTCGCTGAGATGGAGTTACGGCTGCGTATCTTCATCGAGGCCGAGATGTTTAAGAAGGCGAACCACAGTGATATGGTGGACATCGCCGCAAGAGTACGCGAACTCGAGAACCTACGGCGGGCCCGAGATCGTGGTGAACTTACGCCGGCTCTTTCTCGAGAGGTTCGGGCGCTCGCCCGGGCCGAAGCTGATTCCGAAAAAGATCGTGAGTGGACAGGGCGCGACCGGGTGTTGGCCGTTGTGTCTGTTCTAACTGCAGCCGCAATGCTGCTCCTGTCTATTCTACTGGCAATACATGGAGGCGGTTTCTGATGCAGCCGCGAATGACTGTTGATATCGGCAGGTTCCTTGGTCTGAGACGCATCACGGTTTTGTACGTTGTCATTTTTCTACTGAT
>Ga0070685_10000424_pt1 | contig 24822 bp, 35 predicted proteins | sample KBSS13LmetaG_FD_65651 | JGI IMG/M metagenome (GOLD analysis project Ga0070685, IMG submission 65651) | Switchgrass rhizosphere microbial communities from Kellogg Biological Station, Michigan, USA - KBS S1-3L metaG | ecosystem: Host-associated > Plants > Roots > Rhizosphere ...
GAGCAGCTCGACCCGTTCGTGGAAGCCGGTGCCGACGAAGACGACATCATGCGCCGGGACGTCGTCTGGGCCGTCGGGCGCCGCCGGCGCATGACGCTGCGGATCATAGGCGTGCGGCAGGTACTGCGTCTTGCGATTCGCCATCTGGAGCCGCGGCACGCTCGAGCGCTCGCTGGTCCAGCACACGTCCACCAGGCTGGCGACGCGCGCCTGGGCGGCATCCTCGTATGGCGACTCGGTAAAGATCACCCCGGTGCGCAGCCCGGCGCGCTTCATCAGGCCGAGCGCATCCGGATGCAGAAACATGCCCGAGATGGCAATCACCCAATCGACCTGAAAGCGCAGCGCCATCTCGAGCGCCTCGACCCCGCCGCGGTAAATCGCCTCGGGCCAACTCGGCCGATCTTCAGGGACGGCGCCGCGGGCCCGCCAGAGCATGCTCAGCCAACGCTGGGCGAGACTGAGCCGCGCCGCCAGGTCGTAGAAGTACAGGCCGTCGCCGAGGAGTTCACCGAGGGCCCGACGGAACCCGTCCTCCACATCGCGAATGGCGATGTCCGCGCCGGCGCCGACCAGCAACACTCTCATAGCGTCGGCTCGATCTCGCTACAGTTGCAGCCCATACGTCGCCGCAGATTCAGCGTCAGGGTCTGGATGATGTCTGCCTGATTGGCCGGCCAGCCCATCGTCGTCGCCACCGTCTCGATGACGCGACCATGTTGGCAGTTGGCCTCGATGTAGAAGCGATACGGCTCCCGCGCGGGATAGACCCGCCAGGTGCATGACAGCCCGCCAACGGAGGTCAGGCTGAACGTGACCGTAATGACCGTGTTACTCGTCGGGATCGCGCCGGCGCTCTGGACATAGGTCACCGGCACATCGACGTAGGTCGCCTGGGTGACGGGCGCCGCCCTGACCGTGTACCGCGCGGAGCGCGTTGGGTCGGTGCGGTGCTGTACGTCGAGATTAGAGCCAGGGCTAATGGTGAGCAGCATCGCCCCGACGTCCTGCCCGCTGTCGGTGGTTTTCGAGATATACACGTGGGTCGCGTTCAGCCAGGTGCCCAGGTCGGTGCGGACCTGGCCGTTGATCGGCGGCAGCGTGGCCTGGTTGTTCCAGCGCCAGTCGTTGACATAGGGGACGACAGCCTGCTGCTCGGGATGCGGGTCGATCATGGCTTGATCGCCAGACACTGCAGGTCGCCGCGCGGCAAGGTGTCCAAGTGGAGTACCTCCATACCCTCGAGCCACGCCCGGAGCGATTCCTGCGCGACGTTCTGATACCACTCGCCCGCCCGCACGGCGTTGCCATCGACTGCGCTATGCGGGGCGCGGGGGTCGGTTGCGCACGTCACGAGCAGCACCCCGCCGGGCGCCAGCATGCGGATAGCGTTGCGCACGATCTCGTCGGCGCGCGGGGAATGCTCGAGGACCTCGCAGCACACCACCATGTCGGGCGCCTCCGGCGGGACGTAGTCGGCCGCGTCGGCGACCACATCGACACTGTGGCCCGCTACCAGATCGACACTGCAGTAGCGGGTCCGATTGAACAGATCGCGGACCGAACCGTTGAAGTCCAGGCCGCCGAGCTCGACGACGTCGTGTGGTGCCGGCAGCCCCGCCAATACGCCGCGCACAAAGGCGTACGCCTCCTCGTGCATCACGCGGCGACCTTCCACCACAGGTCGGCGGGCCACGGGCGGGCGATGCTGATGAGGTCGGGGCGCCAGTCGATGTCGCCGGCGGCGAGCTCGGCCGCGCGTACCGCGGCGTCGAAGTCACCCTCATAGCGCAGGCCCCACTCGATCTGCTCGGCGAGCGGCCGCGGGAAGACCAGGCAGTCGGCGTCGATGTTGCCGAGCATCAGGTGCTCGTCACGCCAGATGAGCTGCCGCCAGGGGGCCAGCCAGCGGAAGAACAGCGGCCGCGGGTGGTCCTGTGCGTCGATCGCGGCCTGCATCGCGGCGAAGGCGCCGGCAGCGGAGATGTTGTCGTCCTGGGTGAACCAGATCCACGGGGCATTCGCCGCGCGGGCGCCGTAGGTGCGCTGGGGATGGCCCCAGCAGTGGCGTCCGCCGTCGACCTCGAGCCACACGTAGCGATCGGCGTCACGCTCGTCCTGCACGTGCGCGCGGGCCTGCTCCAGGTCCGCAGTCAGCCCACCGAAGATGTCGGCGACGACGATGACCTCGACCTGCTCGGCCTCGGGTTGCGCGTCCAGCGAGTCGAGCGTTTGCGACAGGCTCGCGCGCCCGAGCGTAGGGATGACCACTGACAAACTAGGTGTCACGCCGACACCAGGACCCGCACGCTCGCCCCGAGCGCAGCAATGCCGCCGATGTCGACGCGGCCGTAGTCGCCGCCGCCGAGCACCCGCGCGAAACTGACGCAGCCGCCGAGGCTGGGATCAGCGTCGATCGCGCATTTGATCGATTTGCGCCCGGCCGGCGCGAGGTATTCGTTGAGCGCGACCTGGGCGCGGTTCAGGTCTGGGGCGATGGAGACCATCACCCAGATGTCGAAAGTCCAGTCGGCATGCCCCTCGAAGACCGTGTCGTAGATCCACGACACCAGCCGGGGATAGGCTGCGGGAAAGTCCGGGCGATCGACCTCGGTGGCCGTCGCTCGCAATCCCGAGATCGTGTCGAGCCGCCGCATGATGCTGTTCTGAATGCCGATGAGGGTCGTCTCGGTGTCGAGCGTCATAGCGGATTCCCCGCCAGGTACCCGACGACGCGCGCCCCGATGCGGGCAAATAGGGCGGTAATGGCGCCCTCATTCCGTCGATAGGCTGGCCGCATAAACGGCCGCGCAGGAATACCGCGGCGCTTGATGGCACGGGCCAGCGCAAAAGCGCGGTTATAGAGGACTCGCTGGCGGTTCGCTCCGCCGCGGGGCAGGCTGCCCGTCGCGGCGTGGCGACGCACCCAGCCAATGAGCGCGTCCACCGGCGGCATGCTGCCTGCCCGACGGCCAAACTCGACGTACACGCCGTACTGGACGCTCGGCCCGACCCGTCCGACCAGGTTCGGATACTGGCCCGTAATCTCGTGATTGATCGATCCTGCCAATCGGCGGGTGTCCTGCCGGACGTTGCGCTTGGCGTCGGCCTCGATCATCAGCAGGCTGGCGGTGAGCGCACGGCGCAAGCTGACTTCGGCGACCTGCGGGTAGCGGGTCAAGCGGTTCTCAAAGTCACGCCACTCGGGCCCGAACTGGATGCTCATACGGCGATCCAGGTCGCGGCCGTTGAGCCTGACGCCGCGCCGCCAGCCGAGCCATACGGCGCCAGCAGGGCGATCACGTCCGGGTCCTGCTCGGGAATCGAGCCGAACGATCCGAGCTGCGCCGACTCGAGCACGCCGAACGGCGCATTCAGGCGGTGGTAGTAGCGGCTGGCAAGGATGATGCATGCCTGCTCGACCGCCGCGGGTGTTGACCCGAAGCCCCAGATGCCAGTGACCTGGACCTCGAGCCCGGCAATGAAGCCGGTGCTCGAGGCCGGTCGCACCCGGATCTCGGTGTAGCTGCCGCTGGCGTTCAGCGGATACAGCTGATACGAGCTCGGTGACAGGATGGTCGCGAATGACCCGTTGGCGGCACTATCGACGGCCACCTGGCTGACCGTCGCGACATCCGGGACGCTCAGCCGATCCTCGTAGACCGCGACGAACTCGCGTGCCTCGGCACCGCTGCTCAGTGGGCCGAAGCTGCGGCCGCAGTAGTTCTCGATCCAGTCGCTCGCGGCGTCCAGGGCACGCTGCAAGTCACCATCGTCAACCGTGTCAGCGATGGTGATCGCGGCCTTGAACGTCTCGAGCGTGACCAGACTCATGCTTGGGCGGGCTTATCCTCGGTGGGGTTCGGCTCGTCCGCGGCGTCGTCCTCTTCCTCGGGCTCAGCGTCGGGCTTGTCCTCGATCGGTTCGGGATCGGGTGGCTTTGGTTGCTCGCGGTCCGGGCGGTCCGGACGGGCGGGTGCAGGACTGGTCATGACGATTGCCTCCTTGTCGTCGTAGTCGGTAATGGCTTGCCGCTGGTAGTCGCCAGGGCGAATGGCACGCCGAACGAGGCGCGAGCGTCGTGGCAGGCGCCCGGTCGGCAGCATCGTTAGAGCCCGGTGATCTTGCTGAACGCCGGCCCGCGGAAGACCGCGAACGCCGCCCGCAGCTCGGCGAGCAAGGTGCGCATATTCCGAATGAATTGCTGGTCGATCCAGCCGACCCGGATCTGCGCTTCCTCGCGATCGAACAGCATGCAACCCATCGCGAAGTCGCCCGTCAGCGCGGTGCCCGCGACCAGGCCCAGCGAGGTCGTCACCGGGCGGCCCCACAGCGTGAGTGGCCCGCTCTGACTCGGGGGCCCCATCAGGTAGCCGCCGAGCGTGCCCGTCGCCGAGTTCTCGCGCGCGAGGCGGACGTTACCGAAGTCGATGGGATTGAGCACGACCGCGGTCGGGTTACTCAAACCCGTGACCTGGACCTGCAGCATGCCCTTGAAAATGGCATCCACGCCCGAGTCGGTGCCCTTGGCCTGGGTGTTGATGCCCGAGGCGTTGAGAATGCCGAGCATGTTCTCGCCGGTGCCGTCGCCGCTGATGATCTGGCTTTCGAGCACCAGATCAAGACCCTGGAGCAGGCGCGCCTCGATCAGGCCCTGCAAGGCTGGCGCGTCGGCCAGCATGCGGTTCGTGACCGGGACCCAGTGCGCGATGGTGCGAACTGGCGCGAGCACGGTGGTATACGTGATCGTCGACTCGGGCTTGGTGCCGCTCGTGCCCGTGGTCGCCGACGCCTCAGGAACAGGTGCCGCGGCATTGGTGAACGCCGACTCAGTGACGTACTCGATCGAGTCCGAGGTCGTCCGCGTCGTCGGGATCAGGTCGAGCAGGTTCAGCTGCCGCAGCAGGATCGGCACCTTGACGCCCGGCAGGACGTCGTTCTGGACCAGTGAGCCGCCGACGGCGGTGCCACTCCAGACGAGCGCCTTCTGGGCAAAGCTCATCAGCCCGCCCTTGAGCGGGACGGCGAGCTCGAACTGGTTGCTGTTGTTGCGGAAGATGCCAGAGTCGGCCAGCCGCTTGTAATCGGCCGATTCGATGACCTGGCGCGACGGCGAGGGGGGCGGGACGTTGGCGTCAGCGGTCGGGTGGCGATGGCGGCCAGCCTGCTCGTTGTAGCGCTGCACGTTGCCGTTGATGCGCTCTTTGCGCTGCTCGATCTCCTCAAACGGGGCGAGGTGATCCTCGAGCCTGTCGAGCGAACTGAGCAGCCGCTTGACCTCGCTCTCGTCGGCCGCGTCGGTGATCGCGCCGGCGTACCGTTTCTCGATCTCCGCAGCGAATTCGTACCGCGTCTTGATCTCGGCGCGGGTCTGGCTGGCGTCGAGGCTGGCGATCTGCTCGTCGCTGAGGGATTCAGGGCGGGATACGACCTGGACCATTAGGGATTACCTCCGGGTCCGGAAGTCGCGCAGGCGGCGCGACAGCTCCAGACGGGTCTTGAGGTCGGCCGCGGGGGCTTCCACCAGCTCGCTTTGGACCGTCGGCAGAAGGCGCTCGAGCCGCGCCGCGGAGGCTTTCGCCTCGGCGAGCAGGTCATCGATCGCCTGACGATGGCCGTCGGCCAGGGTGCGGCCGTCGGCGACTCGGCGGGCGTAGAGGGCTTCCGCCGCATCTGCGCCAACCTTGAGAAATCCACGGACCTGGGCCAGGACGTCGCCGAACGGCTCATCCTGGTCGAGGGCGAACAGCTCGTCGACGGCCTTCGCGGCGCGCTCGACGCGCGACTGCAGCCGCTTGACCTGCGTCACCAGCGCCTGCTCGTTCATCGGCAGGGTGACCAGGCTGCACTCGAGCAGGTCGACCTGGGTCAGCTTGCGCACGCCCACGTCGTCGAACTCGAGCTCGGTCGGCAGGTAGCCAATGCTCATGGAGTCGATGGCGCCGGCCTTCAGCAGCTTGTGGGCGTCGGTGCCGCGGGCGGTGTCGATGACCTTCCACGTGCCGATCAGCCCGCGGTCGTCAGCCTTGAGGTTGACCTCAACCCCGATCGGCTCGCGCAGGTCGTGCTGCCACAGCAGGGGCCGGCGCTTGCGGGTCACGAGCGAGGCGTCGAACGCGCCGCGCATCACCACGTCGCCACCCTGGTCGACGTTACCGAACGTGCTGGCGTACCCGGTGAAGGTCCAGCCGCTATCCGTTGCTTTGAGCTCTGTCAGCTCAAACGGGACCGTCTGGTAAACCGTATCCACCGCCCGTCATTCCTCCGCACGTCATCAGCTGTGACCGGGAATGGAACGGGCCGCGCCGGGTGAGGGCTCGGGTGGTTCGGGCCTGTGTCGAGCGCGAGTGTAACTATTTAGCCGGCGTTTGTCACAGGGGGGCGCGCCGGCGTCAGGTGGTGATGACGTTCAGCGTCTTGCAGCGGTGGCACTTGAGCTCGACGCTCGAGCCCGGCGCCACCCGCCCGATCGGCGCCTGGCAGCCGGCACAGCGGACCAGTTTCAACCGCTCGTCACGAGCGCCGTCGACGTGGGCGACCTGGCTGCGGTTGCTGTCGCGAGGATGTTCGACCATGCCTGCGGCCACCTCCACCAGTTCTGCGCGAGCGCGTGCTCGGTCAGGATGCGCTGCCGTTGCGCGCGGCGCAGGCGCCGGCGCAGATAGGCGTCGTCGATCAGCCGCGCCAGGGCGTGCTCCCACTCGGCGGCGGTTTCCGCTACCAGCGCGTCCTGGTCATTGGTGACGTAGGGCCCATAGAGCGTGGGCGAGACGACGCAGGCCGCGCCGGCGAGCGAGTATTCCCACAGTTTGATCGGGGTCTTACTCGTGTTGAACAGCTTGGGGGCGACGCTGCAGCAGCCAATGTCGATGTTGAGCAATCCCCGCGGGTATTCCGCCAGCGGCAACCACGGCAAGCGCCGCACGCGGTCGGCCGGCACCGCGTCGACCAGGCCCGGCGCCATATGCCCCTGCACGACGAAGGTAACCTGTGGGTACCGGGGGGCGAGCCGAGCCCAGGCTTCAGCGACGGGCAGCAAGTCGTCGGGCTCGCGCGCCCCACCGGCCCAGCCGATGGTCAACGGCCGGACGACGCGCTTGCACCCCCGCAGGGTGCCCTGGAACCACTCGACGTCGATAGCATTGGGCACGACCTCGACGGGCTTCGTCGTGTACTGCCGCACCACCGTCGCCAGCCGGCGGGTGCTGACGGTGATGCCGTCCACCTGGTCGAGTAGCCAGATGCGGCCTTGCCGCTGCCGCTCGAGCAGATCGAGCCCCTTCTGCCGCTCGCGGTCGAACACGGCGTACTGCCGCGGCGCGATGGCCGGCGAGTACATGTCGTCGTCGACCTCGAGGATGACCGACACGCCGGCGTTGTGGACCTGAGCGAGCTGCTCGCGCGCCGCGCGCATATTGGCCCACGACATCCGGGCCAGGATGACGGCGTCGAAGTTGTAGGGCACGTTGGCCTGGAAGCGGGCTGTCTGGAGCTCGGGATCGCGGGTCGACTTCCAGTGGGCGAACACGCCGCGGCGCTGCAACTCCGCGAATGGCGCCCATATTCGCCAGAGGGTCGGGCCGAGCTCGTCGCCGACCAGCGCCAGGACCCGCGGCGTGTCGGTCACGTTTCAGACAGGTCCTGCCGCAGAACCGGGCTCAAGACGAGCGTGCAACGAGGGTGAGCCAAGCTGGGTGCCTGCTCGAGCGGCACGATTTTTCCATTGCGCGAGCTGCATGGCTGATCGTCGTCGCCGTCGATGATCTCGACGCGGTCGACCACGCCCGAGGCGACGAACCTGTCCCGCGACGCCACCACCGAGGCGTGCTGGAGCTCCGTCCGCGCCACCGTGTCGGCCCGGCCAGCCCACGTCTCCTGAAACAGGCCGTCGATGCCGCGGTAGCCGTCCGCCGGCACGCCGTGCGCCACCTGCCAGGTCGAATACCCGCGCTGGGCACCGATCTGCAGCTGGGCGCGAATGGCGTTACGGGTGGTCTCGTCGATGCGCACGACCTGCGCGGCCGCCTCGGCGAGGATGCGCACCACCGCGGCGTCGCTAACGACCAGGGTGTTCGGGCTGATGCGCCGGCCCAGCGTGCGGCGCAGGATGCGATTGGTGGCCTCGAGCGTGGCCTGGTAGTACGGGCCGAGGATCGCCTCGAGACGCGCGCGCTCATCGTCCGACGGCCAGACGGTGTCGAGGTCGTCGGCGCCTTGCTTGAGCGCGAGCGCCTGGGTCATCTTCTTAGCTCACGATCAGGAGTCGGACATCAGGCGACACGACGACGGGCACCATATTCACGTCCGAGTCGGCCACCAGCGATAGACAAGCGACTGTATCAATCGTCACCGCGGGCTCACGGATACCGTGCGCCACGTTCTGTTCGGTCATGAACTCCGCGATCATCTGCGCCTCGTCCGGCCCGATATAGATCGTCTGCGGCGTATGCCCCGCAATCGTGGCCTCTTCGAGGCCGGCATGGATCTCCGCTAGCAGATGCCAGCCGGGACTCATCTCTCAGCCGCCGCTCAGTAGTGCTCGCTTGGCCCGACGCCGTTGTCCGTCGAAGTGCGCGTCGAGGTCGGCCGCGAGCCGTGGCGCCGCGGCATCGACCATCGTCTGCACCAGCTCGGCATACCGCCGCGTGTCGAGGTCCTGCGCCTTCGTCTCGAGGTCGTCGATGTCCAGGTCCTTCGGTCCCGCCGGCTCGCCCAGCGCGGCGCTAGGGGCCGATGTGGCGCGCTCGAGCCACAGGTCATCGAGCTCGGGGTCGGCGACCAGCCCGACAGCCACCCGCGCCTCGCTGGGCCGAATCCAGTAGCTGCGCACGCCGAGGTCGAGGCGGCGGTACTGCGCATCCATGTCCTCTTGCAGTGCTCGGACCTTGCTCAAATCGTGCTCAATGAAGATCGTCCGCTCGGGCGTAAAGTCCGGCTTGAGCTGTTTGTTGAGCTTGGCCGCATCCATCCGCCACGTGGGGATCTGCTTCATCTCGGTGAAGTTCTCGCGGACCTGGCGCATGCTGGCGAAGTTGCTGGTCTGCGCGAGCCCGACGCCGAGCCCGGCCATCGCCGGCGGCAGGCCCATCACCGAGGCGATCCTGGTCTCGGGCACGTTGTGCAGGACCTCGAGGTTCAGCTGCTCCGGCGAAAAGCCCAGTTGCTTCATGTCGGCCCCACCGGTCAGGATGCCGACGTTGCCGCGGTTGCCATTGCCGAAGGCATTCGACATCCGCTCTTTGAGGGCGATCGCCGCGTCCTCGGGAATCGGTGTCTCGCTGGGCACCTGCACGACCAGGCCAGGGATGCCGTAGTTGTGCAGCAGCGCGTCCTGAAACAGCGTTGCCTCGTCGTCGCTGGCGATCTCACGGATAAGCCGGGCGATCGGGGCGAGGCCGAGCCGCTGGTCGCGGTCGTCGATGCCGAGCCGGAAGTGGACGATGTTCTCGGTCGGGACCTTTTCTTTCTTGCCCGCCGCCCAGGTGTACTCGTAATAGTCGATGAAGTTGCGCGAGCCGTCCTCGGTGACCGGGCGGATCAGCCGCGGGGAAATCGGCCACAACTCGGTCACGTTGCCCGTGATCTCGTTGCCCGTGCGGACCTTGCGCCAGTAGGCATTGCCGTCGCAGTGGCGGGCATACTGCGTCCAGAACCACAGCTCGAGCGCGTCGTGCCACGGGTTCGGATCGTCGAGCAGCGCCTGTAGCGGGCTCGCGACGAGCCAGTCGGGATCAGCCTCGGGATCGGTTTTGCGCATGACCTTGAGCGGCGGCTCGATGTGGGCGTTGGCGAGCGCGAGCAGGCAGGCGAAGACGGCCGAGTTGCCGTCGGCCCCGCTCGAGTCGGACATATTGCTGAACACGCCCTGCATACCCGGCTGGGATAGCCAGCCGTAGCTCTGCTCGGCCTGGCTCAGCGTCGGCACCGCGGTGGCATGGCCGGCGGGGGCGGCGACGGCCTTGACGTCCGCGCCGCGGAGATAGTCCCACGCGGCCTGGATGGGATTGGGCATCAGTGCTTCCGCCGGCGCAGAATGCTGCGGGCCTGCTTGACGGTGCGACCGGGGGAGGTGCCGTTGGTGATGGCTGCGGCGCGCGCTTTACTCATGCCGTGCTTGCGCAGTGCGCGGTACTGCTTTGGGTTCTTGATCGAGGCGTACTTTTTGGCGCCAGGCATGAGTGGACCCTCCCTGGTCAATAGAATTTCACTTCGGAGCCGCCGAGAAGCAGCTCGGTAATCGCCCACACCAGGGCGTCGAGGCGATCGGGTGACGGATCACCGCTATCGGGCACCCAGGTGCAGAGCTGATCCTCGAGGATCGGCATGCCCGCGCCGACCAAGTGCAGTTTGCCCTGTTCGTCGAGCGCGCTCACCGGCTCGGCCCGCAAGCGCTTGCCGCGGCTAGCGGTGACGAGCTTGACCGGCACGTTCGCATCGACGGCGCGGATGGTGGAGGCGACCATGTCGCCGCCAAAGTTCTTTTCGGCGACGATCCGATCAGCACCCAGGTCGACGTACAGCTGCACCGCCCGTCTCGCCCAGCGCTCGGGTGTCAGCCGTTCGGACACGTCCCGCAGGATGTAGCCGTGCCCGTCCGCGCCCCGACCGGCAGCAACCAGCCCAACCTCGGCGTGCCCCTCTGTGGCGCCACCCGAGGGGTCGATGGCGACGACGATGCGCCACAGGTCGGGGGCTGATCGCACCCGGTGCAGCTCGAGCCGATCGCGCGTCCACAACGCCCCGGGTACGTCGTCGAGCCATTCGGCCTCGAGCTCCTGGCGGCCGAGGCGCGTCCCCCCATACCGCTCGTACAGCCGCGCGCGGACCAGCTCCGATAAGTGGGGATTCTCAGCCGTGGTGGCGCGGGTGACGTGCGTCGATGGCTGGGTCGCCAGGTCGCGCACGAACTGCCGTGATTTCGGCGTGGTCGTGGCGATCGCCCGCGGGTGCTCACCGAGCCGCAAGCCGAACTGGGCTTGCTCCCACGAGTCCTGGTTCCACAGCGCCAGCTCATCGGCCCAGAGCAGCGACCACTGCGGGCCATTCCAGCGTGCCGGCTCCTCAGCACCCAGGAACTTCACGTACCCGCCGCGGACGTGGTGTGCCTCGCCGAGCGAGCGGTTGTAGTTCGTGAAGCGCTCGCGCGCGACGGTAATCAAGCCCGAGACGCCCTCGGCGCAGACGTCCCTCACATCCGCTGCCGTCGGGGCGCCGACACCCACACGCGCCAGGGGGCCAAGGTCCTCAAGGTGCTGCAAAACGGCCTCTGCGCCGGCTCTGGTCTTGCCGGTACCGCGGCCGGCGAGCACGAGCCACACGTCCCACTCACCCTGGGGGATCTCCTGATGCGGTAGGGGGTCCCAGCTCCGGCTGATCGGCTGGGTCCGGGAGAGGGCGGAGTCCGGCGAGAAGTCGTATGAGGCTATCTCGCTCGGCGCCCAGTAGCTGGGCAGCATCGGCGGCCGTTTGTTTCGCAAGCCACTCAGGTCGCGATACGGCCTGAAGTTGACGTGAAATCGCCTCGAGGTGGATGACGATGAGGTCATAGATCAGGTCACCGATCGTCTCGGGGTCGCGCGCGCGTTGGCGCGTCTCAAGCGTCCCACCAGCCGTCTCATTGACCCATCGCGAGACCGTCTGTTTGCTGAGTCCAAACTGCCGCGCGGTCGCCGCCACACTGGCCCCGGCAAGCACGGCGGCGACGGCCTGGGCGCGCAGCTCGGGCGGATGAGCCAGGCCGCGACTCATGCACCGCCCGGCCTCGAGTGCATCACGCCGCTACTGTGCCACACGCGGTACTGGGTGTCACCCAGGAGGTTCAGTTTCGTCGCTCGGCGACCTGCCTCGTCAGCGCCAGCGCGCTACAGCGCACCGCCTGCGTGGCCCAGCGCGCGACGACCGCCAACGGCGCGCCAACGGTTCGCAATTGACGGATCTCGTCAACCTGCCACGGGTGGTGCTTGGGCAGGTCCAGGGGCGGGGTGATGCGCACGGTCACCAGCCAGACGCTGCCAGTCACGAAGACTCCGCCCGCAGGTCGGACAGGGCGTGATCGGCTCGATGATCGGCTGGTGCCACACGGCGCGACAGAACAGGCAGGCGACCAGGATCTCGCCATGAGGTGGTGGCCGCATTCATCGGACCCGTTGCGTAAGCCGCGGCCCACGGTAGAGCTCGCTGTGACAGCTGCACCGGCATGGCCGTGTCCGCGGCTGCTGTCCGCGCAAGCCGTAGCACGCCCAGTGCTTGCCGGTCCGGCAGTTGGCACTACTCGCCTCCACATACGGATAGCGCCGCGACTCGGTCACTCGTCCGCCCGCACAAACGCAGCCTGGGTGGCCCGTCGTTTCGCCGCCAGCGCCACCGCCCAGGGGGTGTCCCGCCGCCGCTCGTGGCGGGCGTAACACGTTGAACACAGACCGTGCCCATGATGTGAGCCGCGCCTGCCGCGCTCGATCGGCCGGATACATTCGACACACACGTCGCTCATAGCTTGATCCGCTTGCTCGGGGGCGGATCGCACACGTGGTCATGTCCCCACCGCGCGCCGCACTCCGGGCAGTAGCCGTGGGTCGCGGGACATGAGAGCTGGTCCTGGGCGACATTGACGCTGATCTCGCACATCCGCGTCCAGGCCGCATTCATCTGCGCCAGCCACTCGTCGGCCGTCCACTGGCGGCGGAACCTGTCGAGAGTGCCGGTGACGCGATTGAGCACGATGTACTCGAACGACGGCCACTGGCCGGTCTCGTCCCACGCGGCCCACGTATAGAGCAATGGTTGCCAGGTCTCGGTCTGGGCGCGGTCTTGCGTCCACCCGCCGCGCGTCGTTTTGAAGTCGTAGACGACGTTATCGGCCTGGTCGTACAGATCGAGGGCTCCGACGATCGGCGCGCCGAGCTCGAGGTTCGTATCGAGGCTGAAGCCACGCTCAGGCACGCCGTGTAGATCGAGGTCGAAGACCTTGCCGAGGATGGTCAGGCCCATGCCCGTGAGGCTGGGATGCACCACTCGCCCGAGGCTGGCGACCTCTGCCTTCCATGCAGCGCGGAAGGCGCGCTCGCCGTCGCCGCCGCTGAAGTGCTCCTCGAGCCCCATATGCACCGCCTTGCCGAAGCAGAGCGCCTCGGTCGGCTCGAGCGCGACCCCATCGACGTATCTGCTCCGGAACTCGGCCGGGCACTGCTCGAAGAGCATGAAGCGGGTCGCCGACCAGTGCGGCATGACGATCTTTGGCATCAGCCGCGCTCAGCCTGTTTCGCCTCGCTGGCAATCCGTTTCCAACCGCTCGGCGCCTGGTCGGACGGAATCGAGAACCAGGTCCCGTCGGCCGGATCGCGGACGTTCAGCCAGCCGCGCGCGCGAGCCCAGACGATGGCCGGGGGCCAGAGATTTGAGGCCGCGCCGTTTCCGTTTTTCTGTTTTTCCCTATATAGGGAATAATCAGAAAACAGAATATTTGTTCGGCTCGGCGCGGGGTCAGTCATCGTCGTAGACCCGCTGGTAGTAGCGGTATGGATCGCCCCGTTTGCCCAGCCCGAGCTTGCGCACCTGACCCTCGCGGACCAGCTCGCCGAGGACCCGCAGAATGTCGGCCGGCGCGCCCGTCACCGCTTCTTTCAGCTCGCCCGTGCTGAGCGCGTCGTCGGGGTTTGTCGGCAGGTTCGCCAGAATGTCGCGGCGCAGCACCTGGTCACGCACGACGTCGGCATCGCCGAGCGCGGTATAGGTGTGTGGTTCCTGCGGCCCGAGCTCGACCAGCAGCTTGTCGGGCGTCTCCTCGAACCGACTGATGCCCTCAAGCAGGCGCTGCCGCTCTTTGCCCGCGGTATTGCTGCCGAGCAACCGCTGCAGATGCAGCACGATGTCGACGGCACCGGCGTACGCCGAACTGCCCCGCCCACTGTCCCCCACGTCGCCCCCCGACTTGCGATCGTGGCGTGACACCAGCACGGCCAGCCCAGCGCCGGCCGCGGTTTGTAGCGGCTCCATGACCAGCAACGCGGTCCCGGCGCTGTTCTCGGCATCGCCGCGGATGCCGCTGAACTGCCCCAGGGTGTCGACAATCAGGATCCGCGCGCCCACCTCGGCGGCATGCGCCTGAGCCTGCGCGACGACGGCGTCCCACTTCAGGCCGATCGCCTTCGGCCACAGCAGGACGTGCAGGTCGTTCCGCCCGAGCAGCCCAGCGCGGCGCAGGTTGCGTTTGAACGACGGCCCTGACTGTTCCGTCAGGTAGACGATCGGCGTGTAGGTGGTGGCCTGACCGAGAAATGGCTCGCCCTCGAGGATGGCCCGCACCATCGCCAGCACGAGCGTGGTCTTGCCAGATTGCTTCACTTTCCCGTCCAACTCGGCGATGAGGCCGCCCCCGAGCAACCCGTGGGCATACCAGGTGATCTGCTCGTCTTCCATCACCGCGATCTCCGCGGCGGTCAGCCATTCCACCAGCCGCGGCCGGGCCGAGTGCCCCGTGCCGTTGCGCCGGTCCGTCCCCGCGGCCGGGCTCTGCAGCACTATCCGCCGCGGCCCCTGTGACTGCACCGCGCGCGCGACGATGATGCGGTACCGCTCGCCGGCATCACGCCGGCCCGAGAACTTCGTCCAGCCGAGACTGGCGTCACGCTCGACGAGCAGATCCTCGACGAAGTGCGGCGCACAGCCCGCGTCGAGCAGCGCCACCGCCAGCGACCACAGCGAATAGCTGCGGTCGATCTGTCCCGTCTGCGAGTTGGTGTCGAAGGTTCGTCCGTACCAGCGCTCAAGGGCCTCGCCACGCAACGCCACCGGGGGGTCGCCCGGCGTGCGCGACACGGTCGCCGTGCTCGGCGGCGGCTTCTGTTTGGCCCGCAGCATGTCCGTCGCCCAGCCAGGCTGCGGGACCACCGGCGGCGCGATCGGCATACCCTGCTCGGGCTGCAGCCAGGTGTAGCTGAGCAAACTCTGATGCCGACTCGGCGGCACGACGGCATAGCCGGCGCTCAGCAGGTCGTACTCGCCGGTCTGCGTCAGCCGATAGATCGGGCAGTCGGCCGTACGCGCGTAGAGGTGATGCTCGTGTCCGGGCCCGCCGCCCGACGCAAATGACAGGGTTGGCGGCATCCCGCGGGCATCGAATTCCGCCCACCAGGCGATGCTGTCGGGAGCCAGGTCGACGAGTCCAGACCGCGCGAGGTCGATGCCGATATTCGCCTGCGGCCACGACGTGAACCAGCGCGTGATCTTAGACGGGTCGGTCGTCGCATCCTCGAGCCCATTCATCGTCCGCGGGTGCTTGCCCGTGTTCCGCCCGCAGTCGGCTTTCTTCGGGCAGTCGCAGACGCCGTTGTCATCCGGCGTGTGCAGCGGCACCACCAGCCAGCCGAGGTGGGCGTAGTGCAGCGCGGCCTCGAGCGGCGTCACGCGGCGAACGTCGCCTCGATCTCAGGCCAGTCAGACGGTCGCCACACCTTGGTGTCGATGCCGCACGCCGCCAGTTCAGCGATGACCTGCGTCTGATACGGGCTGACCGGCCCGCGCTGCGTCTTCAACTCGCGGAGCATGAAGCGTCCTTTCCGTGGATGCCAGAACGCCCAGTCGGGCCAGCCATAGGCGTCGAGGCGATTGACGCCCATGACCGCCCCGAAACTCTTGCGGGTGTGGTAGCCACGCCAGCCGCGGAGCGCCGCGAGCAGGATGACCCGCTGCTCGAAGCGCTCCTCTGAGATGCTTCCGCGCCGCGTGGTCGCACGACCTGGACGACGGACACGAACTACCCTCGGCATGCCCGCGACTGGGTCACCCGCCGAGACTCACTTTTCGCCGCACGCGGCGCTGGACGGCGGCGGCCGTCGGCTCGCCCATGATGACTGCGAGGCGGTCCGCCGGCAGGCCGGTCACATCAGCGTCAAACACCCGTTTGATGCCCTGGATCAACGCAATCGCGCTGATGACGCGCCCGAGCTCGTACGGACTGAGGTCCCCGGCGTACTCCACGAGCAGATGCTTCCGGCCACCGTCGTCCATTAGCCGTCGATACGCCGCCGCGGCCGCGCGGCAGGCACCGTCAATGGCTCGATCTCAGCCTCGGGCTCGGGTTTGCCGCGGCGCGGCTTGTCGGGTCGCAGCAGCACGAGCTGCAGGCGCTCGTTGCCGTCGGGCGTGACCTTGACCTCGAAGCTGCCGCGCGCAGTCTTGCCCACCAGCCCCTCGGCGAAGCCGTCGTCGATAAGCTGGTCGACCTCCTCGTCGGACATCTCGCGACCCATGAACGCTTCGATGTAGCCGCGCCCCTTTGACGTACGGAACGTCGAGTCGCTGCTCCAGGCCCACAGGTCGAAGAGCTCGCCCGTGCGCGGGTTCTCGAACGCAGTGTCATCGTCGCGGTAGATGTTCATCTTCCAGACGATCGCCTGAGCACCCTTGCTGTCGGCGAACTGGCTGTCGCGCTCCTCGATCTCGAACAGCTTGACGCGGTAGGAAGTGGTGTCGTCGAAGTCGTCGTCGATAGACAGGCTGAAGCCTGAAGAGCTGGGCCGTCTGGGCATGCTGGTCCTTCTTTCTGGAATGGCCGCAAGAGCGGCGAATGCGGATATCAGCGTCCCGCCCCGACCAGGCGCAGGGCCTCCGCCCCGAGTCGCCAGCCGAGGTAGAACAAGCCCCCCGTCAGCACCATCCCCCCGGCGACGCCCCCCACGCCAGCGGCCAGGATGAGCGCGACCAGGAGGCGGTCACCCCACGACATGCCCTTCGGTGGCGCGCCGGCGCGGGTGATCGGATGCCGCTCGGGGGTGGGCCAGCGGATCGCCTGGGGCGGGTTCAGATTGCCGTTGGTCGTCATTCCTCCTCCTCGCAAGTGACACAGACGTGATCGGCAGTCCAGCATTCGGCCATCGCCTCGTCGTCGGGCGCGTGCTCGACGCAGTACGCCGGCGTTGGCCCTGGCTCTTGCTGCACCGGGTGCCAGTGCATCAGCACAGCCCCCGCGTGATGACCTCAAACTCGCGCCCCCGTCCGACGCGCAGCATCCACGCGACTGCTTCACGATTCGCCGCGGCGTTGAACACCGAATACCCCGCCTGCCCTTGCGGCGTGCTGCGCCACGTGCTCGGCAAGAATTGGCCGAGGCCAGCTGCGCCTGAGCGCGGGTTGACTGCGGTCGGCACACCCCGCGACTCGTGCCAGATAACGCATTCGACACGTGGGCTGGACGTTGCCGCCGGCGCGGCTGGGGCGAGCGTGCGCATATGCCCCTTGTCCTCGCCGACGGCAGCCAGGTACGTCTGTGGCTCGAGCCCGGTCGTATTGACCGCGCCGGCCAACAGGACCGGGTCGACGTCGTTCTCGCGCGCCACCGTCTCGATGTCTTCGGCCGCGTGCACCTTGACGGCCCCGCCGAAGACGACGGTCAGGCCGAAGACGGCCGCCACGGTCAGGCGCGCCATCAGCCCTCAGCCTCGCGCTCGATCGCTAGCGCAATCAGGTAATCGAGCACGTCCTGCAGCAGCGGCACCAGGCCCGCCCACGACGCCGTGCGCTCGATCGCCAGCGCCTGGCCGATCTTGACGCCGAATTCATAGCTGGCGATGGGATCGTCGGCCCGCTCGGGATACTTCGCCCGCCAGGCGAACCAGGCGCTCTTGGCATCCGTCGGCTTTTTGTCCACGCGGGGCACAGCAACGCCCGAGGTTGTGTTCACCACCAGGCTTAGGCCGCCGGCCGCCGTCGGCGCTCGAGTTGCGGATAGCGGCGATCGATGTGCTGCTCGGCGACGATGTTCAGATACGCCAGGGCATCCCGACGGTCGGCTTCGGCCAGGGCGTGCAGCTTGCGCCAGCGTTCCTCGTCAAACTCAAGCGGCCCCAGACGGAAGGCGCGGGCCGGCCGGGGCGGGGTGGTCTGGGTCATGGGGCCAGTCTGCGGTGTCGCAACCGCAACTCAAAAGCGCAGTGAATCCACCACTTTTCTTAACCTGCCCGTGACCGTGCGCTACACTATCCAGTGATACCCTAGGCGGTGCTTAGGCATGTCGCACTGGAACGGTACTGAGGCTATTCGCCAGATGACTGACAAAGGATCATCTGGGGAAGTGCTAGTGCCCAGTTTGAACTACTATCGCCGCCGCCTCGCGTTGTCCCAGGAGAATCTGGCCGAAAAGGCCCACGTCGCGAAATCGACGGTTCGCCGCGGCGAACAGGGCTTGCCAGTCCGGCCATCCAGCGTCCAGAAGCTCGCCCGGGCGCTGCACGTCAAACCCTGGGAGCTGCAGCAGCCCGCGCCGGATGTAAACGCCTGAGCGTTCGCGAACGCCCGTTCTAAAGTACCGGCCGGCAACGGGTAGGCATCCCGAAATGAATCCGATATGCTCTTGATTCGGTGCACTGGCAATGGCGGCTAAACTTTCACAAAAACTGACCCATTTCGTGCGCTTTTCACTGACTGGATAGCCGCCGCAGACTGCGTCGTATTCCATTTCGGGACAAGCGCGACGGCAGACCACACCGCCCGCTGCCCATCGCCAGGAGGGCGAGGGGATGACGATCGATGGCAGATAAATCGGGCCACGACAGACCGCACGGCTACGTTCCACCTGGCCGACGTCCAGGCTTCAGTATGTCCGCAGAGGATGTGCTCGCAAAAGCTGAGGCGTACGAGCGCCGCACCCGCACACCCAAGCTGGCCGAATTCCTGCGCACGGAGAACATTCAAGCCAATGGGGTCCAGCGGGGAATCCTGAGTCCGACGCAATTCCGCGCCTGGCGCCGGGGCTACGGCCTGGACTATCCGATGGTGCCGCTGGCCGACGAGGCAGACCGCCGCGTGGTGGTTTTCTACGTCGACGACCGGCCGCCGCATGTCGTGCGCTGGGTCGCCGGCAACATCGCAGCGGTCTTCGGCTATGAGCCTGCCCAGGTGCTGCAGGCACCGTTTGCGGACCTGGTCTGCGGGCTGCAAGCCGCGGCGGTCCACCACCTCTTTGCCGCCCCCCGCCGTGGTGCCGCGCATCATCGCACGCCACCCAACCCGCTGTGCCTGTTGCGTCAGGATGGCCGCGAGCTGCACGTCCAGGTCCATGCCCACTACGGAGCCCGGAGCGGGGCCTGGTACACCACCGTCGCTGAGCTCGATTCGGCCGTTGAGGCCGACGACGCCGAGCCACTTTTCAACGTCGAGCCGTATCTGGTCGCCCCGATGGCGCTGACCGTCAAACGCTCCCTCCGCGGGCATAGCGCCGGCCGCGCGGCGGTCACCGGCCATGTCGGGAGCGGCAAGTCCTTCCTGTTTGCCCGTGAGACCACTCGAGCCTGGCTCGAGCACGCCGAGCGCCACCTGGGTCAGGACGAAGGCTGAGTCTGAAACTGCGCTATTCGCTGCGCTTTTGAGTGATTGTCGCTGGGCTGCACACTCAGCGACATGGTCGCTCACCAGCCGCTGCCGCACGAACTCCTTGAGGAGCTGGCCGACCTGGTCGCCGATCGGCTCGACCAGCGCCATGCCGAGCAGCATCTCAATGCCGCCACGATCAGTGCCAAGTGGACTGATCGGCTGGCGAACACCTTGCGCGACATCCGCCTGCGACGGCTAGCCTCAGAAGGTCGTGCAGACGTGGTGGGAGATCAGCCAGAGTCCTGACTATCAGGCCTGGGCACACGCGCGACCGAGCGGCCGCACCGCCCGGCTGCTGCGGACCCTGGACGAGATCCGCCGCTTACGCGGGGCGGTGCCAGCGGATGGTGGGGTCGCCTGCGACGTCGAGGACCACCGCCTCGACGAGATCAGGCAGGACCCGTCCCCACTCGGCGTCGGTGAATGACGCAACGTCGATGTCGCCGAGCTCGGCCAGCGCCTGGCCCAGATCGAGCGCCGCCTGCTCGGCGCGCTGAACAATGAGCCGCTGCGCTAGAAGCTGCCGCTTGCGTTCTTCGGTCTCACGCCTCTTGCTGGCGATCTCCGCGGTCTGCCGGTCGTAGACGTTCTTGCTGATTTCCTTCTTGTCGTAGCGCTCGTACAGGCGATTCTCGCGGTCGTCCAGTTCGGCCAACGCCTGATCGAGCTCGTCGAGTATCCGCGCCTCGTCGGCCAGGCTGCGCGCCTCGACCTCTTGTTCGGCGAGGACCTGCCGCCGCTGCTCTTCGGCGAGCGCCAGCGGATCGCGCAGCGCCTCGATGAGTCGTGCTCGGACACGCGGCCACACGCCGGGCTGCGACGGCGTGCCGCCGCCCTGGCTGCGCCTGCCGGCGCTGTTGACCGGCAGGCTACGCATGCCACACGGCTCCTGATTGACCAAGGTGCGGCCCTTAGCCATCCGCGCGGCGCAGGCGATATAGAGGTACGTCCGCTCACCCTGACGGCGCAGGTTCCAGCGCACGCGCCAGGTGCACCCGCACAGCACGGTGACGTGCCGCAGCGGGTGGTCGAATTCGTAGGGGCGCCCGCCGTGCTTGCCGTCGCGCTGCTTGATGAGCGTATCGAGCGTGTCGGCCGCAGGATACTCATCGCGCCTGCAGCCGCCGCCCAGGCGGCACTGCGTCCGCTCCAGTTCACTGCTGTGGATCAGCGGCGGCACCGTGAACGCTACCCGCGCTGGGTTGGCGATGCGCCTGCGGATGATGAAGTGGCCATCGACCCGGTCCTTCACCTCGAGCCCGCGGGCATACGGCAGCTCGCCCTTCAGTGCCGGGTTGCGCAGCAGATTGCGGAAGCGCTGGCTCGTCCACTCCTTCTTTGCCCCACGCTTCGGGTCGAGCGGCGCATGCTCGGTCAGCCAGCGGCACGCCTCGCGCGCGGAGCCCGTCGGCTCGGCGTACAGCTGGAGCGCGTGCAGGAACGCCGCAGCACGGTCCGGGACGATGACCGCGCCCAACGCGGTCGGGTCACGCTCGAGCCAGTAGGGCTTCATGCCGGCCATCCACTGCCCGCGCTCGGCGCGCGTGCGCCGCTGCTCCATCGACCGTCGCCGCGTGGTATCCGCTTCCATGCCGCTGATGCCTGCCCAGATGCCGATCTGATCGATGTTGTACCCATCGCGGGTGGCCTCATAGGTGTACTCGGGAAGCTGCGCGTGCAGCATCACGATCGGGTACGCGCCAGTCACGCCGCGATGGAATCGATAGTGGTCATAGAAGATGACGCCCGAGTGTTTCTTGCTATGCGCATCTTCGATCAGGCCGCGCAGCGCCAGGCGATCAGGATCGAAGCCCGTGCGCCAATCGATGTAGATCGCGACGATGGTCAGCCCGCGCTGCTTGGCGTACAACGTCTCGGCGGCGAGTTGGTGCTCGATCGAGACCGCCTTCGGATCGTCGTCCGAGAGACGGCAGTAGAGGGCACGCATGTCGGCAAAGGCGACCGATGGATCGAAAGGCACCAGACGGACCTCATGGTGGTGCGGCTTGCGGCGACGGGGCATTGCCGGGAGTATATAGCGCAAACCAGTTTCCCGTTCCATAACCGAAAACTAGTTTGAGCCATTCGCGGCAGGCGCGTCTAGGGCCTCACTAAGAATTCACTTCACGTACAATGGAACGATGGTGTCGAGCGGGGAACCGCTGGTCGATGAAGCCGGGAAGCCGACCGCGGCGGGCTGGCGAACCATCGGCGAGCGCCTGCGGCATCCGATGCCGACCCATACCCGGCCCGGCCGCGGCGGCCGAGCGTTTGAGTACGTGACCGCCAGTCAGGTGGCTCAGCGTTTGGACGAGACGGTCGGGCCGGGCAACTGGTCGAGCCGCCTGCAGCTCCTCGGCCACGAGCCGTGGACGATGCTCTGCGAGCTCACCATCTTCGGGGTAACGAAAACCGACGTCGGCTTCGGCGGGTCGGACGGGGACGCCGACGATGACAGCCAGCCGTCCAAGATCGCCGCCAGCGATGCGCTCAAACGAGCCGCGCTGCTGTGGGGCGTGGGGCGCTGGCTGCGCCTGAAATAAGGGAGGGTCCTGATGCCCGGTCAGTTTGAGATCCTGCTACTCGCGATCATCGCCACGCTCGTCGGCAGTGGCCTGGGGTCCATCGCCTACTACCTGGTCGGCGAACTCCGTGGCGTGTGGGAGCGCTGGTAATGCCGAAACGCGAGGTACCCGAGGAGACCCACCTGTTCAAAGAACGCGTCGAGCGCGAGCGCGAGCGGCTTCAGCAAGACTACGCTGGCAAACGGTTCGTCGTCAGCTTCAGCGACTACCTGATGGATCCTGAGCCGCGCTATTACGTCGCGGAACATAACCAATACACCGACGAGCGATATCGCAGCACCACCGTCCACGTGAGAGGTCTGAGCGAAGAAGATGCTCGGACTCGCGCGGCGCAGTTCGAAGCGGAATACCCAGATGGCACCCCACCGGACTTCTGGTGGAACAGACTGCCGGAGGCAAACAAACACGCTCTTGCGGAGATCATGGCGCAGGCGATACGTCGCCTGGTCGACATGAAGCTTGAGGTCGCTGAAAAGCGGCGACGGGGAACACTGACAGAACGCGAAGCCGAACTCGTCAGTCTGCTCGATAGGGACCGCGCTGGCCTCAGCGGCGCCGAAGACAAGCGCCTGAGCGAGCTCTGTTCTACCTGGCCGTGGCCGTTTGAGGAGAAGGTCGCACCAAAGCCTCGCGCCAAGCGTTCGCGGAGTTCTGTAGATAAGGGTCGCCGTGGCCTTTGGTAGGTCCGATGTGCCTGTCAGCAGAACAATCTGTGATGTATTGACAGCGCGTCCATTACGTTGGTACTGTCTGACCATCATCTAGGGGAGGTGGTCTCGATGGCCGCCGCAGCGACTTCTGCGTCTTCGTCGCAGGTCACGGAGATCGAACGCCTGGGCTTCAAATGGAATGAAGTTGCCCAATTCGACCTGGCTCGTCTTGATCGCGAGAATCGCGCCGTTCAAGTCCGGGCGGCGAACAACTACGCCCACCGTGACGAGGTCACCGCATACGCCCAGCAGATGGGCCAGGTTGCCTTTCCACCAATCGTGGTGACGAAGGATGACTATCTCGTCGATGGCAACACGCGGGTTGCTGCAGCGGTCAGCCGCAAGGATCGATTCTTCCCGGCGATCATCATCGGCGAGGCCTACGCGACCGCTGAGCCATCGCGTCAACTCGAGTTCAAGGCGTTAGCCGCCACGCTGAATAACCAGAATGGTCGACGGCAGACGCCGCGGGAGATGCGGCAGACCGTGGCTGAACTGGTGAGTTTGGGCTGGCGGATCGATCAGGTGCAGCGTGTAACCGGTGCCAAGCCAGCAGACGTACGACAGATCAAGTGGGAGATCGACGCCCGCGATCGGCTCAAGACGGTCGGGCTCAGTAACGGTCAGGTGCGGGCTACGGGCGCCTCGCTACGAACGCTTGGCAAGCCAGTTGTTCTGGGACTCAATCACGAGCCGTATCGGGAAGTCGCTCGACTCGCAATGGATGCCGGACTCAATGCGGCCGAAATTGTCGAAGTGGCAACAAGTGCCAAGGCCACCGGTAGCGACCAGGCGGCACTCGAACAGATCTCCAAGGTGCGCCAGGAAAATGCCGAGCGCATCCGTCGACATCAGTTTGAGGCCGGCACAACCAAGCCTCCCGTTGCTCGCCAACTCCGCCAGCATCTGGGCTTTGTCGCCGCGTTCGACGGCAAAGAGTCTGCGTTGATCGAGACAAACCATCCGTCGATGGCCCAGCACATCGACGTACTGGATAAAGCGATGCGGATTCTCACCGACGTTGCGACCCTGCAACGCGCGAAACTCACCGAGATTGAAGAAGAGCTCGCCGCCAGTGGCACCAGCAACTAAACTCGCGCGGCCGGGCTACGCGCTGGACTTCGTAAGCGTCGTCGTTCACGTCGCGGCCGAATTGGAGAGCGCCGGTCCGGCCGCGCTCTCCGTCAATGCGATTGCTGCCCGGTGGACCCCGGTGGTCACCACGGATTTGCATCGCGTCCAGGTCAATGAGGGAGTTCTTGGCGACGCTGCAGCGAAGATCTGGCTGGTGCTGCGGGCACTGCGCGAATTTGGCGACCAGATCGAGTGGCTGGCTGACGGCCGTGACGTACGGCTAGCCGTCCCGCGCAACGAGCTGCGTTGGCGGAATGAGCCGGTACCGCGGCAGGATGCGCCGCTGGTGCTGCGCGACCCGTTCAATCCGATGAGCGGGCAGTTCGCGGAAAACGTTCGGAAGTTGAGCGGCAAGGATCAAATGACCGAGCTCCGCGAGTCAATGCGGGCGTTCGGCTGGCTCGACTGGTTGCCAGCGATCGAGGACGAGCGGGGCGTGACGATCGTCGGCCATCGGCGGAAGTCTGTCGCGGCCGAACTTGGCATTGAGCCCGTGATCCGCAAAGTCGAATTCGGCCGGGGCGATGCGGGCGATGCTGAGCGGCTCAAGCTGGCGATTGCGTCGAATATTGGGCAGAAACCGTTTACACCCGAAGAGCGCCAACGGATCGCGAAGTACCTGTACGGCGAGCGCGGATGGGGCCTCGAGCGCATTGCCCAGGCGCTGCAAGTATCCAAGACTACGATCGGGCGTGACCTGGAAGGTTTTCCCACTGTGGGAAAACCTGATCGACCCAAAGGTGGGCGGCCGAAGCGGCCGGCAGGGGCAGCCAAGAAGGCGCGCAACGTGGCTGAGAAGGTCATCCATCAGGGAATGACGCCACGGCAAGCCGCCGCGGAAGAAGGGTATCGGTCAACCAACGCCGAGAAGGTGGTCGATCGCGGGAAGGCCGTGCTCTACGACGAGATGATCGCGGCGCGAGAGGCGTCACCTAGCAGGCATTGCCAGACCTGTACCTGCTTCGCTTGAGGTCCGTGGCATGCGTAGTCCGTGGAGTATCCCCACGAAGTTTGAATTTGCCCAGCTC
>Ga0070685_10000429_pt1 | contig 24571 bp, 51 predicted proteins | sample KBSS13LmetaG_FD_65651 | JGI IMG/M metagenome (GOLD analysis project Ga0070685, IMG submission 65651) | Switchgrass rhizosphere microbial communities from Kellogg Biological Station, Michigan, USA - KBS S1-3L metaG | ecosystem: Host-associated > Plants > Roots > Rhizosphere ...
GAGTCGATCTCTTCACGGTCCAGTACGCCCGCCTCGACGGCATCGTTCGCAGTGATCTTGGCGTAGTGCATGCCCGGCTCTCCGGACTCGGCCCGGCGCGCCAGGCGGTACGCCCAGTTCTTCCGCCCCTTGACGTTGCCGATGATCCGGATGGGGCCACGAGTCTGCGTAAGGGTCGAGCGGACGGCGTGCCAGGATTCTTCCTTGCAGCGCGACGCCTCATCGATCACGGCGGCGTACACGTCCTCGCCGTACAGACTGTCCGGCTTGTCGGCGCCCTTGAACCAGAGGACGGCGCCGTTCGCCAGGGTGATCGTCAACTCGGACTCGTTCGCGACGTAGACCTCTTGCGGCAGTCCTCGCCGCAGCCGCCGAAAGGCGATCTTGGCTTGCGGGTAGATCGGCGCCACCCACCAGTAATTCCGCCCCGTCCTGCCGTGCATCGCCTGCTCGGCCAGCCAGACCATGCAACCGACCGTCTTGCCGCTCTTGGTGCTGGCCTCGACGGCGACGATCCGCGCCGGGTCGAAGATCGCCCGCTCCTGCTTCTCGTACATCCAGGGGCGGCGGTAGACGAGCGGACGGCTAACTGTCGCCGATGCCATCGTCATCGTCCTTGCGGTCAATCGCGATGGTGAACACCAGCGGAGCGCCGCCCGGCCCGGAATGCTCGTGCTCCTGCTTCGGAGAGCCGAGAACGTACGGCAGCCATCGGTCAACGCGGTCGGTCTGCCCCCGCTCTGCCGCCGCCACGTCGAGCTCAACGATGGTCTTGAGACGGGACGCCGTGAACACAGAGATGACCACGTCGCGGCGCGACTGCTGCGCCTCGACCGTGGTCTTCTTCTTACGGCCGGCCCCCGGTCGCGCCCCACCTATCGCCATATCGAGACTGAATCTCCTGGAATCACTGCTACCGAGAACCTTCTCTGAGTGCTGTTTCTGGTAGCAGTGTACACCAGATACGGCGCGGCATCACGCCCCCTCCCCGTCGCCGAGCGGCGCCGCCAGTGCCCGCCATGCGTCGGACGCGTCGTGTTCCCACGGGATGTCGCCGCACTGGCCGAGTTTGTGCTTCGCCCATCCGCAGTCCCCGAAATGGTCGATTGCCTCGGCCATTCGATCACCGGCAGCCTCCAGCTCCGCAACGCGCGCCGCCAGACGGTCTGCGCGGGCCAGCAGGTACGGGATGTCGGCTCTGGCATTGGCAACAAAGACGGCATCCTGCTCCAGCATCGCCGAGCACACGTCATCACCGAGGGTCTCCATCTCCGGGATCCACCAACCGGGTTGCTTGTCCCCCAACTGGTCACGGTAAGTGCCGTGAGTGTCGAATGCCTGCCACGGCCCCGGCGTCGCCTTCGCCTCGCGCGCCTTGATCTCGGCCAGTCGTTCGTCAGTCATCGCTCAACCCTCACCACGGCGCACTGATCGACCCACAGCCATACCTGGCCGACGCCTTCGCTATGCACGAGGCTCAGGTCTCGACATTCGAGCCAGTCGTCCTCATTCGTCGGCCTGATCTTGGTCACCGTCCACCGCCTGCCGTGGAACAGAACCTCGTCGCCGATGCCCGGCCCCTGCCCGTTCACTGCTTCCCTGCCTTCCAGTTGCCGGCCTCGGCCATCTTGTCGAGCAGGCGCCGGCCGTCCTTGCAGTGGAAGACCGGCGGCCCGGCGTAGTCGCCGCAGGATCGGCAGTCGTTGATGTGCCGGCCGTAGGAGTCGCTGGCCCGCTCGTACGGCGTCCTGGCCTGCCGCTCAGTCATCCCCTACCCCCTCCCGCCGCCACGCTCCGGCGCGCTGGTGGCGGCCGGCTCGATCAGCACTTCCACGCGAGCCGTGCCTCCATCGCGTCGCCACTCCACCACGAGGCGGTCGATGCGACTGTCGTCAACGCCGATCCCCGCGTACACCACGTCGAGGATCTTCTTCGGCAGGTTGTCCAGGTCTCGCCGTCGTCGGTCCGGTGGCGTCGCCAGCAGCGTCACGACGTGGGGGGTCGGCGGCACCGTGTTCGCTGCCCGATCCAGCGCCGCGCGCACGCACAACGCGGCCAGTTCGCCGTAGCGCCGGCCCGCCTGGGAGATCAACGTGCGGTTACCCACGCGGCGATACAGGGTGTTCAGCGTCGGCGGATAGGGCAGTACGACCGAAAACGCCGTAGAAGCCCCCACGCTTTTTGAGATTCTAGCGTGTGGTGAACGGACACCCCCCGTAGAATCCCCCACAATCGCACCAGCGTCCAAAATGGGGCTGTTCCGTCCCCGCCCCACCGCCGCTCGCCGCGCTGGCATCGTCATCGGGCCTCGGTGGGGTCGTCAGCGTGCGCCAGCATGTCGTCGTAGGCCCAGTTGATGCCGCCGATCCAGCCGTAGCCGTGGGCGAGGCGCGCCAGTGTGTATTCGGCCTCGTCCATCGGCCGTCCAATGCGCTTCCGGAAGTCCATCAGGAACTCGCGCAGACTGATCTCCGATGCGATGATGAGCGGTTCGGTCGCCAAGTCCGTCATCACCCCTCCATCCCCGCCGTCGCGGCGAGCGGCAACTGCTCCAGGCGCTCGGGTTCGTTGGCCGACGCCTGACGCTCCAGGGCCACGGCTTCCACGAACAGGGCGCGGCGGGTCTGGCACGTCTCGCCGCACCCGTGCCGCGCCGAGCAGAGGCCGAGCGATTCGTGCTGCACGGTCTGGAGCGGATGCCCGAGCCTGGTCATGGTCCCGTCGAGGACGCCGATCAGCGCGCGGAACACCCGCAGTTCGTCAGTCGTCATCTTTGCTCCCGCCCGCCTCGGCGCGGTCCTCGATGGCCGGCGGCCCGCACGGGCAATCGGCGCCGTTGTCGTCGTACAGGCATCCAAGCGCCGTGTGGAACTCCAACTCGCCGTGTCCGCACTGTGGGCACCTACGGGCCTTGACGCGCTTCCCGCACGGCGTGCAGTAGTTCTGTCCCGCGAGGCGCTGCGTCCGTCCGTACGGGTACAGACGCTCGCAGCCGTCGCAGCGGGTACACACGTATGCCGCCACCATCAGTCCTCCCCCGCGCTTCGGATTTCCCACCCAATCCAATCCGCGAACCTGCGGGCCTCGGCCTCGGTCCCGTACGTCTGCGCCGTTTTGCCGTTGTCGGCGATCAGCGAGTAGCGGGGGCCGTACTTCGGGCATGTCCAGTGCTGGAGCGTGACCGTGTGGGATGGGCGGGTGCCGGTCATGGCTTGATCCATCCTCGCCCCGCGCCCGTCAGCACCAACTCCGGGTGGTGCCCCGGCTTGTTCTCAACCAGGCCGCGCAACCGCAGGCCTCTAACGGCCCTGCCGTCCAGCGCCATCTCGCCCATGTACCAGCGGCCGTTGCAGTCCCACCACAGCAGTTCCCAGCCGTCCAGCAGCCAGCCCAGGATCTCCTGCTGGTGCATCGTCAGTTTCATCGCTTCCCCCCGCGACGCTCGACCCGGCCGTGGGCGGTCCGGCTGAACCGGGCCACGGTCGTCCAGTCGGCGTCCCTGGCATCGCGCTGCTGAATCTCGGAACTGCCGGTCGCCAGCGCGACCCACGTGGCGCGCTGCTCGGCGCGGGCGGTCGTCTTGACGGTGCGCGTCATGGCTGCGTAGAGCTCGGGGGCGAGGACGCGGATCATGAGGCGGCCTCCCATTCCACGGTCGGGCCGGTCACTGCCTTCTCGACCGGCGGCTTACAGAGTTCCTTGCACTCGCCGCAGCCGTCGTAACGCTGCGCGCAGATGCCTTCCCATGTCATGCGTGCGGCCTGCTCGAACATGCGGAAACCGTCGGGCGACGGCTCCCCCGCGATCACGTCAACGCGCACGGTATCGGTCCTAAAGATCACGTACTCGGCAATTGCCGGGCGATGGCTGTAGAGCGCCTGGTAGGCCCGTCCGTACACGTGGAGCTGGTACTCTTGCTGCACCGTAACGGGCGTCCATCGTGTCGCCGAGGACGTGGTCTTGAACTCACGGAATCGGCGCCGCTCGGGGATCGGGAAGTCGATGTAGCCGAGCACGGGCGGCAGCGTCGGGTCGAGCAATCGGAGCGTGAACTTCTTCTCCGGCTCGCCCATGTGCCCGCCGAGTCCGAGCGCCTTGTACTCGTCCAGTAGCGCCAGCGCGTGCGCCTTTCCCGGCGCCATCACTTGCCCGCTCGCTGCCAGCTCGGCCTCGCTGATGTTCCAGGCGCGGATCAGCTCGCGCTCGCCGTTCTCGCCCTTGTGCTCGGCCTCCAGCGCCGAGTGGAACGCCTTGCCGAACAGCAGGTAGCGATTCGTCGGCTGCACCAGCTTGTCCACGTAGCGGGCCTTCCACTGCGCCGGGCACTTCACGTAGAGGGACACCGACGATACGGAGAGGTAGGTCGGGCGGTAGGTCATGAGAGCCGCCCGTCGCTGTGCGCGGCCCGTGAGCCCACCACTCCTCGGCGGGGCGAGAGGGGCAGTGTGTGCACGGTGTGCGTGCCCCGTAAGGGGCGCACACCGTGCACACCGTCGCCCCTCCGAGTGGGCCTCACGCTGTGCACGGTGTGCAGCACACCCATCACAGCGTCACCATCGTGTAGATTTTCACAGTAGTGCGACCGAATTGAACCTCGTCCTCGTCCAAAAGTCCCTCCTCAACGAGTCCCTTCATCCGCTTCTGAACGGTCGTTCGGTCCTTCGCCACGAGCTGCGCGATGCGCTGGACGGTGGCATCCTGGCCCTCCCGCGTCAGTCGTTGGACGGCGGCCACGATGTCGCCGTCGAGCTTCGATGTCCGCTCGGTGACGGACACCGTGCCGATGTCGAGCATGACGCCGCCGTTCTCCAGGTCGCGGATCGTGACCGTGAAATCGTCCATCTCGGGCGCGTCCTTCGACTCCGGCGTGACGATAAACACGTGCTTCTCGCGCCCCTTGCGGAGATACAGCGAGCATTCCGACCAGCCGGCCAGGACAGTCGAGCCGCGCATCATCTGGTTTGCTCGCGTCTCGACTCCGGCCTGTGTCTTCTTGTTGTGATGCACGATGATGAACGAACAGTTGTAGTCAGCCGAAAGGCGACTCACGGCGTTCAGAATCGCCGTCATCTCGGCTTGCTTGCTGTCATCGCTGCCGTGCAGTCGGTTGAACACGTCGAGGATGACGACCTCGGCCGAGAACGCAATCATCTCCTGGCGTAGACGTTCCATCCATTCGAGGTTGTCGAGCTTGAATCCTGCACGAACCGACCACAACAGGTTCTCGTCTGGTGGCGGCTTCCTGGCCGAATCACCGCGCAGCAGTTGCTTGAATCTTCGGAGAACACGCTGGACGGGATCTTCCTCCTGAATATAAATCACTCTGCGGGGCTTCCTGACCTGGAATCGTCCGAGGAACGGTGTGCCGGTCGAGAGTGCATAGATCAGGTCAAGCACCGTCCACGACTTACCGACCTTCGCCTCGGCGGCCACCCAGCCGTTGCTGCCGACTGTGAAGAGCTGATCGACCATCCAGTCGGGTTCGACCTCTTCCATTGCCAGAAGCTCGGAGATCGGCCGCAGGAACACACGAGCGGGCGCCTGCTCTGCTGGTCGATCCAGGACCGCGCTGGTCGGTGAGAACCACTCGTGGTCGGCCACGTCCACGGTCGGGCCTTGCCCGCCGGGTTCGTACTCGTCCCACGCGCGCGCGATCATCTTGATCGCGATCTTCTCGTCAAACGGCGGGCGGCAATTCCGCGCGGCCTGGGCGATCAGCACCTCGGCAACGGCTTGCGGGTAATCGTCGTGCCGTAGGCGCCCTGCCAGGCTGTACAGGCGCGTGTCGCGCTCTCCCTCATCGAAGCCCCGTAGGAGGTCTTCGATGTCGTGATGCTCACGCGGCTCGTAGGTGCCGTCCGTGGCCGCAGGGCCGCGCTCGTGGATCAACTCGGTGAGCCACTCGGGGACCGGCGCCAGCGGGAGCTGCTCGGTGCCCGGTATCCACTTGTAGGTGTTACCCGAGGCGTGCAGCGACGGCGGCATCAGGACGTACCCGCCCTGGGCGCGCATGTCGGTGCCGGGCAACTTGCGCGCGAAGTTCCGCACGTCGCCGCCGGGATACTCCAGGTGGTAGTGGGCGCCGCCGATCTTGCCGGTCCAAACGGCTCGCGTCGCGTCCAGTCCGCCCCTCCGCAGGCATTCCTTCCGGGCGTCGCCACCGTCCGCGTCGAGTACCAGCACGCCCGAGAGGACGCCGGTGGCGAGTCCTATATTCGCCAGGGGCCACCGTATCCACCAGACACGCACTTCAGGCTCAGTCGGCAGGCGTTCTTGATAGGGCGCCCACGGCACCATCGGAACCTTGCCGGGGTTCGCACACAGCGTCTGGCCGTGATAGTGCTGGCTGAATTTCGGACTACATACTGGAAAAACCGGGTAGCCCTGGGAGAGATACTCCAGGGCGTAATCGACCATCTGGCGGTCGGCTGACGGCTCAGAAGCAGACACGCTCACCGTCCCGTCCTTCGTTTGTCGCGAGTCCGTTCGCACTCGCGACAAGTCCGCCGTCCGTCTTTCCGGATTCTCCAGGCGTCGGCATGGCCGTTTACGCATGACCCAACCGGGGATACGGGCGTTACGTCCCCGCGTTCTACGGCGGCGGTCCTTTTGCCGTACGCAGCGGCGCGCCAGAGTCGGTGGCAGGGGCGGCATGCCCGCTTGCCGTTCTTCAGACGGATAAAGTCGGAGCTATGTCCCTCTCGACAGGTGTCGGTACGCGCCACCGTCGCGCTGTACCCCATTCCCCTGCGAACGTTGGTCGCCTGCGAGACGGCTTCAAGATGATCCGGGTTGACGCAGAGGCGATTGCGGCACAGGTGATCGATAACGAGGCCATCGGGGATAGACCCATGAACGGACTGCCACGACCACCTATGAGCCAGGACGTGCCGACCGTCCCGAGACGTTTGGCCGTAGCCGTTCTTCATGACGTACCCGAGCCATAGCCAGCAGCCGCTATTTGGTTCGGGCATGACGTTTGCCTCGAACGCCGCCATCCTGTTAGCCATCGCGCCCGCCTCCTTGCACTGGTCATGGCTCCCTGCTGGCTCACGACAGCCGCGCCCGCTGAACGGGAGCAGGGAGGGGAACTGCTAGTCGTCCATCTTGTCGATGGCGTCGTCCAGGCTCTCCATGACGGCCTCGATCTGGCTAGCGTCGGCCAGAGCCATCTCGGAGTACGCCTGCTCGAACGTCTGGATGGACGGCAGTCCGCGCTTCTTGGCGCGGTTGAGCTTCTTCTCGAACTTCGAGAGCATCAGGTCACGGTCAACGTCGTCGGAGTTCGGCGCCGACGTTGGTGCGGGAGCGGCCGCAACGGGAGACGCAATCGGCTCCAGGGAAATGTGGCGGAAGGACGCCAGTTTGATGGTCTTCTTCTTCGGGTCCGACCGCTGCGGCTCCCAGATCACCATCGCCGAGAACCGCTTGCCGCGCAGCTCGGAGACGGAGAACTTCGCGTCCACGCCGATCTCGCGCCCCAGCAGCGCCGCCGCCCACTCGTTGGCGTAGGTGCCGACGTTGAAGTTCGGCTTACCCTCGCGGGTCAGGCCAGTGGTCCGAAAAAACAAATACTGCTCGTCCTTGAACACGAACGGCGTCCGGCCGTCGGCCTCGAAGACGCGCCACGTCCATTTGATTCCCCCCTCCTTGCGCCACTGGTCAGGCTCGGAACGCTCGAAGCCGACGAGCTCGAAGACGTGGCGCTCCTCGGGGAGAACCGGGGTCGTGTCCATCTCGGTGACGGGGGCGGCTTCCAGGGTTGCGTCGAAGTACGTCATCTCAGTCTTTCTTTGAGCGGGTGAACGGGGAATCCCCCAGGCGGCGCTACGATCCTGCTCCCCGATACTCCTGTCTCGGGACGATTGGAACAACTGAAACAAGTATACCAGACAAGCGGAACAATTGGTACACTTGAAACGTCGGCTACACTAGGCACATGACGGAGGAACAGATGGTCGGCGCAAGCGAAGCTATCCGTGCCCTGAACATCCCGAGGACGAACTTCTATCGAGCAGTCAAGGACGGGCGTATCCCGGTCCACGAGGTGCGCCAGCCGTGGAACAAGCGGGCCGTCGTGAAGCGCTTCCTGCTGTCGGAAGTCCGAACAGCGTTGGAACTGCCGGCCGATCCGCATCCCGCGTAAACCGGCCCCCGAGGCTCGCGGAACCGGCCCCCCGCCGCCTCGGAGTAGTCGGGTCATGCCGGCTCTCCCATGCAACTGAAGCCGTCGCACTCGCCGAGGTCGAACTCCATCTGTCCGGCCTCGGCGGCGCGTTCTCGTGTCGTGGACAGGTCCACCATGTCGAGCGGCTTCAGGGATCGGTGTAGGTACGCCTCGGTCGGCCGCTTCATCTGCGCGGCATGGCGCACCTGCTGGTCGAACTCGACCGCGCTGGCCCAGTCGGCCGGCGCGGTGTCCCGCATCTGACGCCACGAGCGGTCAGAGCGGAACGGGCACATCCGACACGAGGACTTCGGCGGCTCGGGGTAGCCGTGTTCGGCCAGCCAGGTCACGCAGTCGGCCACGGACATGCGCCGCTCGATCAGCGGGAACTCGTGGACGATGTACTTGACCCGCGCCGGCTTCATCCGCTGCGCTTCGTCTCGGCTGATGCCGATCAGGAGCGTCGTCGGGTTCTTCGCGGTCGCACCCAGTTCTCGGAGCCGGCGCTGGATGGGCCGGATCTTGTAGCCGTTGGTGCATTTGCGGCTGAGCATGGCGCCGGTGCCGTCGTCGCCCACGATGTGAAGCGGCATCGAGACGCGCCAGCCCGGCTTGTGCAGCGAGTCGTAGCGGAGGTCGCCGCCCGTCACGATGTCGATGGGGATGCCGGCCCGTTCGGCTATCGGCATCAGCGTCTCCAGCCAGTCGTAGACGGCCTGCGGCTCATCCTGCGTGTCCGCGAAGATGGCCCGGTCAATCTGCAACTCGCCGTGAACGGCCATCAGCAGCAGCGTGCTGGACTGGCGACCGGCGCCGAAACTCAGCACTCTCACCGCCCCCGCCTCCCCCACGCCCACCAGGCCAGCGCCGTCAGGAGCGCCGCGAGCAGGCCGATGCGGGCGCCCAGTTCGATGCGGTCGAGGGTCATACGGCCTCCCACAGCAGTTTCAATTGCTCAGGGAACTTGTTGACCGCCGGCCTGCCTTCACGCGCCCACGACCCGCCGCCGCGTTCCCCGAGGCACTTCCAGCCAGCTCCGCGCAGGCTGCTGCCGGGTTCCGTGTTGAGCGTGTACGTGATGAGGCGCTGGTAGCCGAGGGCGAAGCAGGCCCGCCGTGCGGCGCCGTAGAGGGCGCTACAGGCGTTCGGGCATCCGTCCGTGGCTACGCGGTTGACTTCGAGCGTGAGGCCGTTGTCGAGCATCCGGGACACGGGGCGCCCGACGATGGCGACGCCTCGAATGACGTTGTCCTCGTCGGCCACGCCCAGGCTGAACTTGTGGCCCGGTACCGGGTTGTGGTGCCGGTGCCACTGCCGGACGAAGGCGTTGGCCTCGTCCAGCGGCAGCGGCACGATGGTCAGTTTCGACTGGGCGGTCATATCCACCCCAGGAGCCAGAGCGCGGACAGAATCCAGATCCCCGCCCCCACGCCAGCGGAGGCCACCAGTCCCGGCCGGTCGGGCCTGCGGCGTGCCTGCGGGCGGGTGCGGGCTGCGCAGAGGCGGTCGTTGATCGTGCTCACAGCCCTGATCCCTTCGAGTGGTCCGGCCAGCGGCGCCCGTCGAGCGTGCGGGCCTGGGACCAACCCTCCGGGTGCGCGGCCAGGAGGATCGTCTCGATCTGATCCGAGCCGCACGTCGGATCAGGGCAGGCGCAGATCGCAATGGGCCGGTCGCACTGGGGGATCGACCCGCAGGAGCCGCACAGGCGGCTCCTGGTCTTCGGCAGGGCGGTCGGGAACGTCAGGACGGTCATTAGCCGATCCTCCCTTGCCGATAGAGCAGACGGCCGTAGAGCAGGCCGCAGGCGACGCGGGGGTTGCCGCCGGCTGTCTCGAAGGCGCGGAACCGCTCCAACTGCGCCGGCGTCATGTCCATGTGGTTCCAGCCGAATACGGACTGCCACTGCCGCTGCGCTTGTTGGTAGTAGCCGTCGATCTCGCTGCGGACGGCCTCGGGATCGTCGTACGTCACGATGTCCATCTAGGCCACCTTCTCCAGCATCTCGGCGAGCGGCCGGTCGGGGGAGCCGAGGACGATCTCTTCGATGGCGTCCAGGCAGATGTCCACGCCGAGCGGGTAGCCCTCGCGGCGGTGCTGGATGGCCTGCTTCGCCCACATCACGATCTGTTCGGACTCGGGAAGGTCTTTGTTCATGGCTGCGTCCTCTGCCAGCGCGCCAGTTCGGCGCGGAGGGCGTCTCGTTCGGCGATCAGGGCGTCATGCTCAATCTGGATCTGAACGGCGTATTGCCAGCCGTCGATCAGCTCTTCCATCAGGTCGCGGATGGCGTCCCTGCCGTTCATCGTCTGGAGACTCCGTCCGTACGTCTCGACGCCCTTGACCTCGCGGTCCAGTAGCATCGTCAGGAACAGCGCGCGGGCCACCGGCGTCACGTCCACGGACCCGGCCACGGGGAGCGGCTGCGCGGTCATACGTTCACCCACGTTCGTCGCGCGAGCACATCCCTGATCGTCATCCGCCCCACGCCGTACGCGGCGGCGAGGGCGTTCTCGTCTGTCCCGCTGGCGCCGTTCGGGTGCGCCGACCGGATGGCCCGTACCTGTTCCACGGTCAGCCGCGCCGCGTTCAGCGCCGTCCCCGGCCGGATCACGAAGGGCGCGGCGTGGTACATCTGCCCCACGCGGGCCAGCCACGCGGCCCGGTCCTCGCCCGGTGCGGCCCACAGCGCGCAGCACGGGCACGCGACGCCGGCCTTGCAGATGTCGGTGAAGTCGTCGCCATCGGCGGCGCCGGGGTGGTGGATGTCGGTCACGACGCCACCTTCCTCGACGGCCGACCGCGCCGGGGCTTCAGATCCTCGCCGGTCAGCACGGTCGGGCGGAACGCATCGGTCTTGAGCCGCACGACGGTCCGCGAGCAGAGCAGGCAGCGGACCTCGCCGTGGCGGATCGACCCGTACGGCTGATCGGTCTCGAAGTTCGCGCCGCTGGCCCCGCAGTGCGAGCAGCGCGCGGGGATCAGGTGCCGCTGCAACGGCCAGAGCAACTGCGGCACGTCCAGCGACGACTCGGCGTCCGGCCTCGGTCCCTTCGAGGACCGCAGACTGGCCGGCACGTGCATGCTGCCGGCGTCCAGCGCCATCCGCCGCCGGTTGGCGGCCTCGAGGATCTCGTCCAGGTTCATCATGCTGCGCTCTCCATCGAGGCCGGCTCATCGGCGAGCCGGTAGCCGTGGACCCACTGCCGCGCGTATGGGTCCACCTGGAAGCGCCGTGCTTCCAGTCGGTAGCCCCGCTTGCGCAGGTGGTAGACGGACATCTGTGCGGCGTGAATCTCTGCGGGTCGGTCGTCCCCGTACCGCCAGATCGCGAGGTCGGACAGCGTCAGCCACTGATCGCGCGTCGCACGGAGCAGGGCCAGCACTTCGTCCGTCTCGGGCCGGCGGGCGTTCGTGTTCCCGCGGGCGGCGCAGGCGCGGGAGCAGTGGCGGTTCCCGAACGCGACCTGGCGATACGTCAGCGTCGTGCCGCACTTCGGGCATGCCACGACGGGGCAGTCCTGGCGGCTCATGACGCACGCCTCCGCTCGATGCGCTCCCGCATCGCCTCGTCCCGCCGCACCGCCTCGATGCGGTCCACGATGGTCCGACAGAAGTCGGCCCACAGCAGTTCGGTCGGCGGCCTGGGGATCTCCGCGTGCGCCTTCTCGGCGGCCAGTCGGGCGAGTTGCCGGCTGTTCCGCTCGCGGTCGGTCTGGCAGGCCCGGCAGCGCCGGATCGGCGGCGCGCCCTTGCGGCGGTAGAACCGCTCGAACGTGGCGCGGTCGTGGCCGTGCGGGCAATTCGAGTCTCGGATCACGGCGCAACCACCCCCGCCGCCAGGCGCTGTCCGAGGATGCGCGCGGCGTAGTAGGCGAAGATTGCGAGCTGGCGGATGGCGGTCATCGGAACGCCTGCGCGATCTTCTGCGCCCAGAAGGCAAGGCCGCCGCCCAGGAGCAGAGTCGCCAATACGGCGACGGCGACGGTGGTGTTCGGGCCGATCTCGACCACGAGGGGCGGTGTGCTATCGTTCGTACGAGGCGTATCGGACATGGTGCTACGTCTCCTTCTTGGCCCGGCGGCGAGTTAGCGGCTCACGCCGGGCGTTTCTGTGCCCATCGGATGGGCGTCTGCGATCAGGCACTCGGCGTGCGCCCACGATCCGTCGTCGTAGACGTAGGCGTCGTTCGCGTTGTCCAACAGGTGGTCGCCGCACAGCCGGCAGCCGGTCCATGTGGCCTCCTGCGGGACTCGCCACGTCGGGTACGCGCCGGCGGCGTCGAAGGCCACCGCGATGTCGAGCGCCACGCTGGCGGCGTCGGCGTGTTTCGACCAGCGCGCCAGCATCCGGCAGCGATACTCGCCACGGAGGCAGACCGGGCAGAACCCCTGGTGGTCGAACAGCGCGACGGCGCACCCCTCGTAGTCGAGCCGCGCAGTGCCGAGCGAGATGGCGGCGGTCATGCGATCATCCCCAGCCACAGGGCGGCCACCGCGAGCAGCAGCGCCCAGAACGCCAGCAGCGCCGTGCTGCCGGCCGTCAGGAGGGCGAGTCGTGCTACCATGTCGTCAGGTTCCTTTCACTCGCGGCCCAGGCAGGCCGCACTCGGGCGCGTCAGTTGCGAGCTGACGCGCTCTTCTCGTTCAGCCCCCACAGGTGGCGGAACACGGGCTCGTAGTCGGCCGGCAACGCGACGCCGGCCACGGCGTTGACGATGGGCACCTCCTTCGGTGCGGCAGTCGGCTGTGACTGCACGGTCGTGTTCCGGTCCTCGTACGCCTCGACGGCCGTCTCGCTGATCCGCCAGTCCGAGCCGAGGCGCATCGCGGACAGATCGCCGCGCCTGCACAGTCGTCGGACGTGGCCCGTCGAGCAGATCCAGCGGTCGGCCACCTGGCGCGGCGTCATGAACACGTCAGACCGCCTCGGCCGCGTCGGCCAACCGTTCGAGCAGCGCGCGCCGCCGCAGCCCGTCGATCACGAACTCGCGAGCGACCGCAGCGGCCGGCAATCCCCGAGACCGCGAGACCGCGAGCAGTTGCCGCGCCACCTCGGCCGGCAGCGTGATCGAGGTTCTGAGCGTCTCCTCAGCCACCGGCGTCCCTGTCGGCATGTGTCCCTCCAGTGCTACACGATACAGCAGTCATAGGTTACTTTGCATAGTGCTGTAATGTCAAGCACTTGACACTCTGTAAAGGAACACTACCGCCCACATCGGCGTCATGCTACTATTGGAAGCGGTGCGATGCGCATCGCTACACGTCTACAGCGGTAGAATCAGAGGGAGGCCACGGCGTGGCTATCTGCTATGAGGTCGAGCGACTGGTGCCGACATCCCGATCCCCCGAACGCCAGAATGTCGGGAACCTGATCCGCGAGCGGCGGAAGGAATTGCACGTCTCGCAAGAAGCGATGGCGCGACGGGTCGGCCTGACGCTGGCCGGCTATCGACCCTGGGAGTACGGCGAGCGCGACCTGAAATCCGAGGATCTGCCGACCTGGGGCGCGGCCCTGGAGATGACCCAGGCGGAACTGGCCTCGCGCCTCGGGTTGGGCCAGGTCAAGATCGAGACGATCTACGCCGCCGAGATCCAGGAACTGCTCGCCCGCATCCCCGACAACGACGCCCGCGAGGACGTGATGATCGCGATTCGCACGATGGCGCGACTGGCCGGCCGGGCCGGCTCAGTAGGCGGCGCCGACTGACAGCGCCGCTATTGGCCCCGCTACGCGCTGGTGCGGACTTGCAACCAACCCCCTGATATAGATATCTTGGAAGAGATGTCATGTGCAGCACGCGGGGGGGGGGTGCAGGGTGATTGACGCGCCGGCGGTTGCAGCGGGGCGGCCGATCTCGGAGTGGGTGGTCGGCCGGCAAGGGCGGCTCGTGGTGTATCTGTACGGTGGAGGCCCGCGTCTGGCCTTACTGCTCCAGCTCAACGGCCACGTCGGCACGTTGCTGATGAACCGCGAGATGCTTGACCCGGAAGGTATGCGAGTCGGGATGGGTTGGGCGCTGGCCCTGGCCGAGTTCGGCGCGGACGGCTACTACGCGATGTTCGCCGAGTATCCGTCCTGATGCCGCCGCACGAACGGGGCTGGGGATCGGGGACGGTCGCCGAGATCAGGCCGGGCGTCTTCAGGGCGTGGCGTGCCCGTGTTGGCCGCTCACGGCCTTCTAGGACGTTCAAGGGCGAGGGTGCGCTACCCAGAGCCGAGATGTGGGCACGCGGTGACGTGGAGCCCGCCGTGCTGCTCCTGGGCCACTGGCTGGACCGCTGGCTCGCGCTCAGGTTGCCGACGGTCCGGGCGTCGTCCGCTCGGAGTTACCGGCGCTACGTCGTCCAGTGCGCCCCCCTCGCCGGGGTTCCGCTGGTCGAGGTCACGACTGACCGTCTCCAGGCGCACGTCAACATGCTGCTCAGGACGCGCAAGCGGGCCACGGTGGACGGCTGGCGGTCGATCATCTCATCGGCGCTCAAGTCGGCGGTGCCGACCCATCTGCCGTACAACCCGATGACCGGGGTCCGCCTGCCGAAGCCCGACGAGCGGCCGGTCAAGGCGTGGCGCGCGGACGAGGTCGCCAGGCTGACAGCGGCGGCGGCCGGGCGAGCGCACGAGACCTGGCTCTGGCTCAGCATCGGCACCGGGATCAGGCTCGGGGAGTCGCGGGCGCTGACGTGGCCGGACGTAGACCTCGTGCATCGGACCATCGTCGTGAGCAAGTCCCTCGACCACAAGAGCAACAAGGTCGGCCCAACCAAGAACGGGCGGACGCGGATCGTTGACTTGCCGGATGAGCTGGTGCCGATCATGACGGCGCACCGAGCCCGCCAGCAGCCACGGGAGCAGCGGGTCTGTACGTCGGCCTTCAACGGCCGCGTGCCATCCGCCGGCGCGATCCTCAAATGGATGACGTCGCTAACGGCAAGTTGCGGGGTGACGCCGCTCTCGCCGCATAGCACCCGGCACACGTTCGCGACGTTATCCCTGGAGGCGGGCGTGCCGCTCAAGGAAGTCTCGGAGGCGCTCGGACATGGCGACGTGGGCATCACGTCCAGAATCTACAGCCACGCGCTGAGCGTGCGGCGGCGGCAGGCCGCGAACGCCATCGGGGCGGTGCTGAAGCCCCGGAATGATAGGATGGCTCCGAGAATGGCACGCGCCGGAGCCGCTGACCAGGAAGGAAGTCTGTAGATGTGCGGAATGGGCACACCGCACTCCGAGTATCGAGTAGCTCACACTGGTCAGGTGCGTTCTGAGCGGTCCAAACAGCCCCCGCGAGCCAGAATGGCACGCGGAATGGCACGCGCCTTCCTGACCCTGCTGTGCGTCCTCTGGCCGTCCGTAGCACTGGCCGAGGCAGCAGTCCCGGCCGGCTACGAGTTGGCCTGGCGGCGCATCCCCGAGCAGCATCGGACGCGGGTCGGCCGGCTGGTCATCGACGGCACCGGCAACGGCAGGGCTGATCGCAAGGGGCTGGTGATCCACCTGCCACCGGCCGGTGATGGCGCGCTCGGCGTGCTGGCGCATGAGGTCGGGCACATCGTGGCGTACAGCTCGCCGGAGGTCGATGGCGACTGGCGCCGCCAATTCTGGCCCGGCGGCGAGATACGAGGTCAAGGTGCCAGCGGCTACAGCAGGACGAACCCGGCTGAAGACTTCGCCGAGGCGTACCAGGCGATGATCGAGGACGGCACGCTCAGCGACGCCGAGCGGCTGGCATTCATGCAGACGCGGGTCTTCTCCGTTCAGGCGCCCACGGAGCGGCCAGCGGCCACCGTCACGGTGCACGCGGCGGTGTCTCAGCCGTCACCGTGCGGCAGCCTGCTGCCGGCCGGGTCAATCGTGGCCGGATGCTCGACAGTGCCAGCCGGGTCGGTCAGGCCGTAGCCTCATCCACCCCGCGCTCCGGCCACCGGCGAATCGGCGGGCAAAGAAACGCCCCTGTCGAGGGTGACTCGGCAAGGGCGCTCGCGGACTGCCACCGGGAAAGCCGGCCGTCCGAATATACGCTAGTCCTGTTCTCCACCGTGGACGTCTCGCGCGACGGCGGGGCTAGCTAGACCCCGCAGGACTACGTCTAGATTCTACCACGACACGGCTGAGGCCGGAGCCTTGCGACTCCGGCCTCGCAGCACGCCGCCGAAGCGACGGGCGGGATCTATTCGGCCACGGACGGTCCTTGCGGATCGCGCCGGGCACTACGTTAGCAATCGTACCAGACAGGCCGCCGCGTCGGGAGCCTGGCGGCGGGGTGGCGGGTCAGTCTGGTGATACGCAGTTGCACGTTGCGCAGGGCATGTACTCGCAGGCGGTGCAATACGGCGTCGGGTCCGGCTTGATCTCATCACCAACCCGGCGATTTAGATACACTGCCCGCCGTCCGCATCGGCAGAACTCCAACGGAGTAGCTTCAAGCCGAAGCCGTCGCCTCGTTCGGCATCCGCAATACGGGTCGCCGGCTTCCTGCTCACACGAATCATCATGGGCGATGGCTTGCTCGGCAAACGCACCCCGCAACTTGTCGTTGATATCGACCTGATGAAGCCATTTAGCGCACATGGCGTCGTAATCCGATGCCAGTACCACCACAACCCGCTCTGGCTGCTGACCTAGCGTGATCGCCTCGAATCGGTCGCTCATCCCCCTACTCCCCTCCCCCGCGCTCCAGGCCGGCGCCGTGCTGCGCGGGTGCGGTGGACTCGTACACGCCGAGGCGCTTCTGCACCGACGTGACCATCTGACGCAGCCAGTTCGGCTCCGGCACGCACGGGTGATCCAGCACCGCGAACATCAGCGCGTCGTCATTCTCGACCGTCAGCAGACCGTTGCACTCGCGGCATCTCCAGGTACTCACGCTACTCCCCCTCCTCCGCGCTCCCTGCCGCCGGCCGGCCGGTGCTCGGGCTGGCCGCAGGGCGGCGGTTCATCCTGCCTCCGCTGGTGGCTGCTTGTCTTCGGCCTCGATCAGGGTGCGGATGCGCTCCAGCACTTGGTTCAGGCTCGGTTTGTCATCAGTCCACTTGGTGAACAGCATGCGGCAGGCGGCCCTCAGTTCGGCGTTGGCCGCGATCTGCTCGCCGTAGCGGCGCCGGTAGAAGTCGGACCGCTCGACGGCGGTCAGGATGTCGATGTCGGCGCTTGCAAGGGTTGCCATAGGTCAGTCTCCTCTCACCAGCCTGTCAACTGCGCTCGATGGGATGCGATAGCCGACCTTCGTTCCGCCCGGCATCACGGCATGCAATCGCCCCGTCTTGATCCACCGCAGCACTGTCTCTGTCCTGACGCCGAACTGTTCGGCTACCTGCTTGACCGTCAGGAGCCGCTCGTCTGACATGCAGCACCTCCAAACGGATATTAGCAGATCGCTCGTCATATGGGCAATATCGCTTGACAACGCTAGAGAACTATGGCATACTCTAGGTACACCGAGCGGGGAACGCCCCGACTCGCGGCGGTCACCCCGCCTGGAGGCCACTCCCATGCGCGACTTCTCCGCTCCCGCTCCCGAGGTCACCTTCCCGGAGATCGATCCTCCGGTGATGGACGCGGTTGACGCGATGCTGGTCCGCCTCGCGGCGACCCAGTGGGGGCAGGCGGCCTGCCAGGCGCGCCGACTGGTCACCGCGACGCTCGACGGCAACGTCGAGACGCGGCGACAGTTGCGCATCTCGGAGCGGCTCCTCGCGAGCCGCTAACCCGAACGCACAACGGCTCGGGCGACGCGTGAACCGCCGCCCGAGCCACGACACCCCGATCTGGAGGACAGGGCGATGGCACACGCGACGCAGATGGCATTCGGTCAGGCGGTCAACCTGTGCGACGACGCACGACGGTTCGCGCTCGACATGGCGCGCTACGGCCGCTCGAACATCGGGTTCTCGCCGCGCAGCTTCTCGAAGGTCGGAATGGACTGCGAGGACTGCGTCGCGGTCGTCCGTGGCGGCTACAAGGCGCTGCCGGCGCCGATCATCCCCGCCTCGTCCGCGACGCCATTGCGGAACCCCATCGGCAAAGCGATCCAGGCGAGCATGCTGAAGCGGTACGGCCCGAGCATCGCGGACCCCGAGTGGACGGTTGAGGATCACCGCCCGCTCCGCAACCGCCGCTAGAACGCAGCAGCGGCCGGCAGAGGTAGTGACTCTGCCGGCCGCCTCACACCCGAGCGCAGGAGGCTCAGATGACACGGACATTGTCGCAGACCACGCGCAACGAGGCGTTCACCCTGTCGTTGCAGGGTCACACGTGGCACAAGGGCCGCTCCAAGCGGACGAACGAGACCTTCTACCTGATCCCGTCGAAGTCCACGCCGATGACGGCACATCGCACGACGCGCTACGGCTGCACCTGCACCTCGTACCGGTGGCGCGGGGACTGCCAGCACACCGAGGCGGTGAAAATGTTCGAGGCCGGCGAGCAGGCGGCGCGGAAGCCGGCCACCCACTACGACGAACTGATGGACCGACACCTCGTGAGCGCGTTCTGAGGGGGATGAGATGATCGTCATCGTCAGCGAGAACCTGAGCAGCGGCAAGCGCGACCCGTACCGTTTCTGCGCCACCGTCGAGGGCGACACGAACCAGGATCGCGGCGGCTTCGGATCGAATGAGCGAGCTGCGCTCTGGTCGCTGGCTCAGCAACTCAACATCCATCCGGGCACGCTTGCCGTGACCGCCACCATCGGCCGGTTGGCGGTCCGCTAATGCCGACGTGCCTCGATCTCTACTCGTGTGCCGGCGGCGCGGGCATGGGCTACGCGCTCGCCGGCTACGACGTGACGGGCGTGGACATCAACCCGCAGCCACACTACCCGTTCCGATTCGTCCAGGGCGACGCATTGGAGTATGTCGAGGCGCACGGGCGCGAATACGACCTGATCCACGCCAGCCCGCCATGCCAGCGGTTCGTCCGCACGGCGAAGCAGTCCGGCACGTCTGAGAACCACCCGGATCTGATCTCGGCAACCCGCGCCGCGCTGATCGCCACCGGGCGGCCATACGTGATCGAGAACGTGCCGGATGCGCCGTTGGAGAACGCGATCCTGCTCTGCGGGACGATGTTCGATCTCCGGGTCATCCGCCATCGCCGCTTCGAGACGTGTCCGACGCTCTACTGGCCCCCGGCGCCGTGTCGGCATCCGAAAGATGGGCCGGGCCGACGAGGCAACGAGGGCAAGGGTGAGTACATATCCGTCTACGGCCACTTCGCTAATCTCGCGAAGGCTCGCAAGGCGATGGGCATAGATTGGATGACGCAGGCCGAACTGGCGCAGGCGATCCCGCCTGCCTACACGAGATGGCTGGGCGAGCAAATACTGATAGGAATAGCGGCATAAGCGCCCCGCTCACCGGGGCGCCCCACCGCACGACCGCCGCAGGGCAGGAGAGAGACGAGATGGCAACACCAGCAACGCCCCCGACGATCCTCCGCGCCGCAATCTCCACGTTTTACACCGAGCATCTCTGCTCGTCGGACAAGGCCATCGTGCAGATCATCGACCACCGCGCCAGGTGCGCGTACGGGCACCGCTGGGTCAAGACCGACGCCGGCTGGCAGTCGGTCGGCAGGGAGTAGGGGGAGAGACGAGATGCGATACGGCCCACAGGATTGGGATCTGACACCGGGGATCTATACCCCCGGAGCAGATCCCCGCGTGTGGCGACACAAGGCGTGCGGGGAGCGGATGGAGTTCCCGGATGACCGACATCGGTGCCGCGATGAGGCCGACACCGCCGCGCCGGCGGCAGGGGGAGACGAGTGAGCGAGCAGTGGCGATTCCAGAAGCGTGGCGGGTTCTACGCGGATCTCGTGTGGCGCGATGACGAGGACGGCCACCAGACGCTGATGGCTGAGACGCACTGGCCCGGCGCTGCCGAACAGATCGTGGCCGACCACAACAACGCCCTCGCCGCGCGGGCCTCGGACCGCGACGAGCTGGAGGCGCTGGCGCCCGTCGTCGCGTGGATCAAGGCGAATCACGTCATGGCCCACGACTCGGACACGCTGGACGTAGACCACGGCCCGATTGTCGAGTGGGACTACTGCGACTGGTGTTCAGACCACGGACTGGCGGAAGACTGGCCGTGCATGTTTATCAAGGCCGTCAGTCCAGAACTGGCCGCGCTTGCCGTGCCAGCCGAGCGCCGGGAGGATGCGGGGTGATGGACGCATTCGTCTACGTGGTCAGCCATCTGCTGCTGTACGGCACTGCCGGCTTCCTCGGCGCGTGGATTGCTCGGAGGACTCCGTGATCTCTTGTACGCGATGCGGCGCCACGACGACCGCCTCCCCGTGGCCCCGGCCGCGCGGATCGCGGCATGGTAGGCTCAGGAGGGTGACGGCTCGTCCAACGCTGCCATCGCCTTGAGCATGTACTCCCGCGCCCGCGCCAATCGCGTGTCCTGGGGCACCGGCGTCGGCGGGACGGGTGGCGGCGGATCGGCCGCGAGTAGGTCGGGATGCCAGACCCTGACTGCCGAGAACGGCCCGAGCGCCTGGAACTGGTCGCGGCTCATGGTTTGCCCGACGCCCTTCCAGCCATCGGCCGGATTGGCGAGCAGCAGCAGATCCCGCGCCGCGTCGTAGTCGCGGACGGCCGTCCAATGTCCCCACGCGCGGCCACCCATGAGTACGGGATATGCGTGCCCGCCCTCGGCGGCGATCCAGTCGAACGAGATCAGCGGCTCGTTGTTGGACAGGAACCCGAACTCCCCGTACTGCCGCACCACGAACGCGGCGAGGCCGGCGCCGGTCGCGTCGAGCAGGCCGAGTTCCGGACTCATGACCTTCTCGGCGATCATGGTCGCTTCCATCCACCCGTCTGCCGGCTTCCGCCCCAGCGCCCACATGGCCCACTCCAGGCTGTCCTGGGAGCAGTCATAGCTATGCTCCTGCGGGTGGACCGGCTCCAGTTTGTTGTACGTCACAGCCACAGGCTTCGCTCCATCCTCGTAGTCCCATCGCTCGCTAGCGGCGTCCCAGATGGCGGTACGGTCGATGCCGTCCCATCGCCCGATGCCGGCATGCGCGGCGCCGTACCAGGCGCTCCAACCCGACGCCTTCGCCCGGTTCAGGGCGTAGCGTGCCGCGTCTCTCCAGGCGTTCGGGTCGCCGGGTTGCCATCCGGTCAGCGTGGTGAATCCGTTGCCCATCCCCGCCACGTTGCCCAGGAACTCGTAGCCGGCGCCGCCGTAGTGGAGCTGAAACGCCCACCACGACGAGCCGGTAGTGAACGTGCCGCGCCGGGCCGGCTCGGTGACGCTGCCTTCGCTGTTGGCGACCCGTACGGCGATGTCCGGGTCGATGCTGCGCTTCCGTGCGGCGTCGCGGATGAATGCCTCGTACTCGGTCATCAGTCTGATTCCTAGCCGATGGCGACCCATCGGTAGCTATCGCCGCTCGCGTTCATGCCACCGGCGAGCGTAACCGTGAAGCCGTCTGCATCGAGCGAGTTGCCGGCGACGAATCCGATGGTGAACCCGAACGTGAATCTGACTGCGTCGTGCCCCATGAAGCTGATCCAGTCGTTCGTGCCTGTCGTGTGCTGGACATCGACCCTCTTCGGAGTGAAGCCCAGGCCCGAGATCGCCCTCGTCGCCCCACCATTCCCCGTGTACGTCCCGCTGGCGATCTTCGCCGCGCTTGTGTGGGTGTGCCCCGCCGTGGCGAACGCCGCCGCCGCGTTGCCCTGGACCGTGTCGGCGTCGCCGGCCGTCGCCGCGTTCAGGTTCGCCACCCGCGTCGTTGACGCGACCGTCAGCGGCGCCGTGCCCGTCGCGATGGTCGAGATCAGCCGCGTTCCCTGGACCGTACTGCTGCCCGTGATGGCACCCGTCACGCCCAGCGTCCCGGTGGTCGAGACGTTGCCCGTGAACGCGGCCCCGGCCAGCTTGGCGAGCGCCGCTTCCTGGACCCCGTCCACGGTGTCCGCGTCCAGTCCCGAGCCGGCGCCGTCGTTGTTCGAGTGCCAGATCGTCCGCGTCGCACCGCCGTCGAAATAGAGGATCGAGCTGCCGGCCAGGATCAGGCCGATGGACGCATCCCCAAAAAACGCCTGGTTGACCGTATCGACGTACGCCAGGGTTTTGTTGACGGCCCCGGTGGTCTTGCCCTGCAACGCCACGTTGTTGTTGAGCGTGCTGGCGGTGTCGATCCGGACGAACGTCGCGCCCTGGAGTCCGTCGAGAAGATCGGCGTCGAGGCCGGACGCGGCGCCGTCGTTGTCTTCGCGCCAGATTTTCTTGAGGTTCGCCCCGTCCCACCACTGGAGATTCGACCCCGTCAGGACCGTGGCGAGGCTGGCGTTGCCGTACCAGAGCTGATTGACCACGTCAACATACGCCACCGTGCGCGCCGTGCCGCCGGTGTCCTTCATCTGGAGCGAGACGCTGTTATTGAAGATCGCGCCCGCCGTTGCGAGAGCAGCGGCCACCGGCGCGGTGATCGCGGTCTGGACCGTCTTCCAGGTTGTCGCGGATGTCGAGTCGGACGTGACGACGTAGCCCGATCCCGGCGGATCGGCGCCGCCCGTGAACGCCCGCAGCGCCCGGATCGGATCGAGGAAGTTCGCGACCGCGTAGGCGACCGTGATGACGGTCCCGCCTACCGGGTCGGTCGGTGTCCCGTATGCCATCTACGCCGCCTCCGCTGGGATGGGGTCGCCATGCTCGATGTTCTGGGCCAGGAGGTCGGCTATCGTCTCGCCGACCTCCCAGTTGCGGTCGTCCGGGTTCGGACGGCACAGCAGCACGCGCTCGATCTCGGCGCGCTCTTCCTGGGACGGGACGGCGATCAATCGCCATCCGCGACCGGTCCCACCGTTCTGGCACCGGACGCACCACCCGAGCAGCAGGCCCATGAACACGACGCAGCCGGGCGTCGGCGTCCCCTTCGCGCCGCAGTCGCACGAGGCGACCCAGATGCTGTGATTGACCTTCGCCACCAGCGGTTTAGCTGTCCAGACGATATGATCGAGCGGCGGGATCGGCGCGTCCGGGTAGAACCCGAGCAGGTAGTTTCTCGGGTTGCGCAACTCCCCGAACATCGCGAGGCTCAGCGGGCCACCGTGGTAGATCATGGCTGGCCTCCCGGCGTGAATGACACGACGTCGCCCGCGAGTTGCCAGTCGATGGTGCGCCCGGCCTGGCCGGCGACCGTGACCACGAAGTCATTGCCCGCGACGCCGGCATTCACGACCCAGGTGGCCGCGCCGGCGTCGGTCAGGTTGGTGATGACCGTGACCGCGCCGACGAGCGCCGCGCCATTGCTCAGCCTCTTGACGACCACCCGCGCCTCGACGTAGCGTGCATTGCCGTTGCCGGCGTCCACGCCGAGCAACTCCAGGCGCCCCCGGTACAGCGTGAGTTGCGCCAGCGTGGCTCGGTAGATCTCCGTCACGTTCGCCGTCGTGGTGCGGACCCTGGCGTCGATGGTCGTCTTGCCGGAGTACCGCACCGGCAGCGGGTCGGCCGGGTCGGGCGTGTTGCCGGCCGCGACCCAGGCGGCGTAGGCGAAGCCGTCGAAAGATGTGGAGCCGATGGTAATACTGGCACCGTCCGCGCGGCGCTTCACGACGACGGGGTCTCGGGTGAGCTGGAAGTCGGCCATGCTAAAGCTCCGCGTTCGCGGTGTAGTGAACGTAGATCAAATCGGTGATCAGGTTGCCGGCCACCTGGGATGTCCACGCCTCAAACCCACGGTCGCCGATCTGGGCGAACCCGTTCGTTCCCGAGCAGTCGATACTGGCCGAGGCGTCGCGCCAGTTGGCGTTCGCGGCGGACGGGTTGTAGCTCGTCATCGTCGGCGCAGACCGCATGACGACGGCGAAGGGCTGCGCGATTGTGGAGATGCCCGCCGTGCCGCCGGTAGTGACCCGAGTCGAGAGCGCACCGGCGACGGCGCCGCTGTTCTGGGCGGGCGCCGTGGCCTGCGGGAAGCTCTTCTGGTAGTACCGCTGGGACCGCACTAACTCGATGATCGGGTCCGGCGGGACGAACGTCGGCAAGGCGAGCGCCGGCTTCAGGCTGAACTGCGCGAAGTTCACTGACTTCGCCCCGGAGTCCAGCGATCCCGACGGGATGCGTAGTACCACAGCCGCACCCAACGCGATGTTCGTGTACGCAGACGGATCGAAGACGTGATAGACCCGCGTCCACGCCCCGTTAGGGCAACTCTGGAGCGCCTGATTCAGACGGTTCGTCGTGGATGCAAAGTTATTCAAGACCGAAGGCGTGTCGATGCGGAGGTTCGGGGTGAACGCGCCGCCGGTGTTGTTCCTGATGTAGCACGAGAAGACGAGCGACTGCATCAGGTGGGTGTTGGAGTAGAAGCCTTCGACGCGCTGGCCGTGATCCACCGTCGTCACGGACGCCGCTCCCGTGACGAGTTGGGTGAGCCAGG
>Ga0070685_10000432_pt1 | contig 24501 bp, 17 predicted proteins | sample KBSS13LmetaG_FD_65651 | JGI IMG/M metagenome (GOLD analysis project Ga0070685, IMG submission 65651) | Switchgrass rhizosphere microbial communities from Kellogg Biological Station, Michigan, USA - KBS S1-3L metaG | ecosystem: Host-associated > Plants > Roots > Rhizosphere ...
GGGCGTGGACGAGAAGGACGCGCGCATGCTGGCGGCGCTCGCCGGCGGCTCGCTCGCCCGCGCGCTGGCGATGCGCGACGCCGAACCCGACATGAAGAGCCAGCGTGACGCGGCGCTCCAGATGCTCACGCCCGCGCTCGAGCGGAACCCCGCGCAGCTCGTGATGGCGATCCAGAAGGCCACGGGCTATGGCCGGGCCGGACGCGAGCGGCTCCGGATGTCGCTCGAGTTCCACCAGCTCTGGCTGCGCGACGCGCTCCGCCTGCGCTACGGCGCCGATCCGGAGACGCTCGTGAACCGCGACCTGGTCGGCGTGCTGCAGAAGCTCGCGGCCCAGCTCGACGCCGCCGAGATCCGGCGCCGGCTGCTGGTGCTCGAGGAGGCGCTCCGGAGCATCGACGGCAACATCTCCCCGGACCTGACGCTGTTCTCGACGCTGGCGCGCGTGGCCGGCGACCGGCTGGGCGAGGGCGCGTGGCCCGCGCACGCGACCGCGCGCTGGGACGTGTAAGGGCGCGGGCTAGCGCAGGAAGGGGATGCGGCCGCCGAGGGATCGGCCGTCCCATTCCACGCGATAGAACAGCAACTGGGAAGCATTCCCGCCCGCGAAGCTGGCCTGGTGCCACCCGGCCGCTTGTGGGCCGTCGACCGGGCGCGCGACACGATGACCCGCGACGTCGTAGATGGAGACGCGGACGTACCCGTCGTGCGGAATCGAGTAGCGAAGTCCGATCAGGCCTCGGCCGGGCGAGGCTGAGAGGCCCGCGTCGAACGTGGACGCCTGGCCTGGAGCTTCCAGGAACACCTGGGTTCCGTCTGCGCGGGCCTGTTGGACATGAACCATGACGCACTGGCGCGCGTCGTTTCCCGCGTTGTCTCTCGAGTCGTAGCAGATGGTGTAGGTGCGGGCCGACTCCTTGCCTTCCGACTCGGCGCGCAACTCGAAATCGAAGTCCGCCGTTCCGATCGCCGCACCCTGAATGTCCTCATGGGCCGGATCCGGATCACCGCTGACGATGGAAGCGAGCGTGATGGAAGGCTTCTCGTCGCAGTCATCCCGGGACGTGGCGGTGACATGGACAGGGACCAACTTGTGGTTCGGCGGCCACAGCGTGGTCCGGTCCACGGCGAGATCGAGGCTCGGGGGTGTGGCGTCGAGGACCGTGACAGTCGCTCCGCAGGTCGCGGTGGCTCCATTGCTGTCCGTGCACGTCAGCGTGACGTGGGTGACGCCCAGCGGATAGGGCCCGGCCGGCGCCTGGACCAGGGTGAGCGGATCGCCGTCAGGGTCGCTCGAGCCGTCGTCGATGTTGGCCGCGGCGACGCATCCCTGGCCGCTCGTGACGACGACGTCGCGGCAGCGGGCCAGCGGGTGGTGGCTGAGACTTCCCTTCAGCACTGCCAGGTCGTCTTGGCCGGAGCCGGCGTGGGTTCCCGCCACGAGGTCCTCGACACCATCGCCGTCGAGGTCGGCCAGTGCGAAGCCCGCCAGGGGCCGGGGCATCGTCGCGATCTCGCCGCGGGTGAACGATCCATCCCCATGTCCCATCATCGACAGGATCTGGGAGCCGCTCGCCATGAGCAGGTCGGTCCTTCCGTCGCGGTCGAGGTCCCGGGTCATCATGCGGCTCACGGAGCCGGCGATCTCCGTGGTCACGGCAGGGCCGAACGTGCCATCCCCGTGGCCAGGTTGAACCAACAAGAGGTGGCGAGCGTAGTCCCCGGACAGGTCGTCTCCCGTGTAGGCAAGGTCCAACTTGCGGTCGCCCGTCATGTCGGCCGTGACGAACGGGCCGGGCGCCCAAGAGCCGTAGTATTGACGTGGCGTGTTGAATCCACCGTTCCCAAAGCCGAGCGCGACTGTGATCCAGGTCCCGCCTCGTCCGTTTGTGAAAGGCTTCCCGTAGCAGGCCAGGTCGAGGCGTCGGTCTCCATTCAGGTCCTCCAGCGCGAGCGAGCCAGCGGCGGCCCACACCACGGCGTACTGTGGAATGCCGAACCGCCCCTCCCTCGCGCCGAAGAGGACCTGCACCTGAGCCCCGGCGGACGCCACGATATCGAGGGCTCCGTCGGCGTTGAGATCGCCGACTTCGACATCGGAAACCGCGGACCTGAAATCGTACGAGGTGTCGGCGGCCAGCCCACGGCTCGAGCCACGAAAGAGCCGAATCGCGTTGCTGGACCGGTACCACGCGATCAGATCCGCGTGGCCGTCGGCATCGAGGTCGACCGCGAGCAGGCGGTCCTCCTGGCTACCGACGATCTCCACCGGGACCGAGAGCGTCCCGTCCCCGTTTCCGCGGAAGAACAAGATCCCGGACTCGACGGCGGCCGCTACGTCCTGTCGCCCGTCGCCGTCGAAGTCGCCGACCGCGACGTCCCTGATCTCGTGGCCGGAGCCGTAAAGGACCGGCGTGCCTTCGAAGAGGAGCGTGGCGGACTTCGCGCTCGGCACACCGAAGAGGAGCATCGTCCCCAACAGCGCCACCCGGCAAAGCATGCCACGGTCTCCATGGAACAGGGCCGTGAAGATCAGGGTTCCACGGCGGAGCACCCGGACGACGCGGTTCATGCGCAAACTCCAGCGGAGCGGTGGTAGGCGGTTGCGATGGCAAATACACTAAATTCTATAACTGCAATCTCGTGCGACCCACGAAATACGGTGTTTGCTGACTGGACACATGAACAGGCATTGCGAAACGCCCGCTTCTGGCGATCTCTTCGTCGGCTTCTTCCTCGCTCGCCTCGCCGTCTCTGGCGCGCAACGAACCTCGTCCACGACGTGACCCCGCCGGCCCGCGCCGGCGCCTGTCCGCGCGGCCCACAGCGCTCTGGGCAGGCCCTCCTGCGCGGGCTGCCGATTCTGCTAGTGTCGTCTCCACACGAGCCCCGCCACGCGGGGCCTTCCCCATAGCCCGTCGGTTGCAGCAACACCGCCGGGATCGATTCCCCGAGCAGCACTCGCAACTTCCCTTGCCGCCCGTGTCCCTCGGCGGCGTGAGGCGGACCTCCACGCGGTCCGTCATAGAGGTCCGGTCATGTCGGAGATCGTCCAGGTCTCCCTGCGCGGCACGCGCCGGGAGTTCTACTTGAACTCACGCAACCTGTGGCTGCGTCTCCGCGACCGGATCATCGTCCAGGGCGAGCACGGCGAGGCCCTCGGCACGGTCTTCCTCAAGGACCCGACGCTCATCCAGCTCAAGCGCCCCGGCAACGTCACGCGCGAGATCATCCGCAAGGCCGAGGAAGAGGACCTGGACCAGGAAGACCAGAACACCGCGCTCGAGGCCGAGGCGTTCGACTACTGCCGCCAGCGGGTGGAGCTGCGCGAGCTGAAGATGGAGCTGTCCGAGGTCGAGGTCGCCTTCCGCAGGAACCGGATCACGTTCTACTTCACCGCCGAGCAGCGGGTGGACTTCCGCGAGCTGGTGAAGGACCTGGCGAGCCGGTTCCAGACCCGCATCGAGCTGCGCCAGATCGGTGTCCGCGACCAGGCGAAACGCCTGGACGGCTGCGGCCCGTGCGGGCGGGCGTTCTGCTGCTCGACGTGGATGAAGGCCTTCCACCCGGTCACGCTCAAGATGGCGCGCGAGCAGAACCTGTCCCTGAACCCGACCAAGATCTCGGGCGCCTGCGGGCGGCTCATGTGCTGCCTGTCCTACGAGCTGGCGCAGTACCGCGACAGCTCCCAGAAGATGCCCGCCGTGGGCACGAAGATCTCGACCGGCAAGGGCCCGGTCACCGTGACCCGCACCGATCCCTACCGCGAGGCGGTATGGGTGCGCGACGACGAGGGCGCCGAGCACCGCATCGCCTACGACGAGCTGCCGCCCGGGCCGTACCACAAGTGCGGCGACTGCTCGTGCGGGAAGAAGGCACCCGGCGAACCCGGGTCCGGCGGCGACGGGCACGCCCATGGCGACAACGGGGGCGATCACCCGGCGGAGTGAAGCCCCGTTCACTCCTGCTGGAGGAGCGTGAACCGCACCGGGATCGCCACCCACACGGCGACCGGGTCGCCGTGGTAGACGGCCGGCTTGAAATGCCACTGCCAGATGGCCTCGATCGCGTCGTCCCGGAACACGGGGTGGCCGGTGATCACGAACGCGTCCTTCACCGCGCCGTCCTTCCCCACCAGCGCCTGGATCACGACCACGCCCGAGAGCTCCATGACGCGCGCGACACTCGGAAAGGTGGGCCGCACGCGCTTGGTGACCTCGGGCAGCGTGTCCACGAGCGCGAAGTCGCCCTTGAGTGAGTCCGCGGTCATACCCGGCGGCGGTCGCGGCCGCTCCCGGCGCAGCAGCGGGTCGTTGTCCAGCAGCGTGCCGAGCGACGCCCACAGCGAATCGCCGTCCGCGCCCATCATCACCATGCCGAGCGGATCCTCGACGTCGAAGAACAGCGTGGCGCCGATGTCGAAGCGGAGGAGCGCGAACGTGTCTTCCCCAGGGCCGTGGAACGACACCAGGTAGACCGGCTTCGCGGCTGCGGGCTCGCACGGGACCGTGGTGGACGGGACCTTGGACGCGGTGTCGACCCGGTTCGAGCGCAGCAGGTAGTTGGCGAGCGCACGGGCCTGGGCGCCGTCCACGTGACGCTTGCCGTAGCTGCGCATCGACTGATCGCGCCCGAGCGGCCCGCGATAGGCCCACGGCGCGCAGATGTTCCCGCAGGCGCGCGCGACGTCCGCGGAATCGATGTCGACGAGGCGGAGCGCCAGGGAGTCCGGCTCGTAGCCCACGAACTTGGAGGGCACCGTGACCACCCCTTGCGAGGTCTTGGGCGCGGGCAAGGGCGGTGCGGCGCCGAGCGCGAGAACGCACGCCGCGGCGAGCAGCGCGGCATGGTGCCAGCTCGGGGGTTTGCGGTGGGTCGGCATCGGGTCTCCGTCCAGGAGCGCCCCCAGTGTACGCGGTGTCGCGCCGGCTACAACGCGCGCCTGCGGAACGCCTGGATCCCGGAGAACAGGGCGAGCACCGCGTAGAGCACGGCCCACCACACCATCGCCGTGCTCGGCAGCGCGCCGCTGGAGAACGGCGACAGCTGGAGATCACGCATGACGCTGGGCTGCATGAAATACGCCGCCCGCTGCCAGATCGCCTCGGTGGGCATGATCAGGCTCGCCACCGTGCCCACGTTCTGGGCGGCGACGTTGCCGGTCATGGTGCCCACCTGCTCCACCCAGCCGCCGATGAAGGCGAGGCCATAGAGGCCGAACACGAGGATGCCGCTCGTGACCGTGGCGAGTTGCGCCCCGCCCGCGATCGAGACCGACACCAGCACGACCGCATCGAGTGCCATGAGCGGCAGCCCCTGCGCGAGTCCGGGCGGCGTGAAGTGGCCGATGCCGCGCGCGATCAGCAGCACGCCGCCGGAGACCACCGCGAAGTACGCCACCGCCACCAGCGAGAACGCCAGCCACTTGCCGAGCACGATGCTCGAGCGGTGCACCGGCTTGCTCGCGAGCGTCTGCACCACGCCGGTGGCGATGTCGCCGGAGAGCGTGTCGACCGGCAGCAGCACCGCGGTCATGAGCGTGAGGAAGTGGGTGGCGTAGAGCCCGGCGAGCGTGAGGAAGTTGAACATCAGGCGCTGGCGCAGCACGATGCCCCCCGCCTCGTTGGCGGCGTGCTTGGCCACGAAGTGGAAACCGATGCCGTAGAGGATCAAGAACGCGGCGGCGCCGATGAGCGTCGCGGTGAGGATGCGCCGGCGCCCGGCCTCGTGAAGCGTCAGGTGCACGATCGTGAGCAGGGCTTTCATCCGGGCCTCTGGTCCTCGCCCATGACCTCGAGGAACGTCGCCTCGAGCGAGCGCTTGTGCGGCGTCATCGCGTAGAGCTTCGCCCCCGAGCGCACCAGGGCCTCGGCGAGCGCGGGCAGCGCGGATTCCTGCGCCACGCGCAGGCGCGCGGTGCCGTTCGCGCTCGCGAGCAGCGTGCCGTGCGCGGCGAGCACCTCCGGCCGCGCCCCGTCCGCGCGCACCTCCACCTCGAGTCCCGACGGCTCCGCGCCCAGCTTCATCTCGTGCACGACGCGGCCCTGCTTCACGAACACGACGCGGTCGCACGTGGCCTCGACCTCGCCCAGCAGGTGCGAGTTCAGGAACACGCTGGTCCCGCGCGCGCGCAGGTCGTGGATCAGGTCGCGCACCAGGAGCCGGCCGAGCGGATCCAACCCCGACGTGGGCTCGTCCAGGAACACGATCTCGGGGTCGTTCAGGAGCGCTTGCGCGATCCCGATGCGCTGCGTCATGCCCTTGCTGTAGCCCTTGATCGGCCGGTCGGCGGCGTCCTCGAGGTCGACGCGGGCGATGAGCGCGTCGGCCTTGTCCTCGAGCGCCCGGCCCGAGAGCCCGTAGAGCCGGCCGTGGAAGCGCAGCAGCTCGCGCCCGGTGAGCCAGTCCTGGAAGCGGAAGTGTTCGGGAAGGAAGCCGACCTTGGCGCGCGCGGCGCGGTCGCCGATCGGGCGGCCGAGCATGGTGCCGCTCCCCGACGTGGGCGCGATCAGCCCCAGCAGCATCTTGAGCGACGTGGTCTTGCCGGCGCCGTTCGGACCCAGGAACCCGAACACCTCGGCACGCCCGACCGCGATCGAGAGGTCGGCCACCGCGAGCTTCTCGCCGAAGCGCCGCCGCAGCCGCTGCGTCTCGATGACGTTCGTGCTCATCGCACCCCCGCCTGCACCTGGACGTCGCGGAGCAGCTTGTCGAGCGTGGCGCGGCCCAGCAGCGCACCGTGCGCGCACACCGCGGCGATGTGGCCCACGTTCGCGATGTCGTCGAGCGGGCTCGCATCGAGCAGAACCAGGTCCGCGACCTTGCCGGGCTCGATGGTGCCGAGCGAGTCGGTGGCGCGGAAGAACTCCGCGGGGCCAAGTGTCGCCGACTGGAGCGCTTCGAGCGGCGTGAGGCCCGAGCCCGCGAGCAGCCCCAGCTCGTCGTGCAGGCTGAAGCCGGGATAGATGTACGGGTTCCCGAGGTCGGTGCCGGCGAGGAAGCGCACGCCGGCGCGATGCATGCGCCCCACCAGGTCGCGGTCCTTCTCGAACACCTGCTCGAGCTGGGCGAAGAACGCCGGCCGGCGGCCCGCGATCCGGCGATCGTTCGCCCAGCCGCTACGCACGCGCCCGGGGATGTAATCGAGCCGCGGGTCGTCCGCGGCCGCAGCCGCAGGGGCGCGCGCGAACGCCCGCCGCATCACCAGCGTCGGCACCTGCCAGGTGCCGTCGCGCACGAACGTGGCGCACAGCGAATCCGCGAGCCGCGGATCGAAGTGGGCGAGGTGCCACGCATGGTCCTGGCCCAGCGCGATCGGGTGCGGCTGCGACGTGCAGCCCTCGAGCGCGCCGCTCAGGTGCTCGATGCTCCGCTGTCCGGCGTCGGCGGCCTCGACCGCGGTGATCGCGAACGGGACGTGGCCGGCGACGTCCACATGCCGGTGGTTCGCCTCGTCCACGATCGCGAGGTAGGACTCGCGCGAGAGCCCGTTGTAGACCTTGATGAAGTCCGAGCCCTCGCGGAGTGACGCGCTGACGGCAGCGCGCCCTTCCCCGGGCGTGCGCACGCTGCGCGAGATCGCCGGCCAGGTCGGATCGGGCCCGTCGACGATCTCGCCCGCCATGACGATGCGCGGGCCGAGGAGCCTTCCGGCCGCCACGCGGTCGCGCCAGTCGCGCACGGTCGCGGGCACGCCGCCCATCTCGCGCACGCCCGTGACGCCCTCGGCCACGAGCAGCGTGAGGAAACCGGGGTCGTGGATGTGGACGTGCATGTCCCAGAGCCCCGGGATCAGGAATTTCCCGTGCGCGTTGAGCAGCAGCGTCCCGGCCGGCGGCTCGGTCGCGCCCGAGGCGGCGACCGCGCGGACGTGGCCGCCGCTCACCACCACGATCCGGTCGCGCGCGACCTCGCCGGTGCGCACGTCCACCACCGCGACGTGGTCGAGCGCGAACGTGGTCGGGGGCGGGGCCGCCGCGCACGCCGGGCGAGCCCACGACGTGAGCAGCAGCGCGGCCGCGGCGTGGAGTGCCGGCCAGTGTGCGCGGGCGTGTCGGCTCATCGCTTCGGGAGGATCTCCACGGGTGGGACGTCGAACGGGCGGGAGCCTACGCCCCCCGCCCGTCCGCGTCGCCCGGTTCGCGTCAGCGGAGCGTCTGCGCCAGGTCGAGGAGCTGGTCGCCCGGCAGGTTGCTCTGCACCGCCAGCACGCGGTCGCCCTCGGTCCACATCACCACCGCGCCGGTGCGGTGGCGCTTGCCGCTCGCGTCCGGCTCCTCGCAACGGATGAAGAGGCCGGGATGGCCGTTCACGTGCACCTGCCGGAACGACTCCGCCGTCGTCGGCACCGGCACCACCAGCGTGCTCCTCCAGTCGATGCTGCCGGCCACCTTGCGCGCCTCGTCGGCGGTGAGCCCGAGGATGCGCAGCCCGATCTCGCCCAACTGCCTCAAGTCGGTGCCCGCCGGCAGCCCCACCTCCGGGCTGTGGGCTTCGACCAGCGTCATGCGGCTCTTGTCGCTCGCGTACTCCTGCTGGACGACCGGCGACATGTGGACGGTGACCTTCTGTCCATCCAGCTGCTCCGGCACGCGCACGTCGGTGAGCCCGAGCAGCTCGATCACCTTCTTGAGCTTCTCGGTCCGCACCGTGAACCGTGCGGCGCCTTCGCCCTGGACGCTGGCCTTGGTGAAGCGCATGTCGTTCGGCAGCGGCCCGTGCGGCTGCTTCAAGCCCGGCATGCCCGCCGCGTTGCCGGCGAGGTCGGCCGAGGGGTAGTCGACCGGCTTGCCCGGCTCCTGCAGCACCTCCTGCTGGTCCAGCACCATCGTCGCCGGATCCTGGCCGAGCTGGTCGTGCAGCGCGTGGAGCTGGTCCAGCCGTGCCTGGTCGACCTCGATCGGAGCGAACGAGTGCACGCGGAAGAGGTCGAGCGCGTTCTGCGCCGCCACGCGCACGGCGGGCACGGTGAACAGAAACGCCACGAGCGCGATGCCGGCGGCCGTCGCGAGCGCGGGGGCAAAGCGGAAGCCGCGTGCGGGCACGTCGTCCTCGACGGCGCGCAGCCGCTCGCGCAGTGCGCGGGAGAAGCCGGGATCCGGCTCGCGGCGCAGGTCGTGCAGCGTCTTCTCGTCCATCTTTCTAGACTCCTTCATCCCAGCCGGCGCGCAGCTTCTGGACTGCGCGGTGGAGCAGCGTGCCGACGTTGGTCTCGGTGAGCTTCATCTGCTTCGCGATGGCGCGGTTCGTGAGATCCGCGCCGTACTTCAGAGCCACCAGCTCCCGGTCGCGATCCGGCAGCTGGCCCAGCAACTTCAACAGGCGTTCCAGGTTCTCGCGTTGCTCGGCCTGCGCGTGCGGGTCGTCGCCGCTCGCCACGAGGCCTGCCGCTTCCAGCGGGGCGTGCTCGCGCCGGCGCCGGTAGTGGTCGATGGCCACGTTGCGTGCGATGGACATGAGCCACGTCGAGAACGCCGCCAGGTCCCGCCGGTAGCGGTTCCGCGCCGCCCACGCCTTCTCGAACGTGAGCGACGTCAGGTCTTCGGCCACGGCGCCGTGGCCGACCCGATAGCGGAAGTAGTTGTAGACACGCGGCAGCTGGTCCGCGTACAGCGCGTCCCAGTCCGCCTCCCGGGCCGGGTCCAGCGCCCAGATCCGTCCGAACACCACGTCACCGATGGCCATCGTTGGTGGAATGTACGCCCGGGGGAGCGAGGTATCACGGGGGACATCACCCACCCGGCCGCGCTCGCACGGCCGACGCGAAAGAAGGGCGAAGCGCGCTCGGCCTGTCGTGCATACAGTTGCCGCGCATCGGGATAAGCGGCCGGGGCGTTTCCGCTATACTGCTCGGCCGTCCTCTCGACCCCCTCCGGAGCCAACCGTGCCGCGTTTCTACATCACCACGGCCATCGACTACGTCAATGGCCGGCCCCACCTGGGCCATGCCTACGAGAAGGTCCTCGCCGACGCCATCGCGCGCCGGCATCGCCAGAAGGGCGACCAGACCTACTACCTCACGGGCACGGACGAGCACGGCCAGAAGATCGCCAAGGCCGCCGCGGCCGCGGGCAAGACGCCGGCCGCGTTCGTGGACGAACTGTCGCAGACGTTCATCGCCGCGTGGAAGGCGCTGGACATCAGCTACGACCAGTTCTTCCGCACCACCGACCCCAAGCACCGGCTCGCTGTTCAGGAGTTGTTCCGGCGGCTGAACGATGCCCTGAGCCCCAGGACCGGGCAGCGCGTGCTCTACGAGGAGGCCTACGAGGGCCTCTACTGCGAAGGCTGCGAGAGCTTCAAGACCGAGAAGGACCTCGACGAAGAGGGCCGCTGTCTCGAGCACAAGGTGAAGCCCATCGAGGTCAAGGAGACCAACTTCTTCTTCCGCCTCTCGGAATACGACGAGGCGCTCTTGAAGCACATCGAGACCCATCCCGACTTCATCTGGCCCGAGTACCGCCGCAACGAGGTGGTGAACGTCATCAAGGGCGGGCTCCAGGACATCAGCGTCTCGCGACCGAACCTCGCCTGGGGCGTGCCGCTCCCGGAGGAGATCGAGGGCGGCGAGGGGCACGTCGCGTACGTGTGGCCCGATGCGCTCCTAAACTACCTCTCCGCGCTGGGCTGGCCCGAGCGCAAGTACTCGCTGTGGTGGCTGGCGAAGAGCAAGGACGTGGGCGGTCCGGGGGCCACGCGCCAAGACGAGTTCCAGGACCTGGAGGGCCAGGGCCGCCCCGGCGCCGCATGGGCGGGAACGAAGGACGCCTACTGCACGAACGCGTTCCACCTGATCGGCAAGGACATCAGCCGCTTCCACTGCATCCTGTGGCCGGCGCTGCTGCTCGCGGCCGGCGTGCCGCTGCCGCGGCAGGTCTACGTGCACGGCTTCATCTACGCCAAGGGCGAGCGGCTCTCGAAGTCGCTCGGCAACATCGTCGACCCGGTGGAGCTGGCGCAGACGTTCGGCGCCGACGCGCTGCGTTTCTACCTGCTGGACTCGTTCCCCACCGGCCGCGACGGCGAGTTCACGCTCGAGCAGTTCGTGGAGCACGTGAACACGCACCTGGCGAACAAGCTCGGCAATCTCGCAAGCCGCACGGTGACGCTGGTGCACAAGTACTTCGAGGGCAAGGTCCCGGCGGAGTGGAACCCCGAAGCGCTCGTCACCGACGAGGCGAAGGCAGGCTTCGGCGCGCTGCTCGCCACCGCGGCCACCACCGCGACCGAGTCGCCCAAGGCGTGGGAGGAGCTGCGCATCAACGAGGCGCTGGACCACGTCTGGAACGTGGTCGAGCGCGCGAACGAGTTCGTGGACCGCACCAAGCCGTGGGAGATCGGCAAGTCGCCCGAGCGGCGCCAGGAGCTGGCCACGGTGCTGAACGCGCTCCTCGAGACGCTGCGGCTCGTCGCCATCTGGACCTGGCCGGTGCTGCCGAGGAAATCCGAGGCGCTGTGGGACACGCTGTCACTGCCGGGCACGCCCGCGCTCCAGAAGGACGTCGAGGCGCAGCCGCGCTTCGGTGCCGGGGACGGCCGCACGCTCGGCGCGGCGGAGATCCTGTTCCCGCGCATCGACTTGAAGAGCGTGGTGCGGGCGTAGGGCTGCCGCGAGGTCCGATGGCGGCCGCTAGTCCGTGACGATCCATGTCTCCGTGGTGCCTTGAGTCGTCGTTGGTCCGTCGGTCTCGTTTCCCTCACCTAGAGTGCGGGACCCTCGACGGAACACAGTCGTGGGGCTCGGTGCAGGGCAACCCGGCCAACCGGCGGATATCAACGTGATTCGTCGTTGAAGCGCCCTGCCCTTGCAGGGGTTCCGAGCAGTGAGAACGAATCACGACGAACACCCCCGCGCACGAGGGTGGTCGTCGTTGACAGCCGGCCAGTCCATATCATCGATAGATCGCCTTGAGCTGCCCCCACGACCGCGTGTGCACGGCCGTCGTTCTCATCACTAACGCCCGGAGGGGACAGCAAGCCGGGTGCGTCTTGGCCCAAGCGAACGTCACGAAGGGATCGAGCGACGGAGGAGAACTGTCGTTGATTGGCGATTGATCGAGGGAGATACTGGCCGTGCATTCTTCTCCTTCGGGCTCGATAGAGGATGTGACTAGAGTGGGAGGCAACGGTGCGAACCTTTTGCACGAGACCCAGGTCCGCGGAGCGGACGACCCAGAATGTGGGGCCCATCCGGAGAACGGCCAGATGGAAACCGGAACCGAGTCGCCGGCACACTTGTACGTGCGGTGGGACTTGCCCGCAGTGTCAGGCGGAGAGACGTAGCAGGGAACTCGCCCGCGCGCGGATCGACGGCCTCCAAGGCGACGGCCCGGAGACGGCCGTGGCGCCGCCGATCGTGGGCAGAGTACTGCGATCTCCGGGCCAACCGATGGACCCCGTCACTCGAGGATTCATGGAGTCGCGTTTCGGTCACGATTTCTCTCGAGTGCGCGTTCATGTCGACCCCCTCGCAGCTGAATCGGCCTCGAAGCTGGAAGCACGCGCCTACACCGTCGGAACCGACGTGGTGTTCGGTGCGGGGCAGTATGCGCCGCATACTCCCGCCGGGAAGGGCCTGGTTGCGCACGAGTTGGCGCACGTGCTGCAGCAACGGATCGCGCCGGCGCACGCCGATTCGTATTCGGTACTCGACCCCGCCGAGGCGTTCGAACGTGAAGCGCGGGACGTGGAGGGTGCCGTTCGGATTGGAGGGCCGATTCTCCCCTTGAGCGATCGGCCGGCCGGGATCGCGCGTGCAAGCTGGACCGAGAAGTGGCACGCACTCTGGGGCGTGGGACCGATCGATGCCCATCGCGCGAGCGAGATCGCAGACGAGGCGTCCGCGGCCGCGCAGAAAACCGGACTTCCCGGTCCCTACAATGGCCCGGCCGATGCCTGGAGACATTGTTTCTGGAACTGTCGGATGACACAATCGATCGGCGCCGATCAGGCCGAGACGATTGCCACAAATCACGAGCGAGACAACCCCGGCCCCATGCTCGAGAGCATCATGGATCTCCACAACAACGACCGGGGACGGACGTGCGTCGGATCGAGCTGCGACTCGTGCTGCCAGACCAAGCTCGACACCGCCCAGTTACTGGTGATCGATCCGACGACTGGCAGTCTGGTTCCGAGCAGCCCAACGCCGCGCGGGGGCCCGACGCAGGCGCCCGTGTACAAGAACTACTAGTTCGATGTCTGGCAGAGGGCCGCTGTAGTCCGGGTCGCCACCGCTAACGGTCAGCAAGTCGCGGCACGCGAGGACCGACGGAGCCAGCGGGCCGTTGTCCTCGTCTGGGACCACGCGCACCGGCGCCGGCGCGAAACCGTGCGCGCGTGCATGCGAGAGCGCGATTGCGGTCTGCTACCCGAGGAACCTCATCGCGTCCGCGTCCCGCGCGCGCCGTGCGCGCACGAATGCGATCTGCCGCGCCTCGCTGATCAAGATTAGTTCGCCCCCGCGGTCGAGCAACTGGTCGAATCGCCTGAACGTCTTCACAAACTCGACTCCGACGGTGTCGGAGTCGTGTGCGGTCCTCGCGGCGCTCGGCGCTCCGAAGCCGTCGAATCACCGGGGCTGTTTCGGGGCTTTTCGGAAGGGGAGAGAGCGGGACGGGCGGGGACCGACCGGGAACGCCACGCACGCAACTCGCTCCCAGTGCGCGTGCGTCCCCCTGCGTCTCCGCGCGAGTGGCGTCCTCATCGGGATTCGAACCCGTTGAGGCAGGAAGGCAGCGTCATCGCGGCCGCGTGGCCCCCACGCCCTTCCCGCTACTCCTCCGACTCGTTGAGCTGGCGCGCGGTCATGAGGTGGCGGAGCGCCTCCTGGCGGCGGCCGAGGGATTCGAGCAGGAGCCCGAGATTGCAGTGCGCGTCCGCGAAGTCGGGGTCGCGCACGATCGCCTGGCGGTAGGCGAGCACGGCTTCCTCCTTCCGGCCCACCTCTTCGAACAACACGCCGAGGTTGAAATGGGGCGTGGGGTCGTCGGGATCGAGCTTCACCGCCTGGCGATAGTGCGGCTCAGCGCGCCCGCGCTCGCCCGCCACGTGCAGCACGCGGCCCAGGTTCACGTGCGCGTCGGCCATGAGCGGGTCGAGCGCCAGCGCGTGCTCGTAGGCGTCGCGCGCACGGTCGGGCGCACTCGTCTCCAGCTCGCAGCCGATCTCGTACCACTCTTCCGCGGAGAGCCGCCGTTCCGCCGCGGGCGCGGCATCGCCGGGCGCATCGGCGACGACCGCCAGATCCGCGCGGGTCGCGTTCCGCCGCCGGCCCGAGGCGGGAAGGTCGGCCGCGCGCTCGACCAACTCGCTGGTCTCGAAGTTCAGGAGCACCTGGCCCGAGTCCGGCCGCCAGCTGCCGCTGCCGTCGGTGGCGACGATCTCGTCGCCATCGGCGTGCACGGTGATGCTCGTGAGCGGCTCCGCCGCGAGCTGCTCGCGGAGCGAAGCCCACATGCGCCGGATGCGGCGCATGGGCACGCCCGCTTCCACCAGGCCGCGCGTGGTGCGCAGCAGCAGCAGGTCCTGGAAGCCGAACGACAGCGGTCCGATCGGCCCGCGCTGCGGCGCCAGGAACCCGGCGCGAGCGAGCGCGCGCAGCCGCGCCGCGGGCACCTCGAGGATCCGCGCCGTCTCGCTGAGCGAGAAGCGACGTCCCGCATCGAGCGGCGTGATCCCGGTGCCCACTTCCATCGCGTTCTCCGTCAGCGCTTGCCGCCCGAGGCCTTCTTGGGCGCCGCCTCGGCTGCCTTGGCCCGCGCACGCGCGGCCGGCTTCTTCTCCATCGCCTTGCCGTCGGCGCCATCGGCGGACTTCTCGGCCGAACCGCCGCGCTTGCCGAGGCTCTGCTTCAGGGCATCCATCAGGTCGATCACCTGTGCGCGCTGCGCCTGCGGGGCCAGCGACGTGACCTGCTTGCCCTCGACCTTCTGCTCCACCGCCTCGAGCACCCGCGTGCGGTACTCGTCGGCGTACTGCTCGGGCTTGAACTGGTCGGTCGCGAGCTCGTTCACGAGCCGCTGCGCCAGCTCCATCTCGCCCGGCTTCAGCTTCGCGTTCTCGCCCTTGTCCACCTCGCTGAAGTCGCGGATCTCGTCGGCAAAGTACATGGTGTGCAGCATGAGGCCGTTGTTCGCGGCCCGGATCAGCACCAGGTTCTCCTTGCCCCGCATCACGTACTTGGCGAGCGCGACGCGGTTGGATTGTTTCATGGTGTCCGCGAGCAGCCGGTACGCCTTCTCGCCGCCCTTGTCGGGCCCGATGTAGTACGTCTTCTCGAAGTAGATCGGGTCCACCTGGTCGAGCGGCACGAACTCGGCGATGTCGATCATGCGCGACGCTTCGCCCTCGAGCGTCTTGAGCTCGTCGTCCGTGAACTGCACGAACTGGTCCTTGCTGAACTCGTAGCCCTTGACCAGCGAGCTCCGGTCCACGACCTCGTTGCAGGTGGGGCAGATCAGCTGCTGCTTGACGCGGCCGCCGCACTTGGGGTGGATCTGGTTGAAGGACACGCCGCCGGCGGACGCGGCGGTGAACATCTTGATCGGGATCGAGACCAGGCCGAACGAGATATTGGCCGACCCGATGGAGTGTGCAGGCATGATTCCCTCCCTCGCAGTGAGGTGGTGGTCAGCGAGGCTAGCACCGTGATTAACTGCCCTCAATATCACGGTTCATCGGCTGGACCCTACAGGAACGTCATCGCAGAACATGCCTGCCCGACGCGGTTCTTCCGCTGCCCGCCGCCCCGCACGCAAGCGCGAGCCGGCGAAGGACACGCCGCCTGCCGAGCCGGCTGCTCGATCGCCGCTCGAGGCGTACCGCAAGAAGCGCGACCCCGAGCGCACGACCGAGCCGTTCGGTGGCGCGATCGCCGCGACGCCCGCACCGGCGCCGAGCCCGGCCCCGAGCGCAGCGCCCGCGCTGCGCTTCATCGTGCAGGAGCACTGGGCGCGCAACCTGCACTTCGATCTTCGCCTCGAGCTGGACGGCGTCTTGAAGAGCTGGGCGGTGCCGAAGGGCCCGTCGGTGCGTGCCGAAGAGAAGCGGCTCGCGGTGCACGTGGAAGACCACCCGCTCGAGTACGCGAACTTCGAGGGCGTGATCCCCTCCGGCAACTACGGCGCGGGCTCGGTGATCGTGTGGGACCGTGGCACGTACCGCTCGTTCAAGCCGGAGTCGGTGCGCGAGCTCTACGAGCGCGGACTGATCGAGATCGAGCTGTTCGGGCACAAGCTCGGTGGCCGCTGGACGCTGGTGCGCACGCGGAGCCAGAAGGACTGGCTGCTGCTCAAGAAGAAGGATGCGGCCGCCGCGGACGTGGACGCCATCGAGCGCTGGCCACGCTCGGTGATCACCGGCCTCACGGTGCAGGAGATGAAGGACGCGAACGCCTGGCTCGCCGCCCTGCGCGCGCACGTCGAGGCGAAGAAGGCGCCGCGTGGTGAAGTACGCGGGGCGCAGGTGAAGCACATGCTCGCCAGGCTCACCGAGCAGCCGTTCACGCGCCCGGGCTGGCTGTTCGAGATCAAGTACGACGGCGTGCGCGTGATCGCCGAGCGCCGCGGTGACGAGGTGAAGATGTTCGGCCGCAGCGGCGAAGACATCACCGCGCGCTATCCCGAGATCGCCGGTGCCATCGGAGCCCTCGCGGTGCCGAACCTCGTCGTGGACGGCGAGATCATCGCCTTCGACGACTCCGGGCGCCCGAGCTTCGGCCGCCTGCAGAAGCGCATGCTGCTCAACAAGCCCCGCGACATCGCCACGGTGATGGCGCGCGTGCCGGTGCGCGCCGTGTTCTTCGACTGCCTGGCGCTCGAAGGCCACGACCTCCGCCGGCTGCCGCTCACCGAGCGCAAGGACCTCCTCGCGCGCGCGCTCCCGCCCGCGGGCATCGTCCAGGCGGCGGACCACATCGAGGAACAGGGCGAGGCCTTCTACGAAGCAGCCTCGGAGATGGGCCTCGAGGGCATCATCGGCAAGCGCGCCGACAGCACGTACACGGGCCGCCGCTCGCCCGAGTGGGTGAAGCTCAAGTGCCAGCGCCGGCAGGAGTTCGTGATCGGCGGCTGGACCGATCCGCGCGGCAGCGGCCGGCACTTCGGCGCGCTGCACGTGGGCGTCTTCGAAGACGGCAAGCTCCGGCACGTGACGCGTGTCGGGAGCGGCTTCGACGATGCGTTCCAGGACAAGCTCTGGCCGACGCTCCAGTCGCTCGCGCGCAAGGACTCGCCGTTCGGCGATACCGGCCCGAACACGCGCGCCGATCACTGGGTGGAGCCGCGCCTCGTCTGCGAGGTGCGCTTCACCGAGTGGACCTCCGACGGCGGCTTGCGGCATCCCATCTTCCTCGGCATGCGTGACGACAAGAAGGCGGAAGACGTCCACCGCGAGGACGCGCGCGTCGCGGAGGAGGACGATCCGCCGGAGATGGTGGCGGCCGATACCGGCGAGGACACTCCTGCGGCGGACCCGCCGCCGCGCGCCGCGGACTCGGCCCGCGCCCCTGCCGAGCGCATCGTCCGCCTCAGCAACCTGAAGAAGGTGTTCTGGCCCGACGACGGCTACACGAAGGCCGACCTGATTGGCTACTACGAGACCATCGCGCCGGTCATGCTCACCTACCTGCGCGATCGCCCCATCGTGCTCACGCGCTACCCCGACGGCATCAAGGGCAAGTCGTTCTTCCAGAAGGACGCGCCCGTGTTCGTGCCGGACTGGGTGCGCACCGAGACCGTGTATTCGAAAGACTCCGAGCGCGACATCAAGTTCTTCGTCCTGGACGACGTCGAGTCGCTCCGCTACGTGGCGAACATGGGCACGATCCCGATCCACATGTGGAGCGCGCGATCGGGCTCGCTCGAGCAGCCGGACTGGCTGGTGCTCGACCTGGATCCCAAGGGCGCTCCGTTCAGCGACGTGATCCGCGTCGCCCAGACGCTGCGGGGGATCCTCGAGGACCTGGAGCTGCCGAGTCATCCCAAGACCTCGGGCGCCACCGGCATCCACGTCCTGATCCCCCTGGGCCGGCGCTACACGCACGCCGAGTCCAAGACGTTCGCGCGGCTGCTGGCGACGCTCGTGCAGCACGAGTTGCCGGAGATCTCCACGCTGGCGCGGCCGCTGCACGCGCGCGGCGGCAAGGTCTACGTGGACTGGGGACAGAATGGACACGGCAACACGATCGTCGCACCGTACTCGCTGCGGCCGCTGCCCGGCGCGCCGGCGTCGTGCCCGCTGCGCTGGAGCGAGGTGAACGGCAAGCTCGACCCTGCGAAGTTCACGCTCAAGACATTGCCGAAGCGCTTCGAGAAGATGGAAGATCCGCTCGCCGCCGTGCTCGGCCCCGGCATCGACATGGCCACGGCGATCGCCGCCATCGAGACGCGCATGCAGCGAGGGGACGCCACGTGACGACCGAAGCCAGCGAGCGGCGCCTCCCGGTGTCGAAGAGCGTCGAGGTCTCGGCGCTGCTCACCTCGCCCGCGACCCCGCGTGCGCTCTACGTGCTCGCCCACGGCGCCGGCGCGGGGATGCGGCACCGGTTCCTGGAGACGATGGCGCAGCGCCTCGCCGCGCGCGGCATCGCCACGCTGCGCTACCAGTTCCCGTACACGGAGCAGGGCTCGCGGCGCATCGATCCCGAGCCGCTGCTGCTCGACACCGTGCGCGCCGCGGTGGCGATGGGGCGTGAGGAGGCGGGCGGCGTGCCGCTCCTCGCCGGCGGTAAGTCCATGGGCGGCCGCATGACGTCGCGCGCCGCGGCGGTGGAGCCCCTCGAAGGCGTGGCGGGCCTGGTGTTCCTCGGCTTCCCGCTCCACCCCGCCGGGCGCCCGGGCGTCTCGCGCGCGGAGCATCTACACCAGGTCGCCCTGCCGATGCTGTTCCTCCAGGGCACGCGCGACACGCTCGCCGAGCTGGACCTGCTGCGGCCGGTCGTGGAGAAGCTGGGGCCCCGTGCCACGCTCCGGATCGTGGAGCACGCCGACCACATGTTCCACGTGTTGAAGAAGAGCGGGCGCAGCGACGAGCAGGTGCTGGACGAGCTGGCCGACACGGTCGCGGCGTGGAGCGGGACACTCGGGAGCGCGCGCGCGTGAGCGCCCGCGCCTGGCTCGGCACCAGCGGCTACTCGTTCGACGAGTGGAAGGGCAACTTCTACCCGGAGAAGCTGGCGTCCAAGGACATGCTGCGCTTCTACGCCGAGCGGCTGGAGACGGTGGAGATCAACAACACGTTCTACCGCATGCCGACCGAGCCCTTGATCCAGGGCTGGCTGGACCAGGTCCCCGAGGGTTTCCGCTTCGCGATCAAGGCGCCACAGCGCATCACGCACATGCGGCGGCTGAACGACTGCGCGGAGTCGGTGACGCGCCTCGTCAGTGTCATCACCGCGCTCGGACCCCGGCTGGGCCCGCTCCTCTACCAGCTCCCACCGAATTTCAAGAGGGACCTGCCACGGCTCACCGCCTTCCTCGACGGCGTGCCGAGCCCGGGCCGTGTGGCGTTCGAGTTCCGCAACAAGACGTGGTTCGACGACGAGGTGTTCGACACGCTCAGGAAGCACAAGGTGGCGCTGGTCGTCTCCGACACCGGCGAGGAGCCGGTGGCGCCGCTCGTCCCCACCGCCGACTGGGGCTACCTGCGGCTGCGGCGGGAGGAGTTCGACGACCAGACGCTCGGCGAATGGGCACAGCGCATCCGCGAGCAGCCGTGGAGCGACGCGTTCGTGTTCGTGAAGCACGAGGAAGAGGGCAAGGGCCCGAAGTTCGCCGCGCGACTCAGGGAGCTCTACGCCGCGTGAAGCTCGACGGCGACACCCTCAGGCTCTCGGCCACCGATCTCGCCAACCACCTCGCCTGCCGGCACGTCACGGCGCTGGACCGCGGCGCGGCCGAGGGCCGCTGGAAGCCGCCCCACTGGTTCCGCCCCGAGGCGGACGTGCTGCGCCAGCGCGGCCTCGAGCACGAGCGCGCCTACCTCGCGCACCTCGAGCGCACGGGCGTCGCGATCACGCGCCTGCCCGAGCTGGCGCCACCGGCCGAGGCGCTCGCCCAGACGCTCGCTGCGATGCGCTCGGGCGCGCAGGCGATCGCGCAGGCGACGCTTGCGAGCGGCCGCTGGTTCGGCCGCGCCGACCTGCTGCTGCGCGTCGACGGCAGGAGCCAGCTCGGCGCATGGCACTACGAGCCGCTCGACACCAAGCTCGCGCGCGAGACGCGCGGCGGCGCGATCCTCCAGCTCTGCCTCTACGCGGAGCTGCTCGAGGACACTCAGCGCGTGTTGCCGGAGCGCATGTACGTGGTGCCGCGACTCCCCGAGCTCGCGGCTGAGTGCTATCGCGTCGCCGACTACCTCGCGTATCACCGGCTGGTCCGGCGCCGGCTCGAGGCAGCGGCCGACGAGACTCATGGCGCAATGACCTATCCCGAGCCGGTCCCGCACTGCGAGATCTGTCGCTGGTTCCCGCGCTGCGACCAGCAGCGCCGCGGCGACGATTACCTGAGCTTCGTCGCCGGCTTGTCGAGGCTGCAGATGCGCGAGCTGCAAGCGCGTGACATCGCCACGCTCGCGAAGCTCGCCGCGGAACAGGTGCCCCTCGCGTGGAAGCCGGCGCGTGGAGCGCAGGACGGCTACGTGCGCGTGCGCGAGCAGGCGCGCGTCCAGCTCGAGGGACGCACGGAGCACAGGAGCCTCTACGAGCTGTTGCCGTTCGCGCCCGCGCAGGGCCTCGCGCGCTTGCCCGCGCCGTCGCCGGGCGACCTGTTCCTCGATCTCGAGGCAGATCCCTTCGTCGACGACGGCGGGCTCGAGTACCTGTTCGGCTGGGCGATCGCCGATCCGCCGCCGGAGGGCATGCTGGCGCTCGACGCCGGGCCGCCCGTCTACCATCGGGAGTGGGCGCTCGATCGTGCCGCGGAGAAGCGCGGCTTCGAGAAGGTGATGGACGCGATCCTCGCGCGCTGGGAGCGCGACCCCAACATGCACGTCTACCACTTCGGCGCCTACGAGCCGGGGGCGCTCAAGCGGCTGATGGGCCGGCACGCGACGCGCGAGGCCGAGATGGACCGCCTGCTGCGCGCCGGGCGCTTCGTGGACCTGCACGTGGTCGTCAAGCAGGCGCTGCGCGCGAGCGTCGAGGAGTACTCGATCAAGAAGCTCGAGCCGCTCTACGCGTTCACGCGCGAGCAGCCGCTCGACGAAGCCGGACCTGCCCTGCGCCTGATCGAGCGCGGCCTCGAGCTGGGTCTTCCGGTGTCGGCCGACGACGAGTTCGCGAACAAGGTGGTCGCCTACAACCGCGACGATTGCCTGTCGGCGAAGGCGCTCCGGGACTGGCTGGAGACGCTGCGCGCCGGCGCGATCGCCGCGGGACACGCCATCGAGCGGCCGAACGAGGACGCGGGCGATGCCCCGCCGGACATCGGCGAGCGCGAGGCCCTGGCTGCGGCGCTGGCTGAGCGGCTCAGAGAATCCGTTCCGGAGGATCCCGCCGCGCGTGACGACGAGCAGCGCGCCCGGGCGCTGCTCGCGCATCTCCTGGACTGGCATCGCCGGGAGGAGAAGGCGGCGTGGTGGGAGTTCTACCGGCTGCGCGAGCTTCCCGACGAAGCGCTGCTCGACGAGACCGCGGCCATCTCGGGCCTGGAGTTCGTCGAGCGGGTCTCTGCGAAGCGGTCGATCGTGGACCGCTATCGATTCCCGGCGCAAGAGACCGCGATCCGCGAGGGCGACCAACTGAAGGTGCCGCTTCCACATGACCTGAACTTCGGGGAAGTCGTGAAGATCGACCTGATCGAGTTCACGTTGGAGGTGAAGAAGACCGGGCGCGCCGCGACACTCCATCCCACCAGCGTCTTCAGGCACAAGGTCGTCAAGGCCGAGGAGCAATGGCGGTCGCTCATGCGTCTTGGGGCCTGGGTCGCCGAGCACGGCGTCGACGCACCCGGGCCCTTTCGCGCCGCGCGCGACCTGCTGCTGCGCCGGCCGCCGCGCATCGCGGGCCATGCGGGCGGCGCGCTCGAGCGCGCAGGCGAGGGCGGCGGGCCTGCCGCACTGCGGCTGGCACGCGGGCTGGACGACACGACGCTCGCGATCCAGGGCCCGCCCGGCGCGGGCAAGACGTACATCGGCGCGCGCATGATCTGCGCCCTCGTCGACGCCGGGAAGACCGTCGGCGTGTGCGCGCAGAGCCACAAGGTGATCCGCAACCTGCTGGAAGCCGTGGTACAGGCGGCGAAGGAGGAGCGCGTGGCGGTGACGCTCATTCAGAAGCAGGAGCCGAGCGAGTCACCGAACCCGCGCATCGCCGAGAGCAACGACAACGCGGAGGTGCGCGCCGCGCTGCGCGACGGCACCGTGCGCATCGCGGGCGGGACCGCGTGGATGTGGGCGCGCGAGGAGTTCCTCGAGGCCGTGGACGTGCTGTTCGTGGACGAGGCTGGGCAGATGTCGCTCGCCAACGTGCTCGCGATCGCGCCCGGTGCCCGGAGCGTGGTGCTGCTCGGTGACCCGCAGCAGCTCGAGCAGCCGATCCAGGGCCTCCACCCCGAGGGTGCGGCGGTGTCCGCGCTCGAGCACGTGCTCGCCGGCGCGATGACGATCGCTCCGGAGCATGGGCTCTTCCTCGAGCAGACCTGGCGGCTCCCGCCCGAGATCTGTGACTTCACGTCCGAGGTGTTCTACGAGGGACGGTTGCGTCCCCACGGGGCGCGGGACCGGCAGGTCCTGAGCGGCGCGGGCACGCTGGACGGCGCCGGATTGTTCTACCTCCCGCTCGAGCACGACGCGAACCAGAGCGCGTCGCGCGAGGAGGTCGACGTCGTCGTGAAGCTGGTCGCGGACCTGCTGCGGGGCGGAGTGGCGTGGAGCGACCGCGAGGGCGGCCGGCATGCGCTCACGCTCGGGGACATCCTCGTCATCGCGCCCTACAACGCGCAGGTCGCCGATCTCGCCGCGAAGCTGCCCCGCGGCGCGCGCGTCGGCACCGTGGACCGCTTCCAGGGACAGGAAGCGCCGGTCGTCTTCTATTCGCTCACCACCTCCACACCCGAGGACGCGCCGCGCGGCATGGAGTTCCTTTACAACCCCAATCGCCTGAACGTGGCCACCTCGCGTGCCCAGTGCGCCTGCATCGTGGTCGGGAGCCCGCGGCTCTTCGAGCCCGACTGCACGAGCCCGCGGCAGATCAAGCTCGCGAACGCGTTCTGCCGCATGCTGGAGCTGGCGCGCACGCCGCTGCAGCTCGTCGGCCCCGAGTCCCCGGATGCGGGCCGGAGGCCCGCAACATCCAAATGATCGACACCCACGTCCACCTCTGCGACAAGCGGTTCGACAAGGATCGCCAGCTCGTCTTCGACCGCGCGCACCACGTCGGCGTCACGCACTTCGTGGAGATCGCGTACGGCCCCGGCATCTGGGAGAAGGGCTTCGCGCTTGCCGCCGAGCATCCGAACGTATTCCTCGCCGTGGGCGTGCACCCCAACTCGGCCGCGGACGTCGCCATGGACCAACTCCCTGCGCTGCGCTCGCACGCGCGCCATCCGCGCGTGGTGGCGATCGGCGAGATCGGCCTCGACACGTTCCGCGACTACGCGCCGCTCGACGTGCAGGAGGAGTGGTTCCGGGTGCAGCTCTCGCTCGCGGACGAAGTCGGCTTGCCCGTGATCATCCACCAGCGGAGCCAGTTCGAGCGCGTGCTGGCGCTGCTGGAGGAGGCGAAGCCCCAGGCGGGCGGCGTGCTCCACTGCTTCGACCAGGATGCGGCGGCCGTGGAGCGGGCGCGCGCGCTCGGCTTCAAGCTCGGCCTGGGCGGCGTGCTGACGTACGGGCACAAGGACCTCGACGACGCCATCCGCGACGCCCCCGAGGACATGCTGCTGCTCGAGACCGACGCCCCATACTTGGAGCCCGAGCCTCGCTCGCTCAAGCGCAACGAGCCGTCGCTCCTGCCGCGCGTGGTGAAGCGCCTGTGCGAGCTGCGCGGCTGGACGCCGCAGCAGGCGGTGGAGATCACGCGGCGGAACTCGCGCGAGCTGTTCCGGATGCCGCTGTCGTGAGGCGGCTCACACGCATCGCGGTCGTGGGCGGCTGACGTGAAGCCCGCACCGCGATCTCGTGGCGGTGCGGGCTTCGATTCGTCCTTGTTGTGGATGCTTCCGGACCGGGCGCCTTCCCGCGCTCCGTCCGTCCTGACTCAAGTCCTCTGGCCGATGTCGCCGGACGGAAGCACCCCGCATCCCTTCCAGATGGCGGGATGACCCCGTCGCGATCTACGACGCCCGGCCGCCAGATCCTACGTTGGTCTCGTCTGGTTCGGGGCCTGCTGCGGTCGCGGCGGACCTGGACTGGCTCCCGGGGGCTGGGGTGGCTGCGTCTTCGGTTGCGCGGATGAAGCTTCGCGCGGCGGCACGCCCGTCTTGCCAGCCATCGGATTCTTCCCTGTGCTCATCACACACCTCCATGTGGTGTGGGTTCGGCTGGACGTTCTGCCCAACCATG
>Ga0070685_10000434_pt1 | contig 24469 bp, 23 predicted proteins | sample KBSS13LmetaG_FD_65651 | JGI IMG/M metagenome (GOLD analysis project Ga0070685, IMG submission 65651) | Switchgrass rhizosphere microbial communities from Kellogg Biological Station, Michigan, USA - KBS S1-3L metaG | ecosystem: Host-associated > Plants > Roots > Rhizosphere ...
GCGTCGCTCGCCTGGCCCAGGGCGGGCCTCCTCGAGATCCGGTACGCACGCGCCCGCATCTTCCACTTCACCAACTTCTGGAGCGCGGGAGAGGTGCGGAACTTCACGTACGAGGTGGACATCCGCCTCCGCCCTGCCGGGCCGCCGGAGTGACGACGCGCGGCGCAGCCGGCGATGGCGCTGGGGAGTCGCGATGCTGACGCTCAACTTTCCCGTCGCCGTGGCCTTTTTCCTGGCCTGGTGGTGGACGTGGGACGACCCGCTCCCGCTCTTCCAGAAAGCCAACCTTGAGCCGACTCGACGGGAGCTGACGATGCGCGGATTTCGATGGCTTGCGCCGGCCTTCATCGGACTCTCGGCGTGCGCGTCGGCCGCGGGCGCGGAGACGCAGGCCGCCCGCGCTCCATCCGCCGACCCCGTTGCCCCCGTGGTCCGAGTGGCGACGGCGGATTCCGTGGACGTCTGCGTGCCGAAGAGCGGGCGGGCATGGCGGGTGAGGGCCGAGTACGACCCGGATTCGCGCATCACGCGCATCGGCGGAGTGCCGACGACGTCGGCGTATCCGCCGCTCCCGCCGCCGTACGCGGACACCACCGCGTGGTTCGCGCGCTACGAGCCGGTGGTCTTTCGCGGCCGGCGGCTGCGGCTGAATGGACCCGTCCGGCCGGTCAGCCCCGGGATGGTGCCAATCGGGGAGTTCAGGGGCGTTCGCCTGTACGTGTACGCGCGGGAGAAGGACGAGCGCGATCCCGGGATCGTTCTCGTCCCCGTCTCGCAGGGCTGCGAACTCCAGACGTACTACTATTTCGACGAATCCGGCCCCATCCGCTGAGCGAAAAACGGCAGTCTCACGCAGAAGACGCGGAGCCGCGAAGAGACCCAGCGTCTCTCCTCTGCGGCTCCGCGTCTCTGCGTGAGACTGCCGTTGGTCAGTCGCGGTACAGACGATAGCGTGCCTGCATCCGCCGCCACGCCTCCAACTCCTCGTGCCAGCGATGCTGGATGGTGCGCGGGTCGTCGCCGCGGTTGAAGGCGGCCATCGCCCACTTCGACCCGAGCATCTGCGTCATCCCCGGCGGGTCCTCGACCTTGAACTGCTGCGGGTGCAGCCGCCTGATCTCCGTCAGCAGCGCCAGCGTGGCGAAGGGGACGTCGAACTTCTCCCGGTCCGTCACCGTCCACCGGATCATGTGGTGCGGCTGCGCGCCCCGCGGGGTGACCGTCACGCTCTCCAGCCGCACGCCGTCCAGGTCGTACTTCCGCACCGCCGCGATCACCGCCCCCGCGTCCATCCACGGCGCGCCGAGGTAGGAGAAGGGCGCGTCCGTCCCCCGTCCCACGCTCAGGTTCGTCGCCTCGGCCAGCACGAGGCCGCTGTACTTCAACGCCGCGTCCAGCGAGCGGATGTTGGGCGACGGATTCACCCAGGTCAGCCCCGTGTGGTCGAACCACTCGTCGCGCTCCCAGCCGGCGGCGGGGACCACGTGCAGGTCGGCGCCCACGTGGAACTCGGCGTTCACGTAGCGCGCGATCTCGCCCGCCGTCATCCCGTGGCGCAGGGGGACGGGGTAGAGGCCGGTGATGGGCTGGCCGATGCGCTCGGTGCGGATCTCCAGCGCCATCATCGGCCCCTGCGCCCGGTCGGTGATGGGGTTGGGCCGGTCGAGCACGACGAAGGGGATGTGCCGCTGGGCCGCCGCCTCCATCGCCATCGCCATCGTCCAGACGAAGGTGTACGGCCGCGCGCCGATGTCCTGGATGTCGAAGAGGAGCACGTCGAGCCCCGCGAGCATCTCCTGCGTGGGCTTCTGCGTGCGCCCGTAGAGCGAGTAGACGGGGATGCCGGTGGCGCTGTCGCGCTGGTTCTCGATCCGCTCGCCGCCCTCGATGTTCCCCCGCACCCCGTGCTCCGGCCCGAAGAGCGCCACCAGCCGCACCCCCGGCGCCCGCGCCAGCACGTCCACCGCGTGCTCGCCGCGCGAGGTGATCGCCGTCTGGTTGGTGATCAGCCCCACGCGCTTGCCGCGGACGAGCTGGAGCGAGTCGCGCACCAGCACCTCGAGCCCCGGGAGCACCGGCGACTCGGCCATGGCGGCGCTCCCCGAGCCGGCGGGGCGCGGCAGGGTGTCGGCGGCGCCGTCGCGCTGCGGCGGGCCGGCGCTGCGGCACGCCGCGGCCAGGGCGACGGCCAGCGCGGCGAAGAGGCGGATCCGGGTCGATTGGCGATGCATGGGGCCTGCAGGTAAGTTGGCTGCGTATGGCACGGTACACGCAGGCTGCGCGCTCGCGCCGGCCCGCGGAAGTGCCCGGGATGGAGTGCGGTGGCTGCGAAAGGCGGGCCACGCACCGCAGCCACGGCGTGGCCGGGCGGTTGAAACCGCGGCAACAACGGCCCGAAGTCCGCCTTCGCGGACTGGTCTGCGTGCGGCCGGGGCTGCGGCGCGCGATGCGGGAGGCTGCTCGTCCGAGGCCGCAAAATCGACGGCTTTGCGCTATGGTGCGGCGGTTGGGAGTCCGCGAAGGCGGACTTCGCGCCGTTGTAGCCCCGGGTTTCCAACCCGGTGGAACGAGGCCTCCGCGGCCGCCCTCGGCCGGGACACATGGACGGTGGGATCGGGAGAGGACGGGGATTTGAGCGAGACATTCCGTCCGGCGCGGCCGGACGAGGTGGAAGAGGTGTCGCGGCTGCAGGTGCACAGCTTCCCGGCGCCGGGACGCGGCCACGCCTGGTGGATGGACTTCCTGAAGGACGGCCCGCACGGGGGGCTGGAGGCGCTCTGGGTGGCCGAGGACGCCGGCCGCCTGGTGGGCGCCTGCCAGCTCCTCTGGCTGCGCCAGTGGATCGCCGGCGCGGCGCTCCCGGTCACCGGCGTGGCCGCGGTCGCCATCTCCCCCACGCACCGGCGCCGCGGGCTCGCGCAGCGGATGCTCACCGCCGGCTTCGAGCACGCCCGGGAGCGCGGCGACGTGGGCTCTGCGCTCTTCCCCTTCCGCGCGAGCTTCTACGAGGACCTGGGCTACGGGCTGGCCGGCGAGGCGCACCAGTACCAGCTCCCCCCCGCGCTCCTGCCGGACGACAAGGCGGAGCGGATGAAGGTGCGGCTGGTGGACGCGCCCGAGGACTTCGACGCGATGAAGGCGGTGTACGCCGAGGCCGCCCGCCTGCTGCAGACGGGCCAGCTCGACCGCTCCGCCCGGAGCTGGGCGAAGAGCTGGGGGCACGACGACCAGGCGGCGGTGGTCTACTGGAGCGACGACGGCGTCCCCGAGGGCTACTGCATCGTGCGCTATCGCGCGGACCTGCCGCTGGACCGGCGCTACCTGGAGGTGGAGGAGCGCGCCTGGCTCACCATCCAGGCGCAGCGGGGGATCTACGGGTGGCTGAGCACGCTGGGCGACCAGTGGCGCGAGATCGCCTACCGCGCGCACCCGGAAGAGGGCTTCGGCGACCGCATCCGCGAGCCGCGGCTGCCACTGCTGCAGGCGCCGAGCTGGCGGCTCTGGTTCCCGTCGGCCACGCTGCTGCGCGGCCCCATGTTCCGCGTGCTCGACGTCCCCGGCGCGCTGGAGCGGCGCGCGCTCAGCAGCGAGGCCGAGCTCACGCTCAAGCTGGAGATCGAGGACGCGCAGCTCCCCGAGAACCGGGGCCCGTGGAAGGTGCGGATGGAGGGCGGCGCGCTGCAGGTGGAGCCGTGGATCGGCGGCCGCGTCGACGCCTCGCTCGCCATGCCGATCCAGACGCTGTCGCGCATCTACATCGGCGCCATCGCCCCCTGGCAGGCGCTCTCGGGCGGCCTCGCCACGCTCGACGGGGCGGACGTGGTGAAGATGCTGGACCGTGCCTTCGAGGTCCCCAAGCCGTGGACCTTCGACCGATTTTAAAAGACAACGGCCGTTTCACGCAGAGACGCGGAGAAACTGAGAGAACGGATCTTGAAGTTCTCTCTTTTAACTCTGCGTCTCTGCGTGAAACGGCCGTTGGTAAACTCAGGGGAGGTGTGACGATGCGGATCACCGGGATGGCGGCGCTGGCGGCGCTGGCGCTCGCTGGGTGCAGCGGGGGCGGCGACCGGCCGGGGCAGCCGCAGGGCGGCGACGACACCCCGCCGGCGGGGAACTTCAACACCTTCGGCGGCGGGCCCCCGGGCGGCACCCTGGTCATGCTGGCCGAGGGCGACGCCGACAACCTGAACCCCCTGATCTTCGAGGCCACCCAGTCGTTCCAGCTCGTGCACCTCATGTTCCGGGCGGTCGGGCGCCGCGACAGCACGCTCAGCGGCTACACCCCCGACTTCGCGGAGCGCTGGGAGGTGACCGACCCCTCCACCGTGATCGTGCGCGTGCGGCCGGGGATCAGGTGGCACGACGGCGTCCCCACCAGCGCGGAAGACCTCGTCTACACCATCCGCATGCAGAAGGACGACAAGATCGCCTCCTCCCGGCAGCAGGACATCGAGGGGATCGCGTCGGCGCGCGCGGTGGACAGCATGACGGTGGAGGTGAAGCTCTCCAAGCCGGGCCCGTACACCGTCAACTCGCTCCTCGAAGTCGTCCCCGTCCCCCATCACCTGCTGGACAGCATCGCGCCGGAGAAGATGCGTTTCGCCGCGTTCAACCAGCGGCCGGTGGGGAACGGGCTCTTCCGCTTCGTGCGCTGGAGCAAGAACCAGGAGGTCGTGGTCGACGCGAACCGCGACGCGCCGCAGCGGCCGTCGCTGGACCGCATCATCGTGCGCGTGGTCCCCGACCCCAGCGCGCGCCTGACCGCGCTGCTGAACGGGGAGGGCGACCTGGACAAGGTCAGCGCCGACCAGCGCCAGCGGCTGCAGGGCGCGCCGAACGTGCGGCTGACGAACGCCGTGCGCGTGCGCCCCGGCTGGATCGTCTGGAACGAGAGCAAGCCGCCGGTGAACGACCCCGCGGTGCGGCGCGCCTTCCTGATGTCGGTCGACCGGGCGCGCCTGGTGCAGGGGCTCTTCGGGCCCGAGGGCGAGCCCGGGCTCTCGCCCCTGGCGCCCCGGCTGCGCGAGCACAGCGCCGACGTGCGGCCCATCCCCTACAACGTGGCGCAGGCGGGACAGCTGCTGCAGCAGGCGGGCTGGGTGGACGCCAACGGCGACGGCATCCGCGAGAAGGGCGGGCAGCCGCTGCGGCTCGAGGTGGAGTACAGCTCGGCCGATCCCGTGCGGCAGGACCTGCTCGTCGGCATGCAGGACATGGTGAAGCAGGCGGGGATCCAGCTGGTGCTGAAGTCGTACGAGCGCACCACCTGGGTGGCGCGGCTGCGCGGGCAGGAGTTCGTGGGCTCGTTCTGGGGATGGGGATGGAGCCCGGGGGTGGTGGGGCCCAACGCGCGCGGCGTCTGGCACTCGGGGAGCATTCCGCCGGGCGGCGCCAACTTCGGAGGCTACCGCAACCCGAAGCTGGACGCGCTGCTCGACTCGGTGATCGTGGAGGCCGACACCACCCGGTCGCGCGGGATGTGGCGCCAGATCGAGCAGACGGTGATCGACGACGCCGTGTACGCGCCGATCTTCTTCGACCCCGAGTACTACGGCGTGAGCTCGCGCTTCCGCGGGGTGAAGTTCCGTGGGCCGGAGTGGTGGGAAGACGTGATCTACTGGTGGATCCCCGAGAACCTGCGCACGCCGCGCGACCGGCAGGCTGCGCAGGCACGGTAGTCCCGGCTGTTTCGCGCGAGAGCCGTCCCTTCCGCTGCACGGGAGGGGACGGCTCTTCTGCGTGTCCCCGGCCTCGCGCGGCCGAGGCTTCTACGCATCGTCTCACGCAGAGCCGCAGAGACGCGGAGGGAGACACGCGGATCTTCTACGGTCTCCGGGGCAGCTTGCCGCACGTCCAGCCGGGGTCGTCGTCGCGCCAGACGCCGTGGGCGTCGACGAGCGCGCTGTCGGCGGCGGTGTGGGCGCGCGCGTACAGGTGGTGGCAGACGTGCTCGGGGCGCTGGAAGTTCTGCGCGCGCCCGATCGCCAGCGCCACCACCACGGCCGCGAGCGCGATGCCGCTCCAGATCCGCGTCCAGTCCCACTCGGGCCGGCTCCACCTCCATCCCGCCCGCCAGTCCCGCCACTTCGCGCTCATCGTTCGCCCTCATCCGGGGTGACGACGATCAATACGCAGCCGCCGGGCTCCAGGTTGCGATTTCCCATGGAAGGATTCCTCCCCGACGGGCCGAAAGGGCACGGGCCGCTCACCCGTCTTCCGGAGCCGCCCGCATATCCCGATGGACCGCTCACCCTGAGGTTGCGGCGCCAGAGCGTCGCGCGGGTTATCCATCGTCACGTGTCCACGACCGGCGCGCACTCCCACCCCTCTTATCCGGAGACCCACATGCGCAAGTTCAAGCTGACGATCGACGACCTGGCCGTGAAGTCGTTCGAGGTCGACGAGTCGCCCCGGAGCCGCGGCACGGTGATCGGCAACGTCGTCAACTGCGACGGCGAGACCGATCCCGTGGTGATCGGGCCGGGGCCGAGCGGAGACAGCTGGCACAACTGTGCGACCGGGTACAACTGCACCGCCGTCAACAGCTGCACCGGCTGCGTGGTCGTCACCGGCGGCTGCACGACGTACAACCACCAGGGGTGCTGATCAGACGCGGCTTCGCGACCGGAGTGTCGCGACCGTGAGGCGGTCGATCCAGGGGGGAGGGCCCTTCACGAGCCCTCCCCCTTTGCCGTGCTCCATGTCGGTCGTCGGTTCAGCCATTCGCCATCGGTGTGCCCATCGCCGCGTGCCGCTCACCCGACTTCCGGAGCCGCCCGCACACCTCGATGGACCGCTCGCCCAAGCGTTGCGGCGCCCCGGCGCGCCGCGCGGTTATGCTGATCTCACCTGCCGCGCGGTCGGGGGACTCGAATCCATCCCTCCGCCCGATGGACCGGCGCGGTCCACGACCCGCCGGGCAGGTGAAACGGATCATTCCCCCGACGGGCCGGAGGGCACGAACGTGCCCACGATCGGCGTGCAGTCCCACCCCTCTTATCCGGAGACCCACATGCAAAAGTTGAAGCTGAGGATCGAGGACCTGGCAGTGAAGTCGTTCGACGTCGACGAGTCGCCCAGGAGCCGCGGCACGGTGATCGGCAACGTCGTCAACTGCGACGGCGAGACCGATCCCGTGGTGATCGGACCGGGCCCGAGCGGCGACAGCTGGCACGACTGTGGGACCGGGTACAACTGCACCGCCGTCGGCACCTGCACCGGGTGTGTGGGATACACGGGCGCAGTGTACGTGTTTACCCCCGCCTGCACCCCGGTCTGCACCCAGGGCTGCTAGACGGGGCATCGCGACCTCGAGAGGGATCGATCCGAGGGGGATGCCTTTTCACGAGCCCTCCCCCTCGTTCGCTGTGCTCCATTTGATCGTCGGTTCAGCCATCTCCGCCCGGTGCGCCCATCACCCCAGCGTCAGCAGGGTGGGATAGCGGTCGGGATCGGTCATGCGCAGGAGCGCGTAGGCGACCCCCGCGGTTCCCTGCCACAGGCCCCCGCTCATGTGTCGGTCGCTCCCGTCCGCCTTCGCGCGCGCCACGATCCATCCGCGCTCGTCGGCCCCCTCCAGCATGCCCTCGGCCAGGCGGCGCGACCGCCGCACCAGCGAGTCGTTCTCGAGGACGCGCCCGGCCTCGAGCAGGATGTCCGCGCACCCCGCGTTCCCGCAGCAGAGGTGGTCGAGCTCGCGGAGGGGGGACGTGCTGGTGCGCGTGAGCGCGCGGTCCAGGTCGTCGGCCACGCCGGCCTCGTCCGCCTCGCGCAGCACGTACAGCGCGGTCAGCCGGCTGAGCGCGATCCCCGGCGCGCCGTGGCACCAGCCGGAGACGAGCGGCCGGTCCGCCGGGGGGTCGCGCATGTCCGGCCAGTCGCCCAGGTCCGCGCGGAAGACGGTGCGCTCCCAGGCGAACGCCTCGATGGCGGCGTCGTAGAAGCGTGCCTCGTCCGTGCACTGGTGCAGCCGAAGGAGCGCGTGCGCGATCCCGCTGCTCCCGTGCGCGAACCCGGTGAACAGCGCGGGCCCGGTGGTGGCCCAGGCGCGAAGCCCCGTCTGGGGGTCGGTGCCGCGCCGGGCCAGCAGGTGGTCGCCGCAGGCCACGGCGCGCTCCAGCGCGGCGGGGTCGCCGGTGTCGTCGTACAGCGCGAGCAGCCCGAGCGCCGCCCCGGCCGCGCCCCGGAACACGTCGTGGACGCGGTCGCCGGCGATCCGCCCGGGGGTGAGCACTTCCGCCAGCGCGGCGGCGTCGTCCAGCAGCGCGGGACGGTCCAGGAACCGGCTCATCCGCGCCAGCGCGTACACCTGCGATCCCACGCCGGTGAGCCCGTAGCCCACCTGGGCCAGCAGCCGCTCGCGGAGCCGCGCGTCCCCCGCCCCGGCGCAGAGGGCCTGCGACGCCCTGAGCGCCGTCTCCTCGTGCGCGGGGTCGCCGGTGGTGGCGAAGAGCGCGGCGAAGAAGAGCGCCTCGCCGATGCGCCCGTTGAAGATCCCCGCGTCGGCGGCGGGGCTCCGGTCCACGGCGTACCCGCGGTGCCAGGTGAGCGCGCCGTCGGCGTGGGTCGCGGCCGTCCGCAGCAGCTCGCCGGCGATGGAAAGGGCGCGCTGCAGCAGCTGCTCGGGGGCGAGCAGGCCGGTGCTCCCGCTGGTGCTCATGCAGGCTGGTGAGGAGAGAGTGGAAGGTCGCACCCCGCAATGTTCGCCAGCGGGAGACGCTCCACGCAAGCAGGGACGCCCTCCATGCGGAGCCGGCCCCGTTTTCGGCGCCGAGGCCACGTCCAGCGGGAGGCTGCCGTAGCCACGCAGTTCCGGCCCTCCACCTGCGAGAATGCATCGACGGAACGTAGATTCAGGTGGATTTCGTTCGTTCCCTGACTGCTGCCGTCGATGAGATTCTCCCTGCGCGGGGTGCTGGCGACCGCGTTCGTGCTGGTGATGTGCGGCGTGTGCGTGCGCCTCGGCTTCTGGCAGCTCGACCGGCTGCAGCAGCGCCGGGCGCGCAACCACGTGCAGGCGCAGGCGCTCCGCATGCCCACGCTCGCCTACGACTCGATGACCGCCGAGGCCATCGAGCGCGACCCCGCGCCCTTCCTCAACCGGAAGCTGCGCGTCACCGGCGCCTACGACCCGGCCGGCGAGGTCGTCCTGCGCGGCCGGGCGGACGACGGGCGGCCGGGGGTGCACCTGGTCACGCCGCTCGTCGTCCCCGGCGTGCCGCGGGCGCTGCTGGTGAACCGCGGCTGGGTGCCCTCGCCCGACGCCGCCACCGTCGACGCGCGCCCCTGGGCCGAGCCCGGCCCGCGCACCGTCGAAGGCATCCTGATGGAGATCCCGCGCGGCACGAAGCACGGCGGCGAGCCGGCGGCGCAGCGCTCGCCCGGCGGGCCTTCGACGCCGAGCTATCGCCGCCTCGACCTCGACGTCCTGCGCCGCGTGGAGCGCCGCCCCATCGTCCGCCTCTACCTCCAGCAGCTCCCCGGCGCCGACTCCGCCGGCCGTCCCCCCGTCCGCGTCCCCCTCCAGCCGATGACCAACGGGCCGCACCTGAGCTACGCCTTCCAGTGGTTCAGCTTCGCCGCGATCGGCCTGGTCGGGCTCGTCGTCGTCTACCTCCGCCGCGGCCGGGAGAAGACGGGGGATGTCGGCATTCGGCCGAGCCCTGAGGCCTGAAGGGGATCTATGACCGGTCCATCGTACACGCCTCGGGGACACACGGACGACGGGCGATGAAGGCTCCCCTCCGCACCATCACGCTGGCCGCCCTCGCCGGACTCTGCGGCGTGTGCGCCGCGCCCGCGCCCCCACCGTGCCCCGCGCCGCGCGTGTCTCAGGCCGGCTGGCAGGCGTTCTCCGAAGACGTCTTCAGGTACCGGCTCCCGCCGGGGTTTCGCCGGACGACCCCTGCCGTGGTAGACTCCTGGCTCCGTCGCTACCTGGACGCGGACGGGCGCTCCGTGCTGATGCTGGAGTATGGCGGCCGCGCGTCGAATCCCGAGGTCGAGCGGCGCGGGCGCGCGTGCACGGAGGCGATCGGCGGCCGGCGGGCGCGGCTGGTCACGGCGCGCATGCCTCGCGACACGCAGACGGGGAGCCGCTACGTCGCATTCGTGGTCTGGGAAGAGGTGGAGCCCGATCTCACCCTGAACGTCTGGGCCGAGGCGCCGGACCCGGAACGGCTCCGGCTCCTCCTCGCCGCGGTGAGAACGCTCCGTTTCGACCTGCCGCGGTAGCGTGGCGTCACCCGGCCGCGGCGGTGATCCCGTTTCGCCCCCCATCATCGTGCGATCGACTGACCATCCAAACAGAATCTCTCACGGGGGTCGCAGGGGACGTGGAGGAAGCGCGGCGGTTTTCCTCCTCACGGCCGCCCTCGCGCTCGTCTGCGCCGCGCTGGGGTGTGCGGGGCCGGACGCGACCGCCGACGACTGGCAGGTGGTCTTCCGCGTCGCGCCGAACAGCGCGATGGACTTCACCGCGTCGCCCGACGGCGCGCTCTTCCTGGCGGGCGGGGGCGGGCTGTACCGGCGCCTCCCGGACGGGTGCGGCGCGACGGGCGACGCCACGAGCGAGGAGGGCTGCTGGCAGCGGGTGTCGGCGACCCCCGAACCGATCGTGCGGATCTTCGCGCCCAGCCGCGACGAAGTGTTCGCGCTCCCCCGCGGCAACGTCCTGTACCACTGGACCGCGCCGGGCACCGGGATGGACACGATGCGGCTGCCGCTCGGCGATTCGGTCATCGCCGACGGGCACTACCGGCGCGCGATCTTCATCCTGGACCTGGGCGGGACGTCAGGTCGCGACGTGTACGCCGTGGGCGAGGACGGCGCGATCCAGCGCTTCGACGGAAAGGGCTGGACGCTGGAGCCCAACCCGCTCGTCCCGGCGCCGGGGACCCGCCTGAACTCCTACCGCGACGACTTCTTCAGCGTGGGCGTCGCGGGCGGCGAGGTGTACGCGGGAGCCATGGACGTGCTGGTGCGCCGCGCGGGCGGGTGGAGGCTGATTCCGCGCCCCGAGCCCGCGCCGGGCGACTCGGCCACCGTGCATGCGATCGTGGAGGCGGGCGGAACGCTGGTGGCGGGTGGAGGGAAGGGGATGCGCGCGTACCTGGCGCGTTTCGAGGGCGGCCGCTGGCGCGACCTGAGCCCACGGCTGCGCGCCTTCCGCGACGTGGTCGGCGGCGGCCTCTCGCAGCCGGACGGTTCGGCCCTGGTGTGGGCGCGGACCGGCGAGGTGGCCGTGGTCCGCGGCCACGACGTCCGCGTCACGCGCGTGCCCCCGCTGCGTACCCTCTACGGCGCCGCCCTGCTCGGCGGGCACCTCTACGCGGGCGGCATCGCCGGCGACGAGCACGTCGTGGTGCGCGGGCGCGGGCCCTGACGCGCGGCTCGCACGAGGCTTCGCCGGCACGGTCGGAGGGTGCGCATCTTGCACCCGAGGGGGGTCCTTCCCCGGTGGATTTGGGGATGCGCCGGCAGGATCACTCAACCGCAGGAGGGTGAGCATGGCACGCTACGGACGAGACTTCGACCGCGACCGCTGGGGGATGCAGGGCGACGAGGGCGCGGGCGGCGGATCGGGCTTCTACGGCGGCGGCGACCGCTTCGGGAACCACTGGCGAGGCGGCCAGGGCGGGGGCTACGGCGCCGACTACGGCGGCATGGGCTCCGACGCGCGGGGCTATCCCGGCTGGAGCGGCGGCTACCGCGGTGGCCAGAGCGGCTTCGGCAGCGGCGGCGGGAGCTATGACAGCGAGTATGGCACCGGCTGGCGCGGCGGCGAGGGCGGGGGCTGGAGCCAGGGCGGCCGGCCGAGCCGCGGCGAGCCCTACGGCGCCGGCGGCTACGGCGGGGCGCGGGACTACGGCACCGGCGCGGGCGGCGGCTACGAGACGGGGATGGGGAGCGACTGGGGCGCGCGCGACACCGGCCTGGGCGGCGGAACGGGCCGCGGCCGCGGCTCGCAGCAGCAGGACGAGACGCGCCGGCTGCGCGCGGTCGACATCATGACCGAGAACCCCGAGTGCGTGACCCCCGACTCGTCGCTCGCGGACGCGGCGATCAAGATGCGCGACCTGAACGTCGGCATCATCCCCGTGGTGGACAGCGAGCAGGGGCGCCGCCTGAAGGGCGTGGTCACCGACCGCGACATCACCATCCGCGCCGTGGCCGAGGGGATGGACGCGCGCAGCACGAAGGTGATGGAGGTGATGACCACCGAGGTCGAGAGCTGCAACAAGAACGACACGGTGGGCGCCATCCTGCGGGTGATGGAGCGCGAGCAGGTGCGCCGCGTGCCGATCACCGACCGCGAGGGGCGCCTGGTGGGGATCGTGGCCCAGGCCGACGTGGTGCGCGACCTGGACAGCGAGCGCGGCGAGCACCGCGTGAACGACACCATCGAGCACATCTCCGAGCCCTCGCGCGGCGAGCGGTCGGGGCGCGGGAGCCAGTCGCGCGCCTACGGCCGCCCCGGCGGGGGGATGCATGCGCGCCCGTCGGGCGGCTACGGCACGGGCGGCGGGATGAGCGCGGGCGAGAAGGGCCCCGGCGAGGCCGACAACGTCTGAGCTCGCCTGGGTTCAGCTTCTCTCACGCAGAGCCGCGGAGCCGCAGAGAAACCAGTTCTCTGCGGCTCCGCGGCTCTGCGGGAGATGCCGTTACGAGGACCAGCCGTCTCGCTCGACCTCGGCCGTGTGCTCGCCGAGCGCGGGCGCGGGGTGGCGGAGGCCGGCGGGCGTGCGCGAGAAACGGAAGGGGGACGCGACGGTCTGCACCTCGCCATACGTCTCCCCCGCCATCGGCCAGGTGCCGCCGCGCTCCGTCACCACCGGGTCGCGCAGCGCCTCGCGCACGCCCTGCACCGGCGCGCAGGGGACGCCGGCGCGCTCCAGCACCTCCAGCCACTCCGCCGCCGGGCGTCGTCGGAAGATGGGCCCGAGCGCGTCCGTGACCACGGCGCGGTGCTCCACCCGGCCGGGGTTCGTCGCCAGCCGCGCATCCCCCAGCAGCTCCGGCGCGGGGACGGCCTCGCAGAGCTTCCGCCACTGTGCGTCGTTCCCCACCGCCACCACGAACGGGCGGTCGGCCGCGTCGAAGGTCTGGTAGGGGACGATGGTGGTGTGCGCGTTCCCCCAGCGCGACGGCTCGCGCCCGGTGACGAGCGCCGCCTGCGTGACGTTCACCAGCCCCGCGAGCGCGGTGTCGAAGAGCGTCACCTCCACCCGCTGCCCCCGTCCGCTCGTCTCCCGCTCGCGCAGCGCCGCCAGCACGGCGATCGCCGCGTTGTGGCCCGTCAGCACGTCCACCACCGCCACGCCGACCTTCACCGGCGCGCCATCGGGCTCGCCGGTGATCGCCATCCACCCCGCGCGCGCCTGCACCGCGAAGTCGTAGCCCGGCCGCGTCGCGTCCGGTCCGTCGCTGCCGTAGCCGGTGATCGCGCACCACACCAGCCGCCGGTTGGCGGCGGAGAGCGCCTCCCAGCCGATCCCCATCCGCTCCAGCGTCCCCGGGACGAAGTTCTCCACGACGACGTCCGCGTCCGCCGCCAGCCGCCGGATGAGCGCGCGTCCCTCCTCCGTCTTCAGGTCCGCCGCGATCGAGCGCTTGTTGCGGTTGACGGAGAGATAGTAGGCAGACTCGCGCCCCGCCGGCCCCTCGGCCCAGGGCGGCCCCCAGGTGCGCGTGTCGTCGCCGTCGCCGGGGCGCTCCACCTTGATCACCTCCGCGCCCATGTCGCCCAGGATCATCGTGCAGAGCGGTCCCGCGAGCACGCGGCTGAGGTCGAGCACGCGCAGGCCGGCCAGCGGTCCGGCGGAAGACGGCGTCATCGGGAGATGCGGTGCGGAGCGTCGAAGTGGATGCGGAGAGCGGCGGGACGATAGGCCGCGCGTGGCGGCGGACGCAAGCGCGTACTCATCCCCCATTCGACTGAGGACCGCGCAAGAGAAAGTGCTTGGTCTCACACGGAGTCAACGGAGTCAGCGGAGTTTTTCTTCCGTGGACTCCGTTGACTCCGTGTGAGGCCCATTCTTTTCAGGATTCGATGACACGCACACTCGCACTTCCGCACTCTCGCACTTCCGCACTTCCGCACTTGCTGTAGGCAGACTACTTGCTGACGGCTATATTGGCCGCCTTCCTGAATGCAGAGACACGCACCAGCCGGAATCGGATAGACAGCATGGCATCGTTCAACGACCTCGGGCTCCGCGAGCCGCTCCTGATGGCGCTCGAGGAGGAGGGGATCGAGCACCCCACCGCCCTGCAGGCCGCCGCCGTCCCCGTGCTGCGCCGCGAGGGGAACCTGGTGGCGCGCGCCTCCAGCGGCTCGGGGAAGATGCTGGCGTACGCGCTGGGCGTGCTGGACCGCATCGAGCCCCGCGTCGCCGCCGACGAGGGCGAGGACGCCGCCGCGGCCGAGGCGTCGCCCGCCACGCGCGTGCTGGTGCTGGTCGCCACCCCGGAAGACGCGGAGCAGACCGCGCTGGCGCTGGTCCCCTACGCGCAGGCGGTGGAGCTGGCGGTCACCGCCACCGGCCCCGGCTGGGGCACCGCCGCCGGCGACGCCGACGTGCTGGTCGCCACCCCCAACCAGGTGATGGACGCCGTCCGCGCCTCGGGGGTGAAGCTGGAGAGCGTGGAGGCGGTGGTGGTCGACGGCGCGAGCGACATCGAGTCGCTGGGCGGCTTCGAGGCGCTGGAGAGCCTCTTCGACAACGTCCCCCGCACCACGCAGCGGGTCGTCGTCACCGGCGTGGCCACCCCCGGCGTGCAGGACCTGATCGACCGGCGGGTGAAGCGCGCCATCAAGTACCCCGTGCAGGCCGCCGTTCCCGACGAGACGCCCGGGGCGAACGAGACCACCGGCGTCGTCGGCTACGTCCCCGTGGGCGAGCGCGACAAGGTCGACACCGTGGCGCGTCTCCTCGGCGGGCAGGAGGGCGACGCGCCGCCGGTGCTGGTGTGCCGCACCGACGAGCGCGCCGCGCAGGTGGCCGAGGCGCTGTCGCTGCGCGGCTTCTTGGTGGGCGAGGCGGACGATGAAGAGGCCGACGTGGTGGTGGCCGGCTCCACCGAGGCGCTGGCGGAGATGGGCGAGGGCGGCCCCGCCGGCACGGTGATCAGCTTCGACGTGCCGGCGGACGAGGAGTCGCTGCGGCTGCGCCACGGCGGCGAGCGCACCGGGTTCGTGCTGGTGCAGCCGCGCGAGCTGCAGCACCTGCGCGAGATCGCCCGCCGCGCGAAGCTGGATGCGCGCCCGGCCGGCGTCACCGGCGAGGAGCACGGCGCGGGCGACGAGATGCGCCGCTTCCGCGCCGAGCTGCGCCGCGCCATCCGCGAAGAGGACATCGGCGCGCAGATGCTGGTGCTGGAGCCGCTCTTCGAGGATTTCACCGCGGCCGAGGTGGCCGCCGCGGCCGCCGCGCTCCTGCGCCGCCGCCCGCCCGCCGAGCCGGAGCCCGGCGCCGCGCCCTCCACGCGGCCGGGGAGCGTCCGCGCCCCGGCGCGCGAGTCCACCGCCGGCTCGGCGCCCGCGGCCTTCGCGCGCCTCTTCGTGAGCGTGGGCGAGCGCGATGGCGTGCGCGCGGGCGACCTGATGGGCGCCATCGCCGGTGAGGCCGACATCCCCGGGAGCAGCGTGGGGAAGATCGAGATCCGCGACACCTTCTCCATCGTCGAGGTCCCGGCCGACGCGGCGCAGAAGGTGATCGACAAGGTGAACGGCACCACCATCAAGGGCCGCAGCGTCCGCGTGGACTACGACCGCGGCGCCGACCGGGCGCGGCGCCCCGGCCCCGGCGGGCCGCGCGCCCCGCGCGAAGGCGGCGGCGGCTTCCGCGGGCCCCCGCGTGGCGGCGGCTTCGGCGGCGCGCCGCGCGGCGGGAGCGGTCCGCGCCCCGGGCCGGGCGGGGGCGGCACCCGTCGTCCCCCCGTGCGCCGTCCCCCGCGCGACGACTGAGTTACGCGGTCTCACACGGAGGAACCAGAGGGACCAGGGAACTCCGCGTGCGGTTCCCTGGTCCCTCTGGTTCGTCTGCGTGGGATGCCGTCGCAGTCGTCGTGCTGCGACGCCTCAGCCGGTCACGGGGGACAGCAGCGGCCCACGGTGACGGTGCGGCACTCGATGCAGCTGCAGGTTTCGATCACCGTCAGCACGCCCGCGGGGATCTCGGACCGCATTTCCCTGGCGAGCGTCTCGAACGTCTCGACCGACAGCTCGTCGACCTTCAGGGACAGCTTCGTCATCGTTCGGCTCCGCGTGAGGGGGTTCGCGAGCGCCGCGCGGGCAGAGGCTCCGCCACGCGCTCCAGGACAGCGCCCGATCGAACGATCGCGAAGTAGAGCTCACCTCGCGACACAAATGGGATGGGCGGCGTCCCCGGGGTGACGAGTCGAGCCGGACGGGGCTCGATGCACGGAAAGACGAGGGGCGCTCCGGCTGGAGCGCCCCTCGCTTCGAATTCGGACGTCCCGACGGATCACGGCGGGCAGCAGCGGCCCGACACGGTGGGGCAGACGGAGTCGTCGCTCCAGCCGCCGCCGTAGGCCCTGAGTGCGTCCTGGCTCGCGGCGGTGTCGAAGGAATCGACCACCAGCTCCTCCACGTTCAGCTTCAACATCGTTCATCTCCAGTTCGAGGGTGGCGCCCGGCGCGGCTGGCGGTCCAGCCGCTCACCGGCTCGCGCGCGAACGATGCCGCGTGTTCCCTCTTTACGCCGCTCCGCTGGGACGAATCGTCGCGGACGGGGCACGAAGCGCGTGCCCCGGGTCCGAGCGCACGATCATCACCCCGCCCAGCGTGAGCGCCGCGCCGAGCAGCGCCCAGTGCGACGGCTTCTCGTGCAGCAGCACCGCCGCGGCGATCATCGCCACCACCGGGGTCAGGTTGCCGAAGATGGCGGTGCGCGTGTTGCCGATGCGCTCCACGCCGCGGTACCAGATCAGGTACGCCAGGCCGATGGCGAACACGGCGGAGAAGGCGAGGGAGCCCCACCCCAGCGGCGTCACCCGGTCCCAGTCCTGCCGGGCCAGGGCGGGGGAGCCGACGAGCACCAGGCCGACGGCGCCGACCCACAGCGTCCAGGCGGTGGTCCGCACCGAGCCGTACTTCCGCACCATCGGCCGCGCGCTGACGGTGTAGGCCGCCCACGCCGCCGCCGCGAACACCAGGATCACATTGCCGACCGCCTCGCGCCGCGTCCCGAGCGAGATCCCCGTCCCCGTGATCAGCGCCACTCCCGCGATCGCCATCGCGGCGCCGGCCCAGGTACGCCAGCCGGGCCGCTCGTGGCCCGCGAGCGCCGAGAGGAGCGCGGTCATCACCGGGCTCACCGCCAGGATCAGGCTGGCCGACCCGGCGTGGGTGCGCGCCAGCCCCAGCACGAAGCACCCCTGGTAGAGCACGTTCCCGAGCAGGCCCAGCCACACCACCTTCAGCACGTCGCCGCGCTCCGGCCACGCCAGCTCGCCCTGCGCCACCAGCACCCCGAACACGAAGACCGAGGCGACGCAGAAGCGGATCGCGTTGAAGGCCAGCGGGTCGAACTGGCCGAGGGCGTGCTTCGCCACGGCGAAGTTCACCCCCCACACCAGCACCATCAGCGAGAGCGCCGTCTCCGTCCACCCCCACCCCGGCACCGGCCCCGTCGCCTCTGCCTGGATCGCGCTCGCGTCGATCTCCTGCCTCGTCATTTCCCCCGTCCCCACCACAAAAGAAAGCGCGCGGGGAAGAGCGCCTCGGCTCCTCCCCGCCGTTCGTCCGAGCTGTTACCACGGAGGCTGATATACGATCCGCGGGCGGATCGCGCTACCGCGATTCGCCCTGGGCGCGCGCCTCCATCGCCTCCGCCGCCGCCTGAGCGTAGCGCAGCACGAGCCGCGCGAAGGGAAGGGAGTCACCTTCTACCTGGGCGGCGTGCAGCGCCGCGAAGTAGGGCGGCCGGTCGTCGTTGCGGATGGTGACCCACGGCAGCCCGCCACCGAGCAGGGCGACGTTCATCAGCAGGCGCGCCAGCCGACCATTCCCATCCGCGTACGGGTGGATGGTGACGAACTCCAGGTGCGCGAGGATCGCGCGGACGAGCGGGTGCCCATCCAACCCGTTCACCAGCTCCTCGTACTGCCGCATCAATCGCGGGAGCTTCTCCGGACCTGGCGGCACGTACACGTGGCCGCGCAGGTACGCGGGCTCCGTGCGCCACCCCCGCAGGAGCTCGGGCGAGACGATCCCCGCGTCGACCGAGGGGGAGAACAGGTCGATGTACAGCCCCTGCACCAGCGCGTCGGTGATCGCCACGTCGCCCGCGGCGTCGCGCACCGTGGCCAGCGTGGTCTCGAACGCCTTCGAGTATCCCGCCACGGCCATGCGCGACCGCACATCCTCCGGGTCGTGCCCGCCCACCGTCACCCCGCTGATCACGGCCGAGACCTCCTCCGGCCGGATGCGGTAGCCCTCGATCGTGGTCGAGTGGTACGCGTCGTAGGCCTTGGCCGCGCGCGCCTGCGCCAGCAGCGTGTCGCGGCCGAAGCGCGGCAGCCGGGCCTCCGCCTCGCCGACCGCGTCTTCGATCTCGGCGCGGAAGCGCGCGAAGGTCGCGGCCTGCCGGTCCAGCCACGGCTGGTGCGTGGTGGCCAGCCCCACCACGTGCGCCGGCACCGTAAAGCGCGGTCCGCGCTCCGTGTGTCCCCGGCCAACGCGGTGCCGGTAGCCGCCGACCAGCACCTCGTCAATCTGCTCCGCCAGCCGCGCGTTCCCCACCTCGCGCGCGATGCCGCCGAGGCGCTTGAGCACCACCGGCCGCGGCCGGCGGGTATATGCTTCTTCGAGCTGCGGTCGCGAAACGACCAGGCTCTTGAGCCAGAGCGCGACCAGTTCGGGGTCGTCGCGCAGGAATTCGACGGGCAAGGCCAGCAGTGTCGCCGCCGGGTCGTCGACCGGGATCGGAACTCCGGAAGGCCGCCGTTCCACGGTGAGACCCGGGTCTACCTCGCCGGGTCGGAGAACCAGAGAAAATCCTGGCACCAAGTCGATCGCCCGCTTGCTGCCGTTCGCCCCCTGGCGCACGGTGAGCACTGGTGGAGGCGTGGACTCTTCGAGGTGCAGGCGTACCGCAGACACACGCTCGACCGCGGCGGGAGTGTAACCGTCCAGCAACACGCGAACGATTTTCCAGTAGTTCGGATAGAACGCGTCCGGCAGCGCGTCGACCCCTGGACGCGCGAGAATCCACGCCGCACCGCCCGCCACCTCCAGCACGTGTCCGCCGGAGCGGAGGAACGCGCTCTCCGCTGGAGCGGGGAAGCCGTCCTTCCCGATTACGTACTCTTCTCGTTCAGCGTGCTCTCGCCACCAGCGGAGCGCGGCCTCGCGAGGCGTGACGTCCGAGTCGCTCATCGGCCTTTGGGTTAGTGTCGATCAGAGTGTGCACATGAAGGATAATACTTGGTGCACATAAACGATAGGATGACGTGCACATTAACGGTAGGAAAGAGTGCACATAAAGACCTGCCGGGTGCCATCTCAACTATTCAAGAACCCAACGGCTGCCAGCAGAAGAGCCGCAGACTAGCGAAGGAAGCCGCGTGCTCCTCTGCGTCTCTGCGGCTCTGCGTGAGACAGGCTGTTGCCGTTCGTCAGCCGACGACGGAGTCCAGGTGCTCGCGGAGATGCGCGAAGAAGCCGTGGGCGGAGAGGCGCTCCTCCCAGAGCCGCCGTCCGGCCCGCTGGAGCTCCACGAATTCGTCGGGAGTCAGCGCATCGTGGAAGTCGGCCACGCGGTCCGCGATGCGGTCGACGTCCGACTCGTCGCACCAGACGGCGTGGCGCCGCCAGTCGATGTCGTGGCCGGGGACGCCGTCGAAGGGGAGGACGCAGTCCGTGTCCACGAAGACCGGGATCCGCCCACAGATGAGCGCTTCGTAGAAGCGATGGGAGAAGTTGCCGCCGCCGCGCGCGCAGACCACGTAGTCGCAGCCGAGCAGGTTGTCGACGTATTCCTGGCGGGCCCGAACCCCCTTCGCGTGGTCCCACTGCGGCTGAGGCACGCCGTTCACCGTGCGCCACCAGATCGTCCCGCCGAAGAAGCCGCTCCGCTCGACGAAGCGCGTGCTCACGCGCGCGCTCCGCCGCAGGCGGTCGAGGGCGCGCCGGCGGACGTCGGGTGCGACCAGTCCGCAGAACCCGACGACCGGCACCTCGCCCTTCTCGCGCAGCGGGAGCACGCCGCCGCAGTACCGCGTCATCAGGTCGCTGCTCCACGCCGGCTGCGCGAACTCGTTCGGCCGGCGCCGCGAGCGGTAGAGCGAGGTGCGAAAGAGGATCGTCTCCGCGGCGGGGACCGGCTCGTACCGGTCCGTGTCGATGAAGACGAGGGTCCTCTTGCCGAGCGCCGCCATCCGCCGCAGGAAGCGCAGGGCCGGCTCCACCTGCCTCTGTCCCTCGTAGTGGTTCCAGGTCCCCGGCAGCAGCGCGAAGTCGGCCGCGTCGGGATCGGCGACGAGCTCGAGGTGATCGCGGCCGCGCTCCATGTGGCGATCGAAGCGGAGGGTGGCGATCCACTCCGCAGGTTCCTCCAGTGCTCCCCAGAACGGCGCCAGGATCGGCGCGTGGCTCATCCCCTCCGGCAGCGCCGAATGCTCGGTGTAGAGCCGCAACCTGCTCATTCGCCCCACCTCGCGGGACTCGGTTTCATGGGTTGCACGTAAACCGCAGAGGCGCGGAGAAAGCTGCGTGCTCTCCTCTGCGCCTCTGCGGCTCTGCGTGAGACGGCCGTTCGTCAGCCGACGACGAGATTCAGCAGGCGGTCCGGGACGAAGATCGTCTTCCGCACCTGCTTGCCGTCGATGAACTTGAGGACGTTCTCGTCGGCCAGGGCGGCGTCGCGCGCGGCGGCTTCGGCGATGCCGCGGGGCATGGGCATGCGGGCGCGGAGCTTCCCGTTCACCTGCACCACGAACTCCACCGTGTCCGCCACCGCCTTCGCCGCGTCGAACTCCGGCCAGCGGGCGCTGCGGAAGATGGACTCCGCGTGCCCCAGCCGCTCCCACATCTCCTCCGCCGCGTGCGGCGCGAAGGGGGCCACCAGCCGCACCAGCGGCTCCACCGCCGCCCGCTCCGGCGTGCGGCCGCCGGCACGCACCACATTCAGGTACTCCATCATCGCCGCCACGGCGGTGTTGAAGGAGAGCACCTCCAGGTCCTCCGTCACCTTGGCGATGGTGGCGTGCAGCTTCTGCTCGACCGCCTCGTCCAGCGGGCGGTCCACGGAGGTGAGCACCGTATCCCACAGGCGGGTGAGGAAGTTGTACGGGCCGCTGATCCCCGCGTCGCGGAAGTCACCCCCCTCCTGGTACGGGCCCAGGAACATCAGGTAGGTGCGCAGCGTATCGGCGCCCCAGTCGGCGATGTAGTCGTCGGGGACCACGACGTTCCCCTTGGACTTGGACATCTTCGCCCCGTCCTTCACGATCAGCCCGTGCGCGCGGAAGCGCCGGTACGGCTCCTCGAAGTCCAGCAGCCCCATGTCGTGCAGCGCCATGGTCACGAAGCGCGAGTACAGCAGGTGCAGCACCGCGTGCTCGTTGCCGCCGATGTAGCTGTCCACCGGCAGCCACCTCTTCGTCACGCCGGGTTCGAACGCCACCTCGTCGTCGTGCGCCGACGGGTAGCGCAGGAAGTACCAGGCGCTGTCGAGGAAGGTGTCGCTCACGTCGGTCTCCCGCCGCGCCTTCCCGCCGCACGAGGGGCAGTCGGTGATGTACCACTCCTCGTGGCGCGCCAGCGGGCTCACCCCGCTCGCGTCCGGCTTGTAGTCGGCGATGGCCGGGAGCAGCACCGGGAGCTGGTCCTCGGGGACGGGGACGGTGCCGCACGCGTCGCAGTAGAGGATGGGGATCGGTGGGCCCCAGTAGCGCTGGCGCGAGATCGTCCAGTCGTGCAGGCGATAGTTCACCCGCGCCTTCGCCAGCCCCTTCTCCGCCAGCCACTCGGTGATCGCCCGCTTCCCCTCCTCCACCTCCATCCCGTCGAATTCCCCGCTGTTCACCAGCCGCCCCGGCCCGTCGTACGCCTCGGCCAGCGGCGAGGACGCGTCGTCCCCCTCGCCCGCGACCACGCGGACGATGGGGAGGCCGAACTCGCTGGCGAACTCGAAGTCGCGCTCGTCGTGCCCGGGGACGGCCATGATGGCGCCGGTGCCGTACTCCATCAGCACGTAGTCGGCGATCCAGACGGGAATCTCCTGTCCCGTCGCGGGATTCACCGCGCGGCCGCCGGTGTCGACGCCGGTCTTGGTCTTGTCCGTCTTCTTGCGCGTGACCAGGTCCTGCGCGGTCGCGTGGCGGCGGTACGCGTCGACCGCCTCGCGCCGGTCGTCCGACGTCACGCGGTCCACCAGCGGGTGCTCGGGGGCCAGCACCATGTAGGTGGCGCCGAACACCGTGTCCGGCCGGGTGGTGAAGACGCGGATGACCGGCTTCTCCGCCTCGATCGCGGCCGGCGCGTGCCGGTCCTCCGCGACCTTCGCGCGGGCGATGGGGAACTCCACCTCGGCGCCCTCGCTGCGGCCGATCCAGTTCTCCTGCGCCTTCAGCGTCTTCTCGGACCAGTCCAGCGTCTTCAGGTTCTCCAGCAGCCGCTCCACGTAGTCGGTGATGCGGAAGAACCACTGGCTGAGGAAGCGCATCTCCACCGGCGTGCCGCAGCGCTCGCACTCGCCGCCCACTACCTGCTCGTTGGAGAGCACGGTCTGGCAGCTCGGGCACCAGTTGACGGGCGCGGCCTTCTTCTCCGCCAGCCCGTGCTTGTAGAGCTGCAGGAAGACCCACTGCGTCCAGCGGTAGTACGCGGGATCGGTGGTGTCGACGGTGTGGCTCCAGTCGTACATCAGCCCCACGCGGCGCAGCTGCCGGGTGAAGCGCTCCACGTTGCGCGGGATCAGCTCGGAGGGGTGGATCCCCTGCTTGAGCGCGAAGTTCTCGGAGTGGATGCCGAACGCGTCGAAGCCGATGGGCTCGAACACGTCGAACCCCTGCAGCCGCTTGAAGCGGCCGAAGACGTCGGCGCCGGTGAACGCGTAGATGTTCCCCACGTGCAGCCCCTCGGCCGACGGGTAGGGGAACATCATCAGGTTGTAGAAGGGCTTCTTCGCGGACCGCAGCTGCTCGTCGGTCCAGCTGTTGACGCCCTGCTCGTCCCAGCGTGCCTGCCACTTCCGCTCGACGGCGGTGGGATTGTAGCTGTCGCTCTCGTGCCGGTCCTGGCTCATCGAACTTCGTCGCGCAAAGATGGACACGGGCCGCGGGCGGCGCCGATGCGCGCCACCCGCGGCCGTGCACCAGAAATCTAGCGCCCGCCACAAGGGGCGCTCAAGGTCCGGCTCCACCGTTGTGTCGGCGGCCAGCCCACGCGCAGCGCTCGACCCTCACAGATTCGCCCCTTTCTTGCACAACCGCTCTCCGCAACGCCACGCGCCGGCGCGAAGCGGACGCTATCCCGTCGGCGCCAAATCGTCCAACCCCGGAGGTCACGATGCAGAAGCTCAGGCTCTCGCTCGAAAACCTGGTGGTGGAGACGTTCGAACCCGCCCTGGCGCTGCCCGCCACGGGTACCATCCGGGCGAACCAGTCGGGTCCGTACACGGACGAGTGCGACAGCTGCGGCGTGGAGACGGGGTGCGGAGGCGGCGGCTGCGATTCGCAGTACTGCCCCAGCCAGGGGTGCAACACGGCCACCTGCTACGCCTGGGAGACCTGCGCCGGCGCCTACACCTGCGACGGTGTGGAGTCCTGCCGCTGGCCGGAGTGCACCGCCTACGGCGCGATCTGCTGACCGGCCGGCAATCGTTTCCGCGCAGAGACGCCGGGCAACGAAGAGGACGCAGGGCCATCCCCGTGCCCCTGCGTCCTCTTTCGTACCGGCGGCCGCCCCGATCAGCAGTTGTTGCAGGGCGTCGTGAGCACGACGGTGTGGCATCCGGTGCCGTCCCGCGTGCAGCATGCGCCGCCCGCGGGCGTCATGTGGGCGTGCACCGTGCCCCCGGCCTTCCGCGCGGCGCCCACGTCGAACGTCTCCACCTGCAGCGAATCCACCGGCAGCTTCAGCTTCTCCATGGGACCTCCAGGCTCAGGTCGCGCGCCGCGGTGACTCGCGGCGCGACGCGCCTCTGCGCAAGACGGCCGGCGCGGGCCCCTTCCTCGCGGACCCGCGCCGACCCCGCCGCGATCAGCAGTTGTGACACGACCCGGTGAATACGGTGGTGATGTCGGGGTTGCACCCGGTGTTGATGTGAGTGCAGCATCCCCCGCCCGGACCCGATGCCTCCCGCGCCTCCACGGTGCCCGACGCTTCGCCTACGTCGCCCGCGTCGTACGTCTCCACCCGCAGCGACTCGACCGGCAGCTTCAGCTTCTCCATCGTGACCTCCTCGGCTGGTGTTGCGCGCCGCGTGGCTCGCGGCGC
>Ga0070685_10000435_pt1 | contig 24358 bp, 21 predicted proteins | sample KBSS13LmetaG_FD_65651 | JGI IMG/M metagenome (GOLD analysis project Ga0070685, IMG submission 65651) | Switchgrass rhizosphere microbial communities from Kellogg Biological Station, Michigan, USA - KBS S1-3L metaG | ecosystem: Host-associated > Plants > Roots > Rhizosphere ...
CGACCTCGACCCCGACCTCGACCTCGACCCCGACCCCGACCTCGACCTCGACCTCGACCACGACCACGACCTCGACCCCGACCCCGACCACGAATTATCAAAGCCTGCTCTTAACTGTGTGGCGTTCATAGCGCCTCCTATTTCTGAACGGTTGGCAATTTGTGAGTAAAGGGGAAAGCGTCAATGATCGAGCCCAAGTTGATATACGATTCACCCACTGGTTCTACTTCGCTAAACTCACCACTCTTGAGTGCATCCGCAAAACGTCCCGTATCGGCAATCCACGAAGCATCCTCCAGCTTCACAAACTGGCCAGACACTGCCACCACCCGGCCAACCTGGTACAGCGTAACGGTACGAATTAGGTAACTCTTGCCTATTTCTAGAAAGTCGCCAGTTGGCACCGGCGCAGTAGATACGGGATCACCGATCAGGACGAGCGCCTTCTTAAGAGCCTCTATATCGTGACCCTCAAGCGTTTCAATTGCCGACTTCAATTCGTCTAATTTGTTCATATGACCTCGCTTAGTTATATTCTAATACTACGCTTCGTACGCCACACGTCAACCACATAATTGCCACAATGTGCGACATTCAATGTTTGTGACTTTCGCCCTATGATTCCGCCTCTGAAAAAAGCTACAATATACTCACCATGGCGATAATCCGACAACTACAATGTGCATGGTCCGGTCACGTCTCTACCCTCGTAATTGGACGGGTGTCGAGTTGTGTTATTTGCGATAACTGTGGATACGAACGCAGTAGGTGGAGTCGTGGCCAACTTTAAACGCAAACCACATCTCAAAAGCTGCGGCCTATGTAAGCCTCATAAACGCCAGGGCAATTCTTTTCACGCCATTAAACCAAGGTACCGATGGAAGCTAGACGAGTAGCCTATGTCCGGCCGGGTCAGAAACTCCCCCTTTGGCACGACCGTCGGCGACCGATGTGGCTGCGAATACTAGCTTTTATCGGCCACTTACTGCGCCAATGCACGCTCCTCCCACCTAAACGCTACTAGCAAAGTCTAGTTCACTTTTGCCGGTATATGATCCCTCCCCTCCCCTGAAGAGGTGTCGGTCGCCAATCGTTCCTCCTCAAATACATAATGCTACTGGAGAAGGGGAGTAGCAAAGTCTAGTTTACTTATGCATGTGAGAGACGTGCTATCCTAATCATATGAAACGCACCAAACGCCTGTCACACTTGAATCCAACCAAAGATAATCCGCGCACCTTAACCAACGACCAGTCCGAAACCATGGACAAACAACTCGCCGAATTTGGTCCGCTCGACGGCATCGTCTACAACGTCAATCCCGGCGTCGACGAGTTAGTTGGCGGCAATCGTCGAACGGAAAAGTTCGCCAAATTACATGACACTGAAATCGCTATTGAGATGCGCTACAAAGAGCCCACACGCACCGGCACTGTCGCGGAAGGCTACGTCAGAGTGGGTGGAGAACGTTGGAGTTACCGCGAAGTTGACTGGCCTATTAATAAGCACCGAGCGGCTGTAATTTGCGCCAATAATGCTGGCGGCGATAATGACTTAGATGCCCTAGCCGAATATTCCCTCGACATTGAAGACGCCTTTAAAGAGCTCATGAGCATCGACTTTGACGAACTCCAGCCAGCACCCGACATGGAACCGGACACAGAAAAACCCACCAAAACCAAAAAGTACAGCACTGCCGAATTACGCGAAATGGTCCTTGGCTTCTACCCCGCACAAGCCGATGCGGTGATGGAGTTCTGTGATTGGCTGGACCAGCGACAATAATATGCAAGTCTACCGACCTATCAAAATCAAGAATATCGAAAATTCTAAAGACGTATTCGTCCCGATTTCGTATAAATGCAAGACGTGTAAAAAGAAAGTTCGAGCCATTTTCATCGACGTATTCTTGCAAGATTTGTATGGGGCGCAACTGGACTGTTTTACATGTGGTGAATATTGGGCCGATGTAATGGACCCACTTGGCGGCGAAGACCGAAAGCTTGAGCCAATACGAGTTTCGTTAAGCCACTTTAGTTAACTAACGTCAAATACACACTACACTTGTCCAGTAGCTTTATATGCAGCCAAACAGGGGATCGTGAAATACGGGTATGAGTGATCATGATTTTGATTTAATTTCATCTGTCGCACAATATCGACCACTACCGAAACAACTCTCATCACTGCGTTCGTGTCAGCATTACAACGATTATAGCAACTACACGCTAGAAAATCTGGATGAATCACAAACCTTCTTTATAAGCAAGAGAACAATTATAGCGGCAAACAGTGTCGCGACAATATTGCCGAAAGAATGCGCAACGGCGAGCAAAGATAAGCAATGTGCGATTTCCGCATTTTCCACTTCACCATATCTTTTCCAAATAGCAAACGGTAAAATCAGGCCATGGGTAAATCGCTTATCGCTATCATCGTCATTTTGGTGGGTTTGGGCTGGGCCATTGCATCCGGTTTCGTCCAGTGGAAAACCGATCCAGAGAAGTGCTTGTTTGGCAAATCGTTTCAACATGCTGGCGATCGCCAGACGCTTATGACAATGGGCCGGCTGCATATTTTTTATCAGCCGTTGACATGGGATTGCCCAAAAGATGAAAAATACGATCCGACCAAATACAAGTTAGAAGACGGCATGCTTGTTCCCAAGTAGAGCATAAGAGTGTTGTATAATTCACCATGCAGGAGTTGGCGATCCATCAGAGGCTCTTACGTCCTCTTCCGTAAGGATACGACGCGCAAAAGTAATAGACTGAACGCCACGCAGTCTAACTCTCCAGCACTCCACATGCCCCGTGCTGTGGTTCCACCCCTGAGTCGTATGGTGGTTAAATCGGCGGCTCACTTTAGTGGCATGATATTATGGTTATAGTCCTTTGTGGCGATAAAAACTCCGTGGCGGAAACCGGCTTGTAAGCGAAGCCGGTTTTTGTGTATAGTAGTTATGCATCCACCTCGTTGCAACGTACTAAACCCCCGTATCACCTCACGGGGTTTAGTTTTGTGCTATACAAGTAATTACCCACTATGGCATAATTAAACTAGATTCTTCACGGAGTCTATAAAACTCAAATAAAAACAAATACAAGCAGAGCCGCCAGTAGTATTTATTACGGCGGCTTTCGCTGTATGAGCAATATATTAACTTCACTGACATATTGATGGTGAGATATAAGAAAAATGGTAAAATCTTTATATATGAGGTGAATAGTGGAACTCGACTATTTAATGGCTACTTCTCAGATGTACCAGCCTCTTTCGCTTTTGGTACAATAAAGAAGCCTTCGTGACACGGTTGCGCTCGCGGCATAGAAGTTTGACAGGTTCAGATGGGACTTCGGCGGTAGTGGCATTTGCAGGGTGCATCCTGACTTCGTCCATGAGCTGCATACGGGCGGATTGGAATTAAGCCCCGTAAGTTCCTTCCGAGCCTGCCAGACTGCGCGTGCCATCGGTTTCGAGCTTGCACAACCGTCCGGGGTAAGCGCTGGGCGCTTGGAGTCACCCCGGAACTTGGCGACTTCACCGCTTTAAAGCGGACTGGTCCACAGCTGACGCCAAGCCACGGAGAAACAGAATACCCGCTCTCTCAAAAGGAGGCGGGTATTTCTTATTACAACTCGTAGGATTGGCCCTGCTGTTTGCCGCAGGCTCGCTAGGTACTCTCTGAAGTACCGCTTGTTTCCTACCCTGGTTGTCAGGTGATGACGGGTCCATCCGTCTAGGTAGAGTGTATCACGACATTGAAAAGATATCCTGTAAAGTTACAAGAATAACCGCATTGACTCCACGTATTGTTAGGAGCTATGATGAGTGCCTAGTAGGTTTGCGTAGTTGCTAACAGACTAGAACCCAAGCGAATAGTTGAGGGCAGTCTGTTGACCAGAATCTGTAAGTGTGTTAAGTTTATCTTAACTACGCAGACAGAACTCTGAAAAACCTCCCTCACCGGAGGTTTTTCTTTCGGACGGGTCCATCCCTATTCACTAGGTGAGGTCATCGCGGACCTTAAACTAAACGACTGGACATGCCGCCAGTAAACAACCCAAAGCTCCTACAGGCTGCCTAGTTATGCTAGAAAACAATTGTAGGTCTTACGTGTAGGCTCCCACTCAGTTGGGGGCAGACCAGCCAGGTAAGAGGGGAGGGGGCCGGAGGCTTTAATCATGCCAGTAGCATAGTACAGTGTAATAATAGGAGAGAAGTTATGAGAATAGCTTGCCCTACGTGTCAAAAACCGTGTAGTAGCCGAGGAAGCTTAACAATGCACATGAACGCAATGCACCTTAGCCTCTCGCCCAGTCAGCTTGCTCAAATTGAGGCCTATAAAGGCCGAGTACTTGAAAAAGGTGAGGCAGAACGTGAGTTTGGCCTAGTCAAGCCATCCGAGGAAAAATGAGAATCTTAAACCTTTACGCCGGCATCGGTGGAAGTCGGCGACACTGGAGCGATAAGCACGAAATTACGGCCGTGGAGTTGGACCCGCTCACCGCTAGAGTTTATCAACACTACTTTCCAGATGACACTGTCGTAGTGGGTGATGCTCATCAGTACTTGCTTGATCATTTTAACGAGTTCGATTTCATCTGGGCTTCGCCGCCATGCCCCACCCACTCACGGCTTAACACTAGCTTGCATGTTCAAGGCGTCATCCGTTATCCAGACATGTCGTTGTACCAAGAGATTATTTTCCTCAAGCAATGGCATAAAGGCAAATGGGCGATTGAAAATGTCATACCTTACTATGCGGTGCTCATTCAGCCACGAGCAGAGATTGAGCGCCATTTGTTTTGGTCCAACTTCGCTATCCCAGCTACCAAGTTTGCAGATATTGGAATACGTATAGGTGGTAATCTACCTTCCGAAACGGCTGATATGGAGGCTAAGCTTGGAATTAAACTACCTGATTTTGTGCCTCCAAGACGTGGCCGGCTTATGCTGCGTGACATTACCCGCCCAGAAATAGGAGCGCACATCCTCAAAGCCGCAATGAAGACGACTATACAAACGGCTTTGCTGTAAACCTAGCAACGTCGCACATTGTTACACCACAAGAATCTACTTGACATTCACACTACACTTTGCTACTATGATTACAGCTTCGCAAGTCACACAATAACTAAAGGACTTCGCGCTAAGCTAGAAAAGATAAACATGGAACAAACAGTAGTCAGCTCATATGTCCGCAGGGGGAAAGTTAAACAACCAGAACAGTCCAACGGTGTCGCGTACGTAATCGGTGCAGCCATTGTAATATTATTGGCCATTATTTACTGGTACATCACACTCCCACTTGGACTGTCTCTAGGAGCCGCATATGGCGTCAAGACCATCGTAGTGAAGAATATGCCCTCTAGGGTGGTAGAAGCTCCCACACCGGTCGTAGACAAGCCTAAGCGGCACTATGAGAAGAGAATAGCGGTCCACCACTTTCAAACTAATAAAGTCGTGAGGGTTTAGTGAGTAAAGGTGACAAGATCATATATGTTTGGCTATTGATAACCGCGTTAGCTTGCCTAGTATATCTTTACTACGCATCAAAGGATAAATAGCATGTGCTCGGGTAGGAAGATACGCAAAACCAAAATCATTAAAATAGGTGGCGACCGCTATCATCAGGTTCTTGAATACTGCACCGGTTGCCTGGTTCAAACGTCCGTTCGGTTGGATGAATTAAAGAAAGGCAATCACCGTGGCAACAACTAATTGTTCGTATTGCTTCAAGCCCCGCACTGATATGGAGGGGTGGCACGACTGCCCCAGAGCCCAAGATATGAAAGCACGGGTAGAGGGACAGATTGATGCTATTACCCGGATGCAAGATCTGCCGTATGGTCGCCGACTGACAAGCGATGAAATGAAGGTCAGGGAAGACCGTCGACACGAGATGGCCAATACCCTACTGGCACGCAATAGGTATCTTCCAAAAAGAGACCACATAAAAGTAACTCGGGAATATGGTCAACGTCAGTTCAAGTAAATAATTACTAGCGCAGTGAGGAAACAATGCCAGAGCAAGTTAAGCCCAACCTCTACCAGAAGATTCTTCTTATAACTGAGGAGGTGGGGACGATAGCCAAGACGGGCACCAACTCCAGCCAAGGCTACAAGTTTATAGAACAATCGCTTGTTGTAGCCGAGGTAAGAGTGCAACTCGCTAAGCATGGAGTAGTGATCATACCGGAAACTGTTGAGCGAAAACTCGATAGATATACCACTATGAAGCCGGGGTACAAGGCTACTGACCCACCTAAAGAGCAGGCCACTATCCACGCCAATGTCAAAAGTCGGTACACAATCATCAATGCAGACAACCCCGAAGAACGCATGGTCTGTGAGTGGGACGCCGGCGAAGCACTTGATACGTCAGATAAAGCTACTAATAAGGCAGTGACTGCGAGCGACAAGTCCTTCTTGATGAAGCTTTTTAAGATTAGCGACAAGGATGATCCTGACGCATCCTCACCGAACGTTCCCGCAAAGCCTTCGGAAGTAACCAAAATAATCAACCCCATAGCATCTCCCGAAGAGCCCAGTCGTGACATCAAAGACGAGCCAATTTCAAATATAAGTATGCAAAAAGTCCGTGTTGCTCTGGCTGCCACCAAGATGGACGGCGCCGAAATAACCAATTACTGCCAATTCGTGATCAACAAACCAGCTCCTACTACTGAGGCTGACGCCGCAACATTACTAAATAGCCTAAAGGATAAATAGTTTAAATGCTTGAACCTATGGATATCAAAGAACTTCTAAATAAACGTTATGGCGATCGGGGAGGCTGGGACGGACTGTTTAGGATATTCTCGGCTGAATTACCCTATGAGCTGAAAATGGAAAATGCTAAAGCCCAATATCGTGTTAGTACCTCGACTGTTGTAGACTGGTACTCAAAGTACCGAGCTTATATGGGATATAAGTAATGCTCGACTGCGACCACGACAACAAGTATATCGGTGACGTTAAGATTGACGGCGTGTTGTGGAAGTTTTATCGCTGTAGTGAATGTAAGACAGTAAAAAGGGAACTAGTATGAAGAAGATCGTTAGCCTATACCAGAGAAACTATGAAACCGACCGCCTCGTGCGTGACGAGATAGTACCCGGTGCGGAATGGGTAATCAACGGCGAGGGGGTTGCCACTCGTAAATACGATGGCACTTGTTGCCTAGTAAAAGACGGACGACTGTTTAAGCGGTATGAGGTCAAGCAAGGCAAGACGCCTCCGTTTGGTTTTGTTCCAGCCAATGATGTAGACCCTATGACTGGTAAGCAACAGGGGTGGGTAGAAGTGGGTAATGGCAACGAAGACCGTGCTTACCGCGAGGCCGTGGGAGGCAACCTAGACAAAGTGGACTTGCCCAATGGAACGTATGAGCTCGTTGGCCCGAAGGTTCAGAGCAATCCTGAACACTACGATGAGCATACGCTTGTTGCCCATGACGACGCTGAAGTGCTAGAAGATGCACCGCGTAAGTTTGAAGAGATAAAAGCTTATCTAGCGGACAAGGACATTGAAGGTATTGTCTGGCATCATCCCGATGGACGTATGGTGAAGATTAAGAAAAAGGACTTTGGTTACAAGAGGTGATCCGCATATCTACTGCTATCCTCATAGCTCTAGCTCTCGCATGTCTCGTGTTGATCGTTGAGATTGGGATTAAATGGACGGCGTGAGGAAGCCGATCCCGAAGCCGGTTAAGCAGATCAAGCAACCAAAACCCCTCCAGCGTAAAAAGCCCATGAAGGCGTACGCGGTCGACAAAAATGGATTTGCTATTTTCTCACAAGGAAAACCACTAAAGGCGAAGAAGCCGATTAACAAAAGGGGCAAAGTCTACAACCATTGGGTGGCATTTAAGATTCAGTGGCTCCACGACAACCCACCGGACTATAAAGGCGAGTATAAGTGTGGCATCTGCAAACGCATGGTTCACAAACTCGAAGTTACATTAGACCACAAAATACCTCGGTCTCGTGCCCCCGAGTTACGGTTCGATCCCGACAATATTCAGCCGGCTCATTACGAATGCAACAGTTTAAAAGGTTCGCGAATACAACTGGTGGATGGGACGTTTAAGACTTTGCCAAAATATCTATAATGCTTATACTTAAATAAAGAGGAGAGAGATGTGGCTGGTACGACGATTGGCGGACGTAAGGCGGCAATTAAGAATAGACAGTACAATAAAGACTTCTACACAATAATCGGCCGTAAAGGCGGGAAGATTTCTCGGGGAGGAGGCTTTTCGGGTAACTCAGAAGCGGCACGAATAGCTGGTCGCAAAGGTGGAGCGGTTAGCAAACGGCGCAAAGCCGAAGTGTAAAAACTTCTAGTCTTGTGGGGGCGTAACACGAATAATCTACCCTTCATGGGGATACCCCGCCACAAGACTAGAAAACCCTTACGCTTTATGGCATACTAACCGCAATGTTAAGTATTATTTTTGCCTTTATCGGCGGCATGTTTTACCGACGTCTTCAAGATAAACTCGGTAGAAAGTATATTGATCCCGTAATGGATTACTTATTAAAGGTCCTTTTGGACTGGCCCCGGCTTTTACATTATTTGCACAATCACCAAGGACGCAGCATTGGATGTCATGACTGCGTCCTTGGTACACCGACAAAGGTGGATTCTCTATCCGACTAAAAATTAGTAGTTGGAGTCTCGGTATTCACAAACTCGGGGTGTTTAGCCTTCCAGCTGTTGTATTGCACCGTAGCAGCGGCTAGGACGGCCGCAATACCCGATCCTATGACTTCAGGGTTGCGGAAGTCAATGTGAGCCAAATCAAGGGTATTAGCGGCTAGCAAGCCGAGTACCCCCAACACCACAGAATAGCCATACAGTAGCATGGTATTACCCCACCGCCCCAGTTTGGGGTTGACGAAGTTGTGAAATTTGGAAGCCAGGTAGCCAGGTATTACCAGAAGGCCAAGAACGGACAACTGTTGCAAGACAGTGCCAAGTTGTGTAACCCACTGGGGAATAACCTCAACTGTTTTAATAAGTACTTCGGGACTCGGAGATGGGCTTGCCGTGACAGCGGGGACTACGGCTAAAAGAACACTCATGATTTAATCCTTTTTACGATCTTAGCTAATGCTTGGGCGAACACTTCCCAGAGGAACTGTCGCCAGGTTAATTTAGGAGTTTCGGGGACCACGGCATCTTTTAGCTGTTGGTCGGTAGCGTGTTGCACTTCGTCTGGTATCACAATGGGATCAGGTGCGGGATTAGCAACATCGGGGTGGGCAACAGGGATGTCGGCGGTTACTTGACCTGTCGGGGCTTCAAAATAAGTTGCGTCAATACCATTCCACTTACCATTGGTGGCAGAATAAACAGTACGAGCGTAGATGTGGCCCTGGAAGTCGAAATAACCAGCAATATCGACTGATTGGCCGACGGGAATGGTTGCGACAACATGCCCACTTACAACATCAATGGCGGTCGCTCCTTCACGCTGAATCGGTGTTTTACTGGGTTGAGCCCGCCAGGTCTTCTCGTATTCTGATCGTTCGTCGCCACCTTTGCCTGGTTCAGGGGTAGGAGGGGATTGTATGGGTTCTGAAGTGGGTAATTGTGGGTCGTTAGCCGACGCATAAGGCCATGGGCCGCCTTGTAGGTAGGGGAGCCATGTACGAAATGTTGAGCCAGGACACTCAGTAGATTGACCCGGCACAAGCTGATGAACCGTCGCCTGATTAAGATAATTAATTGACGGCAAGATGTTGTTTGGAGCGACAAAGAAGTCCATAAGCTGCCGACCAAGTTTAAGTTGCTCTTCGTCTGGTTCCATACCAACAAAACAAACCCCAATCCGGCCAGGGTTTTGATGTAGTACATGTGCCCGCCATGTGCCCAGGTCTCCAACATATTGAATTTGCGCGCCTGGCTGAGTAAATGGGAGACGGCCCGGATAGTCAGAGCGAGTTATAACCAGGTGATAGCCGCTACCTCCCCAACCATTATGATTAACATGGTAGTCGGCAATACTAAATCCATCTTCGGCCGGCTGATCCGACGCACTGTGATGAAACACAACTGACTTTTTAGCAGCGGCCGGTTCGAGTCCCGCCCAACCGAAAGAGTCGCCGAGTATGGGTTGGCGGATATCGACGAGTCCGGGAATTGGTAGGTTAATACTCATAACGTGTTCTCATTCTAGCATAAGTATTTAAGCACGCTCGACCCACAAGCATGTTGGCCGATCAGTACTATTGCCCTGGTTAATAACGGCCGCCGCTACCCCATTCGAGGCAAACCGAAGCTTAAATGTATATGATGTATTTGCTGTTACCGTAATACGGCGAGAGAGGTTGAAAGTATCAATTAATCCCGTACTGGCACCGCCGGAGTTCTTTGTTCGCTCTACTTGAATAGCGTTGCTTCCATTGGTAATGGCTAAGAACATCGAAACGCCAGCAGTATTGCAGGATATCGGGCCTTCGCATTTCAGTAGCACCTTGGTGCATGACAGAGGAGTGGTAAAGGTAAGAGTGATACCAGTAGCATCAACATAGCTAGCCGATGTAGTACTTTGTCCCGTAGTTAAGCCTTCTACATAAGAGATAACATTTGCATCAGTGGCCAGCTTATCGCTTGTTGTAGCTGACGTAGCTAGTTTGGCAGTAGTGACATTCGCATCTAGCATCTTAATGGTTGTTACTACGTTGCTCGCCAATACCGCCGCATTGTCGACCGCCCCGTCTTTTAGGGTGCCATCTTGGTCGAGCGAAGTCAGCAGACCGTCAATGATACGATTCTCGCGGGATGAAGTGGGTAATATATACACCCTAGTAGACGAACTAGCGGCATAGTTTTGATCGGTGCCATACATTAATACCGCACTGCCAATGGTAGTGGCGCTTGTAACGAGTCCTCGCCACACCGTATAAGTTCCTTCTACGCGGTGAGTTTCTGTACCAACCACGGTCACCGTATCAACAGCGAATATCACGGCCGTATCAGTCGGCCACAATCCGGTTGAATCTACTGTCCAACTTACACCACCAATGGAGTGTCCTGGAGAGGCTAGAAATGTAGCATTTCCTGGCTCGCCGACCTTAGTAAAGAAATCATTTATGCCTGCAGACAAGGTCTTACTCCAGTCTTATTAAGAACCATAACCATATTCTAACCTATTCCTTTGTACACAAGATCAATGTTGGCTGTCCCTCGAGTATTTACCGAGCTAAGCAGATAGTCGCAATTAGCCGTTTCCGTCACCACTTCCCAGTCAAGCTGGTTTAAAAGTCCTTTAGGGCGGATGTGAAGCACATCCAAGCTCTTACCGACTACCGTCAGCGTCCCCGGGTCATCGTCGTAGAGATTGCCGTTATCGTAATTCCAGACATCGTACCCACTAAAACTAATACTGGCGTTAAACGTATCGGACCCAGTATCCGAGGTGGTGCCACGCTTACTGACCCCATAGGTCGAAGCGCGAATTGTGCCTTTCGGCTGAAGCAACTTGAAATACATATTATTAACGTTGCCAAGGGAGATACCGTCTTCGTCCCAGACTAGTGAAGAGAACGCGCACCGGGATCGCCACGGCACCCCATCATCCTGAGTTGTCTGCGTGCCGGCTCGGGTAAATTCGAGGATTACGTTATCGACAAGCACGCATAAATGGCTCAACGCATCGGTACTGTTATCCTCGTACAGCCAAATATCTTTCGCCGCAATCGGCCAGCGTAATACCCAGGCATTATTACGAGCCAGGTCCATGTACCAAATTTCATTATTCTCGGTCGACCCTACCGGAAGCGCGAAATACAACCTATCTTCGTGCTCAACTCCAGCGGCTTTGTCTAAACTCCCCAAGCTAATCTGATCAACGTCGGGTACTTGGTTGCGGGTAAGTGAAGCAGTTGTGAGAATGTTAACTATATTTTGTGAAGTACCCGTCGATTTGAACGCTTTGCCTGTCGGATAATACAGCGAGTCACCCGCCTTGATCGTCGCTCTGGGGGCGTAGGTTCCCGACTGTCCGTTAGCTTCCATGACATTGGGGAAGAAGATTACCTGATCACCAAACGATACCGAATCAAAAGTAACATGATTGAGTAGACCCTTACCGGCTGCCCCGCGAGATGAGCACGTAATAACAGGGTCACCTTTACCGGTCCTAAAACCGTCCACGAAGTTAAGAACGGTGTCGCCACCTTCGTCAATCGTGGTAAACCCACCGCCGTTAAGAGAGCTAAAGTCGCCCGTACCTGGGGCTGCATAGTACAGTTTGTTGTCCGCCGTAACGCCATAAACCTGAGCATTACGCTTGTCCACATACATCCAGGTAAAGACACCTCCCTGCGTCGAGTTGGAGTCAGGCGCTTCCTTGTAGGGGTTGAGGGTGAGTGAGCCATCGTCGGTATACGACAGGGTCGTTAAGCCGGATAGGGTAATAATTTCATCAAGTCGGTTGGCATCAGTGCCACCATATAGGGTGTAAGACGTAGCCCCTGACACCGCTGACCACGTTACGACAACACTATTCGCCGCTGTCCAGTTGTCCCGTATCGCATTAACATTTACGGCCGTTGAGGCGGGCGACGCGGCACTTTCGCCGACAGCATTGTTAGCCGTTACCTTGTAGTAATAGTTGTAGGGCTTAGTACCCGAGGTTAAGCCGCCGGCGGCGGCGCCACTGGGCGCTGACGGGGTAGCGAGCGAGACGTACTCCACTGTCGCCATGGTAGGCAGGTCGATATACGATAGATTGTCTGTGCTGTTAAAAACATACACTCGATTCTTAGATTGTCGGAACCCCGCCCAGCCAGTACTAACGTAGGTGTTGACTCCACCAATGAGCGTGAATGAGCCTCCGTCTACTTGGCTGTAAATCTTGCCTACACCCGCCACGTTAAGCATGAACAGGAGTCCGCGAACGCCGTTGTAGCGATAACTACCTCGACCAATGACGGGATTGTCTGGTTGAGTGCCATATCGCACTAGTGGAGGACGAGGACGAGGGATACCATCCTGCACGAGTTCCATATTAAGCATGTCAGATAACGAGTCTTCGGGCCGACGCGAATTGTCGATAGTCGAAATGTAGGCTTTGGAAAACTTATTCTGGTGTTTGTTAATCGGTATCCGATTGCTCTTCCGTCGCTGAACCGTACTGGGAGGAGTTGGCATTACCGTCTAGCTCCCGGTATCCTCGTAACACTCGTTGGGGACGTGCGCGGATTACTGCTGGTTCCTCGACGGTTGTTTGCTTGCATTTGCGCCCATAGGTTATTAGCCTTCGCCACTAAATCAGGAGCCTTTGACTCATAAGTGAGATCATTCCCCGCTAGCTCAGCCGCTGTCGCCATCACGAGCCAGTAAGGGTCGTCACACGGAATCACATCATTTGGTCCCGAGAGGGGATCGGGCATGTAGAATCCACCCATCGTAATAGCACCGCCGACAATCTGGCTAGTGGAAGAAATGGTATCGACAAACGTTAAAATCTGCGGATCACGACCCGACACATAAACTCTGTTATTATGGCGGAAACGATTACGCTCTTGGGGTTTGATAATCGTAAAGTCGACTTCATGACCATCGGTTGTCGTAACAATTACTTCGTCACTGGGGTCGAGAAAATCATCGTCTAAATCATAGCTTTGGTTGGACGCGGATACTGTACCGACGGGGCGGACTTCAAATAATGATTGGCGAGTCACCTTAGTATCACGGGCATATTCGGCAATTTTACGGTTCGCTGTTCCGAGCCACATGGCCCAGTCACCAACATTTTCAACTGGGGCATCGTCGTCGTTGGCGCGGTACGCCCAGTTCGTCTGCTCCAAAAATTCGCTAACTATCATGCGTTGCTTACCTTTGCTTTGGCCACTTTAATGGACTTACGCTTAATTTTGACACGACTCAAGATGGAACGCAAAGCGGTAGAGTTTGTTTTACCGCTAACTAGTTGCTTGGAGTAATTCAACTTGCCACCCTTGGCGTACTTGGAAGACTTCGGTTTCTTGCCGAGACCATATTTATACTTCGGTGTAGTGGTGAATTTTCCTGCGTTGAGCTCGCTATCCAACTTCTTGGCTTGGTCGTATAACTCTTTGGCCTTGGGACGATTACTGGCGAAATAAGCGTTTTGTTTAGACTTGGATAGGGCATAGAAATCTTGGATTTCTTGAGGATATTTGGAAGTAATAGCTTCTTTGGCGAGTTTGTTTTGAGCGGCAAAATCCTTAGCGTTAGTAAGCTTACCGGACAACTTATCCTGCTCATACTGTGCTTGGTGAAGCTTCAATTTATTTGCTTCATCAGCGTTGAATTTGTTTTTACCCTCTGTTGAAAGTGCCGCATATTGTTTAAGAACATTCGCGGAAGATTGGCTAATGCCTTTAGGCAGTTTCTCAGACGCAGTTTTTACGCGAGCAGCCGAAGCATTCAGTGTCTTGCTACCACTTAATTTGCCCGAACCATTGGCGGCCTGTTGTTTTTTGGTGATAGCTGCATTGGAGTTATCGAGCGCCTGCTGTTTAAGCTGCCTATAGTAGTCAGCATTTATTGCATCCTCAGTACTAATTTTAGCTGGTGAAACGGCATTTAAGTACGGATGTTGCGCTGGCACATCTTGGCCGTTGGGGTCTTTTACCGTTGTAGTGTTCTGTCGCAAACCAGGTATTACTTGCATAAGAGCTTCTAATTGTTGCGCTGCAAATGAAGCGTCCTTATTGATCTTGCGCTGCTTGTCGTCGGTCATGTTGGCAAGCCAATTGGATAAGGCCCGGAAGGGGATTAACTGTTGTGGATAACCTGATACTAGCTGCGTAAAAGCTTGTCCGTCACCTTGCACCGCCTTAAGAAAGTTTCCAGCGCTCTTGGTATAGGACTGATCTGACAAGAACTGGCCGTACTTAGCTAAAGCCGTTAGAACATTATCTATGCCATTTTGGTTAATCTTGGCGTTCTTTTGGGCGTCGTCTAGTGCGGAGACAAGAGCAAGGTTGAACGACAAAGCCGGTGGGAGTTTTTGGAAACTCACCCAGTTTTTACCGATCTTAACTGAATATGGCTGAATGCCCGCCGCCTTCCAGGCCTCCAATTGTTTCGGATTGGTAGGTTGCGCCCAGGTCATGAGGTCTTTTCCGAGCAGAGCACCGGCCGCACCCACTACGGTTGTTCCAAGAATCATCTTACTAAGTTGCTCAGTTTTATTAGCTGAGCCATGCATCGTCAAAACGCCGGCGGGGGAGTACTCAAATCCTTGCTTAAAAATGTTCATGGTGGTGCGCACGAAGGGAACGGTGAATTTAGCTGGGTAGGATACAACGGGATTCTTGGAGTTGCGAAGTTCCATGAGTTTTTGAGCCGGGATATCGAGAGCCTGCAGGAATGTTCCTTGAGACTTATCGCCGAGTTCCTGGCGGTACAGCCGGTAAGCCGACTCAGCACTCGCGGTGTTGGCTATATTGGGCGCTGTAATACCCTTGGCTTGACGATGCTCCAAGGCCTTGGTAACGCCGCCTTCGGTCAGACCCGTGAAGAACCCATCCATTGCTTCCATAAGGCGCATCGGATAGGAGAGAACGTCATATGCTTTATTTTGCCCATGAGCGTACATGGGTACATGACCCCTCATATCTAGGTTCTGCGCTTCGGCCTTACCCGACATCGACTCGCTAAACCGGCGCTTGGCTTCACCAAAACTAGAGAAGTAACCCTTGGCATAGGCCGCCCCTTCGCCAGTAGCAAACTGCCTAGGCTTGCCGGTAAGAGCTGAATGAGCCGCATCCAACATGCCTGTCAGCGTTTTCTCGATAGGAGTGATGACAGCGGTAGAACCAATGTTCGGGAAGATATTGTTGATCTGCGTTAATGGGCTCGACAACATTGAGTTGTACCGAATCGTATCAAGCCAGTTACTTTTACTTGGTGGGACAAGTTCGCGGTAGGCTTTGACGACGGCGTTGGAATCATTGAAGTCAACCTTTGCGAACTTCTTGATATAGACTTCAGGGTTCACCCCGTCTTTATCAAGAAGTTTAAAGACTCGTTGCATGGGCGTGTCAAGCTCATTGGCTAGGATACGCCTGGCCGATAACTGACGAGCAATATCCGTACCCTGTTCAGTGGTAGTTTTAGCCAATGCTTGGATCTTTTGTAAGAGCTGAGCACGTTCACCGATCTTACCGTCAGCTAGTAATTGATCAGCCTGGTTGGATAATGTGACGACTTTCTGGCGCAGGTTGTATTGCTCTGCAACCTTCTGGCGAGTCTGATCAATGGTGTGCGATTTAAGGTCTACTCCGGCATTTTTAGCGAGATCCTGTACCTGTTTATCGCTCATGTGGGTAACTGGATCAGCCTGACTAAGAGCGTTTACCTCGCCCTTGGCGTCTTCGCTAATCTTTAGATTGTTGGTGTTGAGAGACTGTGGCGCTATTTTTAGCTTTTCAGCGGCGACTTCTTCGGATTTAGTGGGTAGTTTAGATCCCACAATCGGCGCATTAAAGTCAACTGACCCACGCTCATTACCCACAGCCTGTTTAAAACTTGTGGATATCTTTTGCGCTATTGTTGGCTTAGGAGCATCAGCGGCAGCCTGTTGCTGTAGTAAAGTCGTCTGACCTTGGGGTACGCCACTGGGAAATTCTGTCTTAATAGGTCGACTTTGACCACTCGGATCGAGCTGATCAATGTGCTCCAGCCAACCGCCCATTTCTTGTTTTGCTGCTGCAACTTTAGCATTGGCGTCGGCTACAAACGTTGCGAGAGCTTTGTCCTTCTGAGCTTGCGGGATATTAAGGGTAGCCACATGCTCTTTAGCGTAGTTAATTGAATCTTGAGCCACGGCTATCTGTTGATGGAGTTGTTCAATGGTGTTTTGAGCTTCGCTGACGGCGACTTTGGCCTCAGGAGCAAGGGCAGGATTAAGGGGTTTATCAATAATAGGTGCGGATACCGAGATAAAACCCTTCTCGCCTAACGCCTTGTTGGCGTTCTGAGCGGCTTTAGCGACGTCTTTGGCCCCCTGTGCTACAACTTTGGGACCGGCAACTACAGCGGGGAGGGAGAGTGCGTCTCCAGCTATCCCTAGACCTGCGACGGCTTGGCCTAAGAGCTTATTGCCAGCAATCGGGGCAGCCTGGCCAATCTCTTGCTGAACAGGCAGATTAGTCCCCGAGAATGATTGCTGAGGTTGCCCCGTTGCGGTTGCCGCAATACGACCGCCGGTTCGCTCTAACCCGCCAAGCGTCCAGTCGTATCCAGTCTTACCAATACTCTGAGCAAATTGTCCTACTTGTTGGGGTAGGCTTTGCTGTTGAAACTGAGGACTAGCTGCTCTCTGGCCAAACTTATACGCTTCCCCCAAGAGGGGCGTATTGCTAATAGCAGTGTTGGCTGCTCCTGGTAGTTGAGCTCCAATCTCGTTTAGACTAACGCCTAGACTTGGTATCCGCGTACTCGCAACGTTTCTAGCCGTACTGGCGATGGCGTTGCCGGCTTGCTGAATAAGATTGGGTTGGGCCGTGCTGGCGGGGCGAGATTTAGTAGGTTGATGCCAGCTAGACTGATCGCCTGGGATAATTGCATCTGCCACCGTACCAGCACCACGAAGTAAATCCTTTAAAGAGAAGGCCAACTAAGCAGCCTCCTAAGCTGCACCCTGTAATTTTTTCCGAAGTAACGAGGTATATGGATTAGTGCTATCCACCCCTTGATCCCGAGCATTAATCGTTGTTCGATCTGTGTTATAAGCGGACAGGTCGGGAGTGGTTGCCACAGCCTGTTTTGGCGTGTAGGGGGTGCGGAACTGATTAAAAAAACCTTCTACCGCGTTACGTGACTGGTCGATAGCGCTCTGGAAGGGAGCTTGCGCGGCTTTGACTGCAGCGTAACCACCACCTCTAGCCTGCGCGGCTTGGGCGGCATTGGTCGCAAGTTGTCCTTGTATACCTTGACGCTGACCTTCAATACCGCTTCTCAGTGCTTCTTCATTGTCTTTTTTCTGCTTGGCAAGATCAGCTAGGACGTTGGCGAAACTGATGTCGTATTGACCTTGAGACTTATCAATGCCCTGTAAGTTACGGCCGTAGGTGTCGGTGGCCGCTTGGCGTTTGCTGGAGGTGTCCTTACCAATAACGTTAGGGAGCAGGTCACGGAAGGCCGACGAGCCCGTACCAGAAGCTCGTCCGATGATTTGCGCTAGGCTACGGTAACCGTTGTTCGCATTCTTGTTAATCGTGTCGTAAGCTGAGAGTTTACCTTGATTCTGCGCTACGCGTTGGTCATTAAAGGCCGCGTATTGCTGGTCTTTACCGGCGTTAGCGCTGCCGACTTGCTCGTTGTACTGATCTTCGTTGCGAGTTAGACCTTGGTTGAGCCCGGTGTCGGTACGTCCAAGTAAGGCACGAAGTTGCGCTGCTTGATCGGCCAGAAAAGCTAAGTCGTCGGCCGAGCCGTTGGCAGAACCGCTTGGTAATGCTGGAGCTTGCTGCAATCGAAAGGTTGAGTCGCCCTGAACATTGCCACTATCTGTGCCACTCGGAGTCTTACCGCTATATCCGAGTAAGTTCATTAAACTGGATTGGTCGCCCGCACCCAGAGTTGTAGCATTATAGTAAGGGTTGCCGTACCCAGCGACAGTACCGCTAGGCGTTAGATAATTACCAGGCATAGACCATCCTTTAAAGAGTTGCTCCTATCATGCCACAAATAATGGAGGAAGCCTAGCGGATTGCTGGCTTCCTCTCTGATTGTTTCCACTGAATCTGAGATAGGTCAGCTTTCCAGGGATAGTCTGGATTAGAATTCCGTCTCTGGACTCTCCACCGACACGTCCACATGCACTGAGCCGGCGGCAGCGGTGGCTGCTTCCACCACTCCCGTAGCCACTTCATAGTCGCTTTTGGAGTCTTCCAAGGCCACCTTAGCCTCATCCCGTCTCTGGGCGACAGCCATCAGCGCTTCGGCGTCCGCCGGGGTGTCGACGAGCTCACTTACGACTTGGTCATATTCAGCCTGCCTTGCATTGACTTCAGCCTGAACCTGGTCCAACTCAATCTTCTCGTGACTCTTGACGACTTTAAATAGCTCGCCATCTGTTACTACATACTCACTGGTAGCCATAAAATCGGCACTCCACATTAATATAACTATTATGCTGTAAGTTGTTATGGTTCGTCAAATAGCCGACAGAAAAGGGAAGAAAGCCGAGCCATTACTCGGCGTTGTGTACTCAATAAGCGCCCAGATATTCGATACAGCAATCGTTTGCACATTTGTCGCCGTTAGTGTATAGCCTATCTGCATAGAATCGAGAGTTGTTTTTGTCCATTGAGCGCCGTCTGGATCTTGATAAGCAATAATTGGGTATATCAAAGGCGTAGTTACCGCGTTCGTTTTCCAGGTAGTGGAGTTTGGCACAAGTGTGCCCGACTGAGTCTTAGTGCCAGCACTGGTTCTTAGAAGCTCGACCTTAAAAGCTGCCGTGGCGTCAGCCGAGACAAGATCCGCAAAACGCACACCTACTGATACTAACTTAACGGTATCATTGAGAGCTATCCCTGAGTCATCACAGTTGAATAAATCCTCTTGCGACAATACCGCCGATCCATTGTATGAAGTAATATCATTGGGCGGTATTTCATTGACGCGAGTATAGTTATTAGCTGCTCCGACAGTTCCGCCTACTTGTACGGTAAAGGAGTTGGCGTCACCCGTGGCGCTGGGTTTGAGGTGAAGTATCTTACCTGGGCCTGGATAACTAGTTTGAAATGATCCAGTGTTATCATTAATCGCGATATCATCAAAAAACCAGTCTCCCGTTGTCTGAGCTTCACTGCCCAGATTGCCGCCGAAATAGGCGTGTAAAATAGAGTTGGCTATAGTCTGGGTTGTTCCTGAAGCGAACTGTGCTCCGTCAATCTGAGCCTTTACCATCTGACTACCTGAGGCAGCAGTGCGGTCAAATAGCATGCCAATCCTATACCAAGTACCAGTAGACAATGCCGACGAAGCTGAGCCGATAACACCCGTGCTATCGTATAATCTCAAGGCTCCCATATTGTCTAAAGTAATATAGGCCGCCACACCCGTACCCGTGGTGGCGCTACTACTTACGGCGAATATACGATTCTCAGCAGTGGGTAGGGTAGCGATACGCAAGTAGAACCGGAAGAAGAAGGGACCATTATTGCCGGCAGATTTAAACTGCGTGCGAAAGCGCTGATTGGTGCCCGAAGCAAGTGAGGATATGCGACCACTAAACCCTCCTGATCTAATGGTGGAGCTCGAGATAGTCCCCCCAACCGCTGCATCCCATTCCATGCTGGCAGTTAGGCTATTAAGCTCAAATCCACTACTAAATAATCGAGCCATTAGAAGTTCCCAAGCTGAGCCAGGCAGTCCCACTTACTATCGGTATTGTTATATTTGAAGCCCAAATAAAGCGTTTTGGATATCACGGTCGTAGTTGGCGCAGGCAAATCAGTCGAGAACCGATAGACGGCGTTAAATGCCAACGCTCGAGCTGTTGCGTTGTCCTTAATGCGAATAACTAGGTTTTGTCCTTCTGTCGGCGTACCCGTAGGCGCTCCAAACGTAGCATCAGCTGCAAGAGCTGTAATCGTATATTCATCATCGGTGTCCCCGTTAGGTGTGGGGGTTGAACTTGAAGCCGTCGTGGAAACTCGTGCGGTAACACGCTTATTCGTAAAAGTCTGTGTATCGGTAGTACCAGCAACGGCACCAGATGGCGCTGTCTTTGTGGCCCAAGTATCAAGGTCGGCATCCCAAGCTTGTACATTCGTTCCGATTACTAGACCTAGGGTTGTGCGCACTTGGGATGGAGTGCGACTAGCCCAAGCTGAAGCGACGGAGACAATAAAGTTATCGGTGGTGGCGGTGAGACCTGCGATGGTTGTTAAGTCGCTGTCTAGGGGCTGTTTGGCGGCTAGGTCGGTAGTAAGATCAGTGACAGCACTTTCAGGAATTGATGTGAGCGATGCACCAGATCCAGCGAATAATGTTGCTGTTACCGTGCCAACAATATCAAGTATCGTAGCTGGATTAGTCTTACCAAGACCGATATTACCGTTGGTATCAATATGCAACCTATATGCACCAACTGTCTGGTCATAAATTGAGAATGAGTTGGTATCCAGTAGGCCAACCGCCACCAAAAATTCTTTAGTGCCGGACTGAGTGGTCTGTAAAGAAACAAGAGCCGTCCCAGTATTTACACGTAGTTTATCGCTACTACTAACAGTCCCAGTGGCACTTATTGCCGCCGCTCCGACAGTTCCAGTAAACGTTGGGCTAGCTGCCATAGCAAAAGTTGAGCCTGTGCCCGTCTGAGACGCTACCGATGTGGCGTTGCCAACACTAGTAATAGGACCAGTGAGGTTAGCATTAGTTGTAACGGTGGCGGCATTGCCAGATATGTCGGTTTGGTCGCCGGTGTTCATACCAGATGAGGTGCCGCTAAATGTGCCGGACTGAGTGGCAAGAGTGCCTAGGCCCAAGTTTGTCCGAGCAGTTGAAGCACTAGTCAGATCAGATAAGTTATTGTTAGCTAGTAACGCCCCTACGAGATTATGCTCCAATACTACCCAACTCGTGCCTACCGAGGCTTCGGTACCACCGGCGTTGTCAGCCGTGGCGAGGTACATGTCGCCCACATCGACTGATTTGCCACTGCTACCGCCAACCTTACCTACGACGGACACAACGTAGGCATCACCCTTTGAGGCAGCTGGATAGTTAGGGTTTGTGCTAGCGTCGGTAGCTCCCTTAAACTCAAGTAATCCAGTGACCGCTGCATCGAGTTGGGTTTTAGTAACGGCGTCCTGAGGATCTGTGCCGTCGGCTATATTGACAAGCTTCTGGGTATTTAAATCGACCTTGCCACCAGAGAATGATGCAGCTGTTGTACCGCCAACTCCATCATTCTCCACCGTAACGCTAAGGCCAATGGCCGGGGACGCGCTGTCGCCTGAACGATTTATATATACTGACGCTTCAGTGCCGGTGTCATGATGATTAACACTCAATGCACGACCGGTACCGGCGTTGTCGATCAAGAAAGCAGTCGAAGTGTCCCCGGCGTTGTACATCTGAACACCAGCAAACGTGCCCGATGTATGGTTCGCTCCACCGGCATTCTCGACAAATAAAGCAAGATCGCCATCAGTATCTTGGTGAACATCCACGCCACGGCCACTACCGGCATTAACAACTCGTAAAGCATTGCCCGCACCATCGTTCTCGACAAGAACCGCCGGCTGGTCAAAAGCAGAATTGTCCACCTTAACTTCAACGAGAGCAGCATCAGCCGTAGATCCCTGGTTGGAGTAAACGCCCAGACCAATACCTACGTTATAGGTGTTGTCTAACCAAGAACCAGCCCCTTGAGATACGGTGGAGCCGGAGTCGCCCACATACCGATCGTGCGCATCGGCACTAACACCCCCACCGCCAACGCCTTGTACGTCGAGAATTGAATCATTCGTAAAGTTACCACTAGGGTAATAAGCCGTTGGATGCTCAGTTGCCGAGCCTCCACGCACGATAACGGTAGAGTTATCTAATTCCCAGACTTCTGTATTGCTAAGAGTCTGGAGTTCATTAAATACGAAATTCTTGCACGAAACCAATTTTATGGCTTTTCCGCATCCTTCAAAGTCAACGCGATCAAACTGCCAAGCGCGTTGTGGGTAGTCTTCGCTACCGTTAATAAGCATCCCATAGTCAGCTCCGGCAATCCAAACATCTGAATATTGTAGGTAGCTCGCACTCTGCTCTACGGGGACTGCGTGAGGCTGACCTGGTGTGATTGTCTTGTCGTAACGAATACCATGAGTTTCTGCTGCCGGCGATGACCCTACTTCAAGACGAACGTCGGATATGTGCCAATTTGAACCCAATGCATAGATACCATCAAGGTTAAAAGTTCCGCGCACACCCGATACAACACCACGCGTAGCTCCTCCCAAAAGAAGCATTTGGTAGGGAATTTCTTTACCACTTACATTACGAATAATTGGAGCAAAGCCACTCTCGACTTGCACCACGCCACCTTCGTCAGTGCTTGCATCACCCGTAATATTTTCGCCAAAGACGGTATCGACAAGCAAGTAATCTACCAGGGCCATCCATACAACGGCACGGTTTATAGTATCGCCATGAATGTTGGTGCATCTTACATCGTAACTACTGTCGCCGCCTGTCATGCCAATACCGATGCCGCCCAGCATAGCCCAGTTTTTTACTGTTACATGGTCATATTCTAGATGGCGAAAGTCTACTTCCGTATTTTGACGAACTGCCGAGCCAAAACTATCCAGAGGAACCCCATCGCCATCAATAGTAAGGTTAAGGACTTTTGAATTGGTTAATGTAGCCGTAGCATCTGAGGAATAACTTGTATAGCCAATGTTAATGCCATCAACTCGTCCAGCAGTTCCAAAGACTTTAATTACAGTCGATACTTCGTCCTCTCCCAAAAGATGAACGTTTGAATAAGATAAGAGACCGCACTCAAAGTTAGAAACTCCAATCACAGCTTGAGCGTCTACTCTGTAGAAGGAAGTGGGTTTAGGCAGATATACATAGCCACCACCAGCTACAAAGGCCGCTACCTGAGCCGCACGAATTGCCGGGCCATCATCTGTTGATCCGTCGCCAGTAGCGCCGTAAATGGCGTCCATAACATTAAACACGCGTATCATGTTCTTAACAGTTGGTGATGATGACGTACCTTCTAAGTCTCCAGCTAACTGTACTTTACCCTTGATCAGCGTCGTCGCATCCGCCACTGAACTCGTTGAGAATTGTGCGAATATAATCGCAGTAGTACCCAACGTAAATGGTCCAGCGCCACTCACGACCCAACCGCCATTGGCGTTAACTGTGCCCGCTGTAACAAGCGTGAAAGCACCCCGTATCTCGCTGGATGCGTTCATGTCGTCGGCACGAGTAAGGACAAACGGTGAGCCGGCATCACCCTCATCGGTGACGACGTAGATACCATTCTTGAGGGCGCTAACCTCATCTTTTATAAGCACTCGGTCGGCGGGAGCCACCGTTACGCCGTCAATTACGAGTGCGCCGTTGCCGGTTGCGGTAATAACCCCTGCCACGTATGTGTTCGTCGCCAGGGCTGCGGCAGTAGCCGCTGCGACAGATGCTTTGACGCTTAATCCTTGAGCCAATGCCTCGACATAGAATTTGGTAGCCGCATCCTGGTCCGCTACGGGATTTGCTACATTCGTGAGGCGTTGTGACGCCATATTCACAGAAGTCGACGGAGTCGCCATTTCGTTAAGACGATTCGTCCGTACCGCCGTGTTGAAATTGGCGAATGTTTTAT
>Ga0070685_10000436_pt1 | contig 24327 bp, 33 predicted proteins | sample KBSS13LmetaG_FD_65651 | JGI IMG/M metagenome (GOLD analysis project Ga0070685, IMG submission 65651) | Switchgrass rhizosphere microbial communities from Kellogg Biological Station, Michigan, USA - KBS S1-3L metaG | ecosystem: Host-associated > Plants > Roots > Rhizosphere ...
ACTCCAGCCCCGCTGGATGCCAGGCGCTGCCGGTCCACGCCTTGTGGACCATCGCACCGTCGCTGCCGATCCCAAAGATATCGAGCCGATTGGGACCCCACGCCGTAATCGCCGGCGGGCTGGTGAAGTTCCCGCCTAAACGTTCCCACTCCAGCCCCGCTGGTTGCCAGGCAAGGCCGTTCCATGCTTTGTGGTACATTGCGCCGTCGGCCCCAATGCCGAAGATATCGAGTCGATTCGGGCCCCATGCCGTAACCCATTTACTCAGCGTCGTCGACCCGGGAACGGTCAGGCTCCCCGTGGCAGTGGGTGGTGGCGGCGAAACACCGGGCGGGAAATAAGTGGCGACGTTACTCGGGCCAGACTCCTTGTTTCTAAAGTTGTATGCCGTGATCACATAGTACTGAGTGACGGCGGGTGTTCCTATATTGAAACTGCTGACCTTTCCCAAGGTTACCAGCAACATTGCTGTGCCAGATGTGCAAGGCAGGGAACTGCAATAGTAGACGTGGTACCCAGCTATATTAGGCGCACTATTGGCCTTCCACTCTAGCATAGCGCCCCATACCGGCATGCCCCATAGCATGAGCATCACGGCGAGGGCGGAGGCTCGACACATCTGGAGCAGTACATTACCTGACATGTCAAGGTTTATGTCTTGGGTGGTTGTAAGAGAGGAGATTGTGCTGTAACAAATCGGTACTTACGTAGTCAAGATATGTGCCTACTTTACGGAAGTTGGAAGGTGAGCCTATTCAGGCGTATCACGGTGGATGCGGTCGCGAGTTCCTCACGCGACTGCAGGAACAGTCTTCTTATGTCGTGCTAATTACTTAAATTCCAAGATGTTAGGCGCTGTATGGAATAGACTACACAAATACACTGAGAGAACCTGATTTTCATGTTGGTCAATGAGAAAAAGGATTTTACACTCGAGAATCTAGTCAATTAAAAACAGAAGTCTTAGAATCATTGACAAAACAATCCGTTAGAAATGGTCTAGCTTCACCCTGTCTATGCCGGTCTGTTATTTTTCTTTACAGGAAATCGTGACATCTTGGGTAAAGTTCGCTGTAAGTCAATCACTTACGCGAGTGGAATGCTTTATGCTCAATCTATAAATTGTCTTCAAACCTATCTGAATAGATGGAGGATCGGGCACTATTATGAAAAAGTTAATACAGATATCCCTGACCGCAGGACTATTACTCGCGTATGTGCCTCAGATCCAAGCCACTTCCATTACGAAATGTGAGGATGACTCAGACCGCAATGTGGGCTCTCTCCGGTTGAATTCAAGCCATTCTGATTCAGCTGTCGGCTCCAACATCGGTGTGGCTAAGTTCATTGCAATGGGTAATGGCAATGCTTTTGGGCAATCTACTCATCACTCTACTCCATTTAGAATTCAGCATGAATCTAGTTCTAGCCTCAACCCGTCAGATTTTCGGGTAACTCATAGAGCTTCTTCTCATAACTCTTCGGGCCAGTGTGAGGAAAACGGGACAGGTCACGCGGTCCCAGAGCCAATCAGCCTGTTGCTCTTGGGCGTTGGATTTGCTGGGTTAGTGGCTCTGAGACGACGGTTCTAAAAATAGCAGGGTTTCCCGGCCAGTGGGTTCGGTGCAAAGATGGAAGTCAGGATGGAAGTCAGTTCTTGAGCTGCTCTCTCCCTAGCTCAGTGATCTTCAGAGTTGTTCCTTCCAATTCAATATGTTTTAACGTGGCCAAGTGTCCTAACGCCAGTCCGATCTCATCTGTTCCGTCTTTATCGAAGTGGAAATAGAGGATGGCCCAGCTTGTTGGGCCTCTCTCCGAGAGAAAATACAAAACTTGTCGCAGGAGTACCATGCGTTTTGTCCACTTCCTTTCGTCCTGTGGACCGAGAGTCTGATCGGACATTATGTCTCCCATTAAGGTCCTCCCGGGCCTAGTAACTGGCTGAGCCTGCCATAAGCATGCCGTGGGTCATAAAAAAAGCCCGGCACCTTTCGATGTCGAGCCTGCTTCACGCTCAAGTGTGTTTCTCTGCTCAGCACTATGTTTGCATAGTACTTGCCAGAGTTTTTACCATTGTCGAATGTCGCTCTGGTGTTCACACAACTTCACCGATTATCCCTGCGAAAAAAAGCCTTGCCATTCGCTTTGAACAATCGTCATCAGCACCCATCGTGGCTTGCGTCAGGTATATCGCCGGTGCGCTCATGTCGTATTATTTTTATGGCTCGTTGTGTCCAGAGGTTATATTCACACTGCAAAAGCATGAGCCGATTCTCGAGAAATAACTGTTCGGTTTCCGTGAGGGCTGCTCGGGAGCGCAACAGACTTTGCAGATCACCAACCACGCGGCCAAACCCCCGTAGTGTCCCTTCTTTTGTCGGTGCCATAATTAGGTTACATAATAGCAAGTACTTTGCGAATTGGGCCTAGGTCATACCCCAGCCGCGCATCTTGGTCCTTCGCTCTCCACATGCGACTTATGGGCTAGGGAAACTCACTCCCAAAGACAAGGTGTCTTCACAAGAGACAACATGTCAGTGCCTGCGAATGCGGGTTTTCTACTAATGCCCGCCTCTAACAATATTTCAATACGTTGCATCCGCGTCATCAGGGGTATTCTTTTTGCTGTGTGTAAACAAATAACCTGTCGTGCTGAAACTGCCTAGGGAGGTCCAAGATGAAAGTTCACGAAGTCATGACACCCAACCCGATGTGCTGCATCCCCGCAGATGCAGCGACTCGAGCCGCGCTTATTATGAGAGAGTTAAATGTCGGCATCGTGCCGGTCGTGAAATCATCAACAGAGCAAAGATTGGTGGGAGTGGTGACGGATCGCGACTTGTGCCTGGGGGTGGTCGCCATGGATCGGCATCCCCAAACCGTGCCGGTCCAGCAATGCATGTCGACCAATATGATCACATGTCAACCGGACGAGGATATTCAGCGGGCCGCTCGCTTAATGGAGGAGCATCAAGTGCGTCGCATTCCTGTCATCGATCCAGAGGGAAGGCTCCTTGGCATGGTGTCAACGGCAGACCTCTGCCAGCGAACCAATCTGTCCTCTGACACCACGCATCATCTCCTCAAGAAGGTCACGGAACCAACTGAGCATGCGAGCAAACCAAGGGGTAAGATACCCAATAGAGCCGCCTAAAGCGATGACAAGAGGGGAGGCGATTATGGCTTCAATTCCTAGAGTACTATCCTGTGCCTTCTTGTTAGGACTCGGTCTATCCACTGCCTTCTACGCGTCAGACCTAAAAGCGGAACAAGATAAGGTGGAAAAAGGGAGTCTTCCCGGCCCCTCTGAGCAAGAAGCAGAAACACGGAGGGGCATTCACAAGCTAAAGGGGAAAGTACTAGGCTTTGAAGTCGATCACTATGTGGTCAAGCGGAGTGACGGCAAGCAAGTAAGTTTGCACATCGACGAGACCACTAAGATGACAAAAACGTTTGCGCCGGGAGAATGGATTGAAGCGAAAGTGATCCAATATAACGATGAGCATTATGCGTTGTCGATTGACCCAGCCCCATGAATTGACAAGGAGCCGACTAGGTATCTTCCTAGTTTGTCGATATAAGCGTTCGTCGTATAAGCAGTCTGTCAGTAAGACCACCTTAGCTCGGCTGTGCAAATGTTTAAGGATGACATCCTTGAATCGGCGATCCTTGAAGAACTGGCACAAGTCAGCGCTTACTCGATCGAAGAACTCAACGAAAGGCTACCGTATTACTCCTGGGACCAGGTGTCTTCCGTCGTGGAAAGGCTGACGGTTCAAGGCACCATCACCATCAAACATCTCGGTTCCTCCCGCTACTTTCTCTCTCTCTCTCACAGCACAGGTATTGCTGCCAATCCCTTCAGTAGATCCCACTCTCTCTTTCCCCAGCCGTGGGTTGACAAACCACTTGAGTAGAAGGCGGACTTTCTCAACAGCCTGCTAACAGGAGTTGAGAAACAATCTGAGTTGGGACAACTACCCGAGTTCGCAGAGTCACAGGACTCTGACCAATTCATTCAGAGTCGCTGAATCTTAACCTCGACCTAAACCTTCTTCATTTGCTGCCCTTCGGGTACACCATCTCGATTTTAATGGGAGATGCGCGTATGTTTTAGATTAGATTTTATTGAGTCTGACGGATGCGAGGAGGAAAAGAGTGAGTAGCCGAGATGGCAAGAAGGATGGCCGACAGGAACGCACGAGCCATGCATTCGTGATGATGCTGTACACGATATGGCTCATAAGTCTTTCGTTGGGATGCGGGAAGGTCTCCGAGCCGTTGCATGAAAGCCGGACGCACGTCCTACAGGACGGGTTCAGAAACACCGATCCGGCGTTTTCTCCGCCTGACCTATGGGAACGTTTATTGTTTCTCCCTTCGCGTATATGGACGACAACGCTTCACACACGAACCGCGCATTTGCCGCTCATTGAAAACGATGGCACTGTCCTCAGGAACAATCGCACGAAGGCCACCGTAACGTGGATTGGCCATTCCACACTCCTCATTCAACTCGACGGCGTCACGATCCTGACTGATCCTCAATGGTCGGAACGTGCCAGTCCTGTCACCTTTGCCGGACCCAAGCGGCTCATGCCCCCCGGGGTGTCATTCGAGCAATTACCGATTGTGGACCTCGTCGTCATCTCCCACGATCATTACGATCATCTCGATAGAGACACGGTTCAGCGTCTTGCTCGAACGCATCACCCGCTGTTCCTCGTGCCCCTCGGCCTCAAAGCCTGGTTTGCAGACATTGGCATTACGGAGGTGGAGGAAATGGATTGGTGGGAGAGCCGGCAGGTCCGTGGCCTGACGGTCACCTGTCTTCCCGCTCAGCATTTTTCTGGGCGTAGCCTGTGGGATCGGAATCGACGCCTATGGAGCGCATGGGCCCTCGCCGGAGATACGAAGCGAATCTTCTTTGCCGGCGATACAGGATACTACTCTGTATTCAGGGAGATTGGGGTACGGCTGGGTCCGTTCGATCTTGCGGCTATCCCAATTGGAGCCTATCGCCCAGCCTCAATGATGAAAATGACTCATATTACGCCGGAAGAAGCCTTGCAGGTCTTTGCTGATGTCCAAGGGCGAAACTTCGTCGCCATGCATTGGGGCACATTCGACTTGACGGAAGAACCTATTGAGGAGCCACCTCTGCGGTTGGAAGCCGAGGCCAATCGATTGGGCCTTGACCCTTCCAGTATATGGGTCTTGAAGCATGGAGAGACCCGAGGATGGTGAGAGAGGGAACGGAAATCGGTTTAGAATTGGGCGAGCTTGCGATCAGCCCACCGAGTCGGGCGCATCAAGGCACTTAACATGGCCACAGCACAGATGAAGGTCAACATGGCGAAACTCACCATCAGGAGACAACTACCGCGGACTTCGTAGAAGCCTATACGGTTCATAATCACCCCTCCTTGAGATACAGCCTCTGCTTGTTCGTCCAAGAATATCGGAATTTGACCACCTAGCAAAAGACCAGAAGGAGGTAGTTCAGAAGGGGGGGATGGGAGACTAGGTATCTACCTAGCGCCGGGGACAATCGGAAGGGCGTAGAATTTTGACATAACCCTTACCAGAGGAGGTTCCTATGATTATGATGAAGATACCAAAAGTCGCTAGTATTCTTTCCTGTGCTTGTGTGTTGGGTCTCGGTTTGTCCCCTGTCGCAATGGCATTCGACAAGGGGGTAGAAGAAATTGAAGCTGAACAAAATTCCGCGAGGAAAGGCAGCCTTCCCGGCCTACTCAAACAAGATGAAGACATACAAAAAGGCGTGTATACGATGAAGGGCAAGGTGTTAACGATATATCCTGATTATTTTGTGATCGAGCGCAATAATGGCAAAGAAGTGAGTTTGCATTTCGACGTAACGACCAAACTGCCGAGAAACTTTTCACCGGGAGATTTTGTTGAGGCGAAAGTGGTCCATTATAACGACGGACACCATGCGCTCTCGATAGACCCCATGAAGTAAATGAGGGGAGCGGTTGCTGGCCAGCTATATTCCACGCGCCCCGTGGGGGATCGATGACTTTCACGGGGCTCCCGCCAATCTGAATGCAATCGATTTTCCGAGAGCGATTGATTGCTAATCCCGATCGCCCCCCGGGCTTCCAGAACCGTACACTCTAGTATCCCGAGCCACCCGCTCCGCATAGTGGGTGCGGTCCTTGTCGCAGTCATCCATGAATAGTTGTGAGTTGTGGAGATTAATCGCATTCCTCGGGAAAGACCTAGGAAAGCATTCAGGGATTGAGCGTAACTAGGGGACATCGCATGACAAACAAGGCAGCATGCTAGTCCGGTAGTGAGCCGACTCACGGTATAAAAAGGTAGGTTAGCACATAGTAAAGAGGTGAGACATGCTCAGTATGAATGGGATCATCATTTGCGAACTTATTCTGGGTGCGGTCTTGATGAGTTTGGTATTCACGACGCTGGCGAATACGGATCTCATTGCAGGTTCAGCACCGAAATCACACCATGAATCGGTGTCCGATAGTGCCAAAAAGATCGAGAAGCCTGCTCCTGCGCAAGCCGAGCAGTAAATTGAGCATAGCAACGAGAGACCACTTCTCCTTCATCAAACCGGTATCGGAAGACGCCACGCACGGACCTAGATGGATGGGCGAACCCGCGCCTTTCGTGGTTAAGATTCCTATTGACTCGGATTCACATACGGTTCATCATCCGCCCTGTCCAGTTGACTGTATGGAGGCCAGTCCCTGCCGACACTTTGATGTACGGTGTCGCTATGGAGCTCTCTCCCACGATCTCTTCCCCTTTCGCGACCATCCTCCTGATTGATGACAACGATAAGGACCGCACGTACTATGCGGAAAGAATTCGAATCGGAATACCCGGTTGCATAGTCCTTGAGGCGAAGGATGGGCGATCGGGATTAGACCTCTACCGGTCTCGGAAAATCGATTGCATTATCACTGACGTGGATCTGCCCGATATGCCAGGCTTTGGATTGCTAGTCGAACTGGTCCCTCTGGCGAGCAAGCCAACCATCGCAGTCATCATGTTGACCCAGACAGTTCCAAGAGCTCTACACGATCTTGCAATTCGAAATGGAGCCCAAGCGTTCTTTGTGAAGCGTTTCACGTCGGGTGATGAGCTAGTCCAAGCGATCCAGAAGGCGATGGCCGTCGTAGGACCAATGCGGAAGGATCGGCAGCCGCCAGATTTCAATACAGCCACGGCCCTGCAGATCGAGAGCCCATCGGATCCGCCCATACGCTCCTCATCCTCCCTCGAAACGAATGATCTCAGGGGCTGGCGACGCTTTCCGGTCGAATTATCCTCCTCGGTTTCGTCCACGGGGCCGGAGTGGGATGGAACCGCCTTCAACCTGTCACGTCAGGGGTGTGCCATCCACAGCACGAGACCCGTCCAGAAGGGTGATCGTCTCCATGTACTGATCTTCCCAGGCGCCAACCAGACGCCCATAGAAGTGGAGGTTGCGCAGGTGCGGTGGACAGCGAGTAAGCAGTTTGGCGTGGAATTTCTTACGCTCACCCCAGGCGAAGCCATCCGATTAGAGGACCTACTCGCCATCATCGGAAAGGGCTGACTTGCGCCGACATCGCCACGAGGCTACACGCACTGAGAATCGCTTGCTCAGGGTTCAGGGTGATGCGGAAGAGTTGGGGGATGATGTAGGGCTGTTTCATTTTTTAATCGCGAATCGTTATCTCTATGCCCGGCGCATTCTTGCTCAACCCAGCCCCAGCAATAATCTCTCCATCAACCGTGGTAATCTTATACGCACACCACTCTATGTGACCTGGCATGCTTAGGGTGCGATTATCTCTTGCGTGGGCGATGATATAGCCGAAGTATGCCGAGCGTACGGTGCTTGTGTCGTCATCCTTGACTGTCACTTCAGAATCTTTAAAGTCGACACTCGAATTATTGATGATCGTGATGGGTATATTCGCTTCTAGGAGCGATCGTTTTTTCATCGCTGAACGCTGGCCTTGGAGTGATAGTACCTTGCCTTCTGGCATAGTGCCTCCTGGGTTTACTTGCACTCAATCGAGAGATGGTACTGTTGCGTGGCTCCCATTGCTTCTTTGTATGGAACAGCGACCGTCTCGGTTGCACGGTCAAGGACATCATAGCCTTTGGGGCACACCTCTTTAGCTTTGCCGTTGCAGGCATCGAGGTTACTGCCACAACTCATGGAATAGGCACTTCTGCCGTTGGGCCCTTTGAACTCCTCGGGACTGACACACCCTCCAAATATGAGCAAACACATCAGGCACAATAACAGGGCTGGAGTTCGCATGAATCACCTTCCCAAAGGTACAAAGGCTAGGCTACCCATGGGGAAGTGTCAAGGTTCAAGCAACACTCACTTACCCTCAGGCCACCCCCTTCTTGGAGCGGAACGTTGGCGTCAGGCGAGAAGTAGCGGTGGACAATAGTGGCAGTGGGCTATAGCGGTTTGTTCGGCACGTCGCGGCAAGAATTATTGAAACAGCATTGCACCCACGGTGCCGGCCGCGATGAGGAGGCTTATGACCCCAAACCAATCGAAGCGCATGTCATTCGTGGCTGTTATCCTCCAAGTCAAGCATGGACTGTTTTTGATTCTGCTGCAGCCATTGACGCCTGTGAGCTAGGAAATCGCCGAGTTCCTTCCCTATTGTGATGGCATTCATTCCAAGGTGCACAGAGGGCGATGGCGTGAGAGATAAATCCGGGCCATCAAACGGCTTGGCTTGTGCAAACTAGCTTGGGCCGCTTGCTTCACATCCAGTCGGGATTCAGGGGATGGGGGATTTGGAGATACGGCTGTTATCAGTTAGAAGTGGTAGCCGATTCCAGCGGCAAAGATGTTTGCATTATAATTCGCCGATAAATTAACCCCGGATGCTAGGAAATTATTGTGGTCGATATTCGCATAATTGTATTTCCACTCTCCGAACAGGGAAAGGTTCTGGGTCACGCGATACCTCAGCCCAAGTTGCGTGTCTAGTCCAACATCAGTGCTCGAATTGGAATCAGTGCCATCCGAAATGCGGGAAAAAAATACCCCGAGCCCCACTCCAGCGTAGGGCTCGAAGGCCCCTGCTTGATACCTCATAACCAGGACCAAGGGAGCCCAGGTCAAGACTCGGTTCGTCAATCCTTGGAGTGTCCCTGAGACGCCTCCTATTGTAGCGTCTTGCTGCTTAATATGCGGCGTGGAATTAAATACTTCAGTTTCGACGCCTAGATTGAAATTGTGCCACTTCAGCGAATCAAAATAGTATCCTGCTTTGGCTCCATACATCAGAGAGTTCTGCAACGAGAGGTCGCTGATTCCCACGGTGGTGCCGAATCCACTTAACTCGCCATTGCTAAGATCTTGAGGGATGTTCGCCCCCACTTGACCAGCCACATACATTTCCGCCTGTACAGGAAGCATCAGACAGAGGATTCCCATAGCAATAGAACACACTCCGAGCGTATTGCGTAAGTGTCTCATGTCTCTCCTCCCTGGCTGGCGTTCATGTGCTCATACATACTACTGTGGATCAATAGGCATACCTAGATGAATCCCTAGCTTTCCAGTGAGAGGTCTGATTCCTAGCGGCTGGGGGTGCTTTTCCTTCCTCGACGCTTCTTTGAAGATGGCCCCGACGAAGCACGTAGATACTTTGCTATCTTGAGGATGCTGAGGGGGATTCCGACTATGCCAAGAAGAATTTCAAGTACTGTCGAAATGTCTTCCAGGTGTGTCATACCGATATACGAGGAGTGGCGAAGACCACGGGTGGAAAACCGGGAAGGGACTGAGAGCAGTCAGGGGGAGGCTCTTGGTGTGGTAGAGGGCCTACCCCTGTTCTTCATGTCAGTGTGGTTCTACAACTGCCTGTCTTTCTACAGGGGTTGCACCACCAGGTTTGGGTTAGCATGTCCTTATCATTCCGTGTATAGGCATGAGGGACCATGGGTTGCTTGCACTTCGGGCACAGGTTTAATTTCTTTGCCATGATCATCTCCATTTATTGAGTTTCGCTCGTCACGACAAACGATTTTGCTATTTTCAGTATAGCAGCCCGCAACAAGACCCGCTTTGGCCACTACAGCATTCCTACAGATCCTCTCCCCATATAATCCCCTCTCTCAGTAACAAATCAAACACTTGGGGAGGGGTGAAGAGCGAAGGAGAGGGGGGGATATTCGGCCACATAAGAGGGGTTTAGGAGCGCACATGGGGAGGTTACGCTGTTTTAGGTACTTCGTGAAAGCGAACGACAGGCAAACTCGTTACTGTTTCCGATCCTTCCGAGTCGGCCCCACTCGGGCAATGGCCTTCTGGATGATTTCTCCCAACTCATGACCAGACGTGAAGCGTTTCACTAAGTATGCTTGGGCTCCATGTTGTAGGGCAAGATCGTTCAGGGGTCTCCACACCGCCCGTGTCAGCATAACAACCGCGATAGCAGGCTTGCTCGCCCGTGGGACCAATTCGACCAGCAATTCATAGCCGGACATATCGGGGAGATAGAGTTCGGTGACGATGCAATCGAGCCGTGAGATTTGTACAGTTCTAAACCTGAACTTCCATCCTTGGATTCGAGTACATGGCAATCTGGTAAGCCGATCCTGATGCGATCAGCGTAATACGTGCGATCCTTGTCATTGTTGTCAATGAGAAGGATTGTAGTTGTGGGAATATCAATATTGAGGGACATCAGAAATATTAATCGGGGCGAGGAGAATAGTTCAAGCGCCTAGATGGGCGGAGGGCGTAGGTCGGAAGTAAAAGAGGGTTACCAGGGCTACCCGTCCCGATAACCCTCCCTTGTCTAACCCCGGGTGGCTGTGGTCACCCGGGTAGGACGTCGTGATTGTCTAACACTGCGTTTAGTATTGGTGCTGGGGAGTACCCTGAGGAATATAAAGAGGGTTATCAGGAACGAGCCACCAGAACCCGATAACCCTCCCTGTGTCGCGCCGAAGGTGAGGCCGTCACCCTAGGTAGGACAATATTCTTGTATAACATCGGTCGGAGGCTTGAACCTGGGGGAAACCCTAGTTGTTGGTCAGGTCAGAGATCATCATTTAATTTCGGTTCTTTCGCTTCCCTCTTTGTTTAAAACTCTAGCCTTCCATGTTGCGTAAGCTAGGTGAAGCACATGCAAGTGATTTTCAAGAAACACTTGGTCTGTTAGGTCTAACTTCGGATCTTGTTCAAGCCAAGATTTCAGTTCAGTGGTAAGCCTGGACAGTTCGGGAAGTACCTTGTTACGAGCTGGCATTCGTCCCCCTGCATCCATTTATTGACCAACAAAGATATACAAAGCTGATCTTTACTGAGCGGGTTACAGGGGAGGGTGAAAGATACGGGATCCATATACAGAAGAATAGAGTTGCCCATAGGGTTCGTCGCGTCTAAAAGAGGATCTGTCATGGCAGTCTGCAGAAAGGCGGGAGATCATGGTAGCTGCGGTTAATTGTAATTCATAAGCTGGATCATATGTCTCATCTAAGTTGGAAAAGCTAATCGGAGCCCCCAAGATTTGGAGGAGTACGCCAAGACACAAAATACAGATGAGAACTACCTTTGTCATAGAGGTATACACGGAATTCGATTTTCGTAAGACCGCTCAATGTAATCTTCTCTATAATTCTAATCGACTGGGGTAATCCCTAGCGCGCGTGGCTCTCACCGAATTCCGCTACACGGCTTACTACGCCTGGTCAATTAACTGAGCCGTGGGATGTTCCTAGTACCCACTTTTCTGACCATGCAATAAATTAAGGCTTCTTCAGGAGGCCCAATGAAAAACACTGGCTGGGACCATTCAAGTAACGAAACATGGTGTGCAAAAGTTTTTATCGGGCACACATATGAGAGGAGGCAGTCGTGGGATCGACTCCCAAAGCTCTCGGCATTTTGATGACATTCCTGCTTGTCATAGGACTTTCTGTTGCCGTGCAGGCCGCTAGTATGCCTTCTGCTGCAGACGACAAGAAAGCGGATCAATCTGAGACTACGGATGGGCAGATGCAGAAGACCATTCAGGGCGACGTGATACGGATTGATGGCAATAACTATGTTATTGAAGGGGTAGACGGGAAAGAAGTCAAATTGTATACGGACAACAACACCGTGATGTCGGACCAGATTTTCCCTAGAGATCGCATTGAGGCCAAGATCACTGAGAAGAACCAGGCGCTTTCAATGTTCCCAATCTTTCGAGTTGCCCCCTGACATGAATGGAAGACAGGCCCTACCCGCTCGGACCTCCTCCCAAGGCTTTCAGGCGAGCTAATTCTTGTATGATTTCACGCTGGCGATTCTTCAACACACTGACTGCGAACAAAATTGCCACCACGACATCGGGCCTCTGGCCGCTCAATCTGGTGATCTTCCCCACAATCGTTTCAAACTTCCTGACCTTTTCAAGCTCATCGACCGTGGGCTCGGGATTGTCCCCACGAGCGAGCTGTGCTTCAACCTCATGCAGGCGGGCCTGTGCCTGTTCCATGCTCATCTGTAGTAAGGGACTCATGGCGAGCCCATAATCTTCTACGCTCATCCCTGCGTCCCGTGCCTGGGCCTCGATGTCCCATTCTTCGCCGAATATGGCCGGAGTGAGATGGACTAGCACCCGGCTGACGGCATCAGCTGAAAAACCTGTGCGGTCAGTAAGGAATCGGACCTGCGTGTCCTGCGCCTCCAAGTATTCATATTCGGCCGTGAGTTCATCCCATCGGGAGACCATCTGTTGCCCTCATGAACGTGTGGCACCAGCGCACGAAACGCCGATGCCGCCGCCGTAGCCTACACTCTGACGGCGCTGGCCGTCCAGAGGTCAGTCCTATGCACTCGGTGGTGAGACAGGCTGTCCGACCCACTTTTCAGCTCGGGACTTTCCGAGGACCGATCATTCCTTTGAGAACATATACTGATTGTATGCGGGTTGATCATCGACGCTATCAGCTTCGTGCAATGGTCGAGGATGCGCTCATCATCTTGGTGCCAGCCCTGATACTCCTAGTCATGTGGTTTTTCGGGGACCAGGTGTGGCTAGGGGTGAAATGATGGGGCGGCAGGCGAGGAATAGCGTTATCTTAGCTTCAAAGGCCTGACTCACTTATTGAGTTGTGCAACAGCCTGCTTTAGTAGGTAGAATGCTCTTCCATACCACTCTCTCATCGCCATTTCTGACCCCTTCAAGCTGGTAGCATTCGGCAAGACATCTAGGATGGTGAATGAACGTGAGGCTTCTATCTTAAAATCCACTGGAAATGGAATGACCTCTAACCCATAGGCGACAAAAAGGGCTTCCGCCCGAGGCATATGTGAAGCAGCTGTAACCAGAATCACTTTTTTTGCACTCCCCAAGTATTTCCGAACCTCCCTTGCCTCATCCTCAGTATTCTCGACATTCGAAGTGAGAATGATGCGGTCAGCGGGAACCCCGAACTGAACGGCATACTCCTTTAATACTTCCCCTTCCGGCTTGCTCGACGTCCACGGCATTTTTCCACCCGTGAAGATGACAATGGGAGCTTTGCTCGCTTTGATTAGTTCAATGCCAGCAAAGAAGCGGTCGGGATCATTCCATTCTGAAATGAATCCACCACCAGCTAGAGGAGCTGTCGTGAGCATGCCACTCAACACTACAATTGCATCCCCTGTCCCCACCTCACTCACGAGTCGTCGAGTTTGAAATTGTTCTATAGAAGACCGAATTAAAAAGTTTGAGGTGAGGGGAATACTCAGGAGGAACAGAAGCACGGCACAAAACACAACAAGAGCCCGCTTTTTTAAAACTACCGCACTCAACAGCAACAGCAACACTATCCCGACAGGTAGAAAAAATGCTGGAATGATATTGTGAAAATAGCTCATCGGACGCTGGGTTCCAATATGGTTGCCACTCCAGTTCATTAACGCAGTATGGTCATAAGTGCAAGATTCCCCTCTAAAGGGAAAAGGGTCAACCTTCCCACCGGATGTCGGCTTTGGGAACGAAGGTCATTTATTTATGGGAGTAACAGCCAGGGCTGACAGTGCTATGAAAAAGGCCACTGCAATTTAGGATCTTGTGGCAGTTCGGCAAGAAAGCGGTGAGCTGTCATCATGTTATACAGTATTTAGTAGGTGCAATGTCTGCGTGGACTTGACAGGAATCCTCCGACCCTCGTTTAGGGGCCCTTCCCCATATGGTGAAGCCGTTTCATCTTTTGTAGATTGGCTGCAGCAGCATCCAGAAGAAACAACTGGGCTCGAAGTACTACCAGGTCGACTTCCGTTACGTTGTCTTGTTCATTAGACTGTAAACGGACGATGAGCGCTCTACATTCGTACACATGCTCATTAATGGCGCGATGAAGATCCACGGCGGATATCTAGCACGCCATGAGGAAGAAGAGAACCCGGGCATTCCCCAGCATCGGGAGGAGGGCATCAAGAAAAAAAAGGAGGGTTACCAGGGGCGTCCATCTCCCGATAACCCTCTGCCATGCCAGAGCGTCATGCATCAGGACACCCTGGTAGGGACTAATCTTTTTCTCGCATTGTATGGCCCCTACATGATGAAACGATGAAGCCATGATGAAAAAGTCTTCATAGGCCTCTAGTGGGAAGGCGAACAATAAAACAAGAGATACCGAAAGGCCAGGAGCACAGATAGGGCTAGGAGGCGCACAGGAAGAGAAACTTATGCTTTGTCGGACTTGTCCAATACCCGAGCCAATTCATCCACGTAGTGATTCATCAATCGCAGTTCATCTTTGGAGAGCGATGAATGGGGTGAGGTGGTAAGGAATAGCAGCAGGTGTTCACACGATCCTAGAAAATTCTGAATCTCTGGTCGAATATCGGAGCGAGGAGACATGGTATTACTTTCCAGCATGTGTACTCTAGGTCTATGCGAGAAGGATTTTCGTGCCCACAATGCTGGCGAAGAGCAGCAGGCTTGCCGTAAACACCAGTGTCAGAACACTTGGACGGATGCGCCGCATGGTTCCTTCTTCATTCTGTCCTGCAAAAGGGACAATAATTCGAGGCCAAATGTTGGCGGCATCGTCTACTCTACGAAAGAGGTAGTCAATCCCCTCTAAAGAGGGGGTATGGGACGAGACGGAGAATTGCAATCGAGAGCATGCATAGGCAAGCTGGGCAAAAGATGAGCTTGTGCAGAAGAAGATCCTGGGACGCAGAAATAACGTTGGGCACCGAGAGCGAGACCACAAACCAGGAGGGAGGTTTTCATGATGCCCTACGTCCTTGCTTTAGCTCTTATCGTGGTGGGTTTCATTTCGTGTACACCAATGTCTCGTGAGATTACCGATCCTTCAGAGCGGCTAACTAAGGTTTCGGGGGTGTCCGTCCTACCGCCTCAGGAACCAGACTGGTACCTAGTGGGCATGACGAAAGCTTTCCTAGGCCTTGCCAAGCGAAGCCACACTGATGGTGAGGTTTATGGAGCGAGGGTCGGGTTATTCGAGCTGCCCGACCTAGCGACAGAGCAGGACCTTCTAAAGTATTTTTCAGACGCGCATGTAGCGAATGCCCCTGAGCCTCAAACACGGATTAGATCCCTCACGCGTGAGGAGAATCCCATTCGTAGCAGAGGAGCTATGTGCATACACTATCACGAGGTCACTGAAGATCATGAGGTACTCGGGGCGTTTATGATACTGGAGGAGATTGGGTACCTCTGCCAACATCCCAAAAATAAGCGTATCGGAGTTCGCATGGAATACTCCCATCACCATTTTCAGCGGCGTCACAACGAGCCGGGGCTTGAGACAAAAGCCCATGCGTTCTTGGATCAGGTGCAATTTACTGATTTCTAGAACTCCCCTACGGCATAATTACGGAGGTCACCATGCCTGTGCATCCCGAGAAGGGCGAAGGGTGGCGTGGATCCAGGTGCAGTTTTTAGAGAGGTGTCAAGGATAGTACCAATTCAACACATTCCACCAATGCGGAGGCCGATTGTTTGAGGGCTGCCCACTAGTGGCGCAAGCCTCAGCTCTCTGTGTCGATGGTTCTGGTTGCGAATCTTCGTCCTTCCTCCTACAATTCCCGTCGTCAGGCTCAACTCTGTTAGGGGACCGCATGTTCATTTGGCGAATCGTCCTGGTTCTGCTCGTCCTGAGTTGTAGTGTCGGCCTCGCCCAGGCGGAATGGAAAAAACTTATCGATAGCCCAACTTTTGGGGGGCTCACTGTCTATGTTGAGCCCACTAGCATTGGTGTCGATAAAAGAAGCGGGTTGGTGAAGCTGTGGATCTTGTATGATTACAAGACTGGTCAAGAAGGTTTTCCGGCGCGGTACTTGTCGTTGAAGATGCAACGAGAGTATGACTGTAAGCAAGAACGATCACGAACGCTCGCACAGTCACTTTTCGGAGGCAACATGGCTAAAGGAGAGGTGATTTACGAGTCCCCTGAAGGAACGTGGATATCCGTTGGATCTGGCACTATCGGACAGTCTCTGTTGGGATTCGCGTGTAGTAATTCTAAGCCTTGAATGGTGTCCTCGAAGCTGACCCCCGACTTCGGTAGAAAGACCCTGCCCCGATTTCCGTCCGGCCTCACAGGTAGTTTCGTGCCTCTTTCTCCAACTTCTTAAGCTCCTTGTCCGATAAGAGAGAGTGGGCTGGGTGAGTGCCTTACCTGGGGGCCTGTTTTTAGGCAATTCGGTGAATTCAGGGGGAGGTGCGATCTGCTATCCTTTGAATGGCAGAGGGAGGGCCATGTTATGACACGATTCATCGGTTGCATTGTGGCATTGTTACTGTTCAATGTTGCGGAGGTACAGGCCCAGGGATATATCGATGGCCTGATGAATCGAGCCACCGAAAGTGCCAAGCACAAGGCGCGGGATCGCGTCAATCAGAACATTGATCAATCCATCGATAAGGCGATTAAGAAGACTGAGGATACAGTCAAGTGTCTCGCAACGGACCAAGAATGTCTTAAACGAGCAAGGGAAGAAGGTAAGCAGGTTCAGACGGTGAATCCGATTGCTACCGATGACACCATGAAATGTCTCGTAACGGATACCGGTTGCATGAAACAGGCAAAGGCACAACGCAAGAAGGTTGAGATTGTCGAAGAACACCAGCTTGACACGCTGCGGTGCGCAACGACAGACACTGACTGCCTGACACGCGCAAAGGCCATGGGGAAGAAGGTGGATATCATCGACTAGACAGGGATGGTGCCGTCTCTCTTTGAACTGGGCGTCATGACGTCACACCTATTCACAATTTCATGAAGGGAGGTGGACGTAAAGTGAGGCGTGAGTGATCTGGACGACATTAAGAGCCTACCTATCTCCATGCTGGCTTGGAGTGTCGAGAGTCCGGGGGATGTTCGACTTATTTAAGGCTAGTATCAATCGGCTCAGCTCCACAGCACATAGATCCAACCCTTGCAGGGATGCACACTCCCACTTATGCGGTTCGGCCCCATGGGTTGAGAGGACTCCAATGATTGAACCGTCCTTACCGGCAAGTGGCGTAGACTGTACCGCCTGGTACCCACTCGCTTTGGCGATGGAGCGGTAAGGCATGTACAGCACATCGTTGTTGATGTCTGAGATCATTACGCGCTGCCCGTGTCGAAAGGCTCGACCACACGCAGATGGTTCATCAATACGCACCACTTCGAACTGCTGCAAAAATGGTAGTGCGAATCCACGCTGCACGATAATTTGAAGGCCCTGGTAGACAGGATTAAACAGTTGGATATTCCCTTTGTCTGTCCCATCGAGTCTTCTCGCAGTATCTAAGAGCACAAGACATTGCCGAGTGAACGTTTCCCATCGCTCCGGTTCCCGATCTCGAATGTCCATCCATTGGTTCATGGGCGCTAGACCTCGATCGATGTTAACTTTGTTTACATAATAGTTATCAGGCTTATGGGGAGGTTATATTGACTAGGAGATCCCCTAGTATTCCCATGTTTCAGGGAGTGTTATGGTCCCTCTGCACCGAATCTTCGTCGTGCCATCAGTTAGCCACGGGAATGAAAGGCTCTGGCTCTTTCATCACAGAGCGGTCGAAAATTAAATGGCAAGCACATGACGAAACAAAAGGCGGTTGAATTGCAGAATGAGTGGGCTTCAAAGGGCAACCCCGCGTGTACGCCTCACATACTGAGGCTACTCGAGACCGAGGAACAAACCTACCTGACGGGGGAGTATGCCTGCACGGTCTGCGGAGCGGTGATTGCGAAAGAAGGATTGTCCGTACCCGCGAGCGAGGAGGAATAAGGTGGATCCGACATGCCGTTCGGCAAGAAAGTGGTCGGATTCCTTCACTACCGACCCACTTCAGAGTAGGCCAAACTTTCACAGCGGTTCAGCACCGCCGACGAAACCAGGTGTCTATTGGTTTCAGAGCGAAACCGCGTGGAAGGCTTTATTGGTGGAGGTACGTCTGACCACTGGCGCGGCCCCATTCCTCCCTCGACCGGACCAGGCAGCCAATAGTTAGTCGATCATCAAACGTCAATCGAACATCCTATTGAAATAGCAGACTGCACCGATTCGAGTTGAATCAGTAGCCGAGGGGAAGCTGGCGGCCGGCGATGGTGTCATCTCCTCTGCCAGTGCGCCGGCTAATCCGGAGTCCGTCAGCAGGATCGATCGACCCAGACGTTACCTTTTAGCGATTTCGTGTTTGATGGACTCTCGAATATCTCTTAAATACCCTATGAACTATGGAGCTGGCGAGAGGAATTGAACCATCCAACCGTCGCCGGGTCGGCCCAGAAGCCTGCCTCGCCGACTCCTGCGGAGGGGGCCAGCCCCCCTCGCATGCTCCCCACGAAGGGGACGGATCCCCTTCGAAACCTCTAGGTTGGAGGTTCAAAATTGGAGCTGGCGAGAGGAATTGAACCTCCAACCTGCGGTTTACAAAACCGCTGCTCTGCCATTGAGCTACGCCAGCCTGCGAGGAATATCACCCACCTATGTATGTGCTGTCAACTCACGGGGAGAGGCGTGTGCCCAAATTGTGCCCGAGGAGTCGTCATGTGGCATCCCGAATGTCGGTCCTGGCACTTAAGGTTTAAAACGAGATCTTTCTCGCACCGTTCACCCCCCAATGCTATATTTCATTCAGACAGCCACTTGGTAGAGGAGTCATCTCCATGACGAACAAGCGATTTGCGCTCCGGCTCCATTCACCGTTCCCTGTGCAAATCTCGATGGTCTATCGGGGCCAAAACTCTGCTGACCAAGGGCAAGGGATTGTGCTGGAGTTATCCCTGGTGGGGTGTCGGATTCTCGGCAATGATCCTGTGGTTGCGGGTGAGACATTGAACGTACAGCTCTCTTTCCCTACCTCCATGAAGCCGCTGATCATGGAGCGGACGACCGTGAAATGGGTCAAGGGGCTGGAGTTTGGCCTAGCCTTTAAACAGCTTCAACCCCGGGAAGCCGATCGACTGCAGCATCTGCTGGAGGCGCTCCGCGGTAAGGGACTCTATAAAGGACGACCTTCGGGATCGCACCATATTAAGCCGCCGGCCGCATAGGGTTAATCCAGAACTCCTACTGTCTCCAACCTCTATCCCCAGGCCTTCTCGCCCCGTTTCAGCAATCTCTTCCAGAGAGTTCGCAGGTTCTTCCTAGCCTCTTTACGCCGTTCACGTTGACGTTCGACCATACGTCCGGCAACAAAGGCCGCCCGCACATTCGTTGATTGTTTGAGGAAGGCCCGGACATGCGCTTCGGCTAGAATGGCATCCTGGTGCATACCCAAAATATCTTGCAGGGAGCAGGCTCGCTTGATAAAGCGAGTGGCCGCCTTTCCGATCGTTGTCTCCGCGAGTTCGGCTGCATAGCGAGCCCGTTTCGTCTTGATGCGAATCTTATGGAGAGTCATATCGCTCGGCGAGGCCGGCAGGTGCAGAATCGATTTTCGAAGTTTTTTGAACGAACTCTTTGCCAGGTCGTTCAGGGCGATGGCGGCTTCAATGACGACCAGATCTTGCGCCGTCTGCTGGAGCCTCCGGATGAGATTCAGATATCGCGCGCTCGTCAACTCGTTCAGCAGGATTCCATGGGCGTGATGTCGTTCGGTTTCCAGGTGGGCGATGAATTGCGCGAGTGGTCGACGGTCCCGTGCATCCATTGCGGCTGATTCCTCGCGAAAGTAGGCGAGTTGCACGTCGAGGTCGCGCGCATGTCCCAACAGTTGACCGAGCCAGCGTAATTCGTTTTGGAGCGAGTCGGCCCAGTCAGGGACGAGCAGGGGCCTGGCCGCGCGCAGGACCGCACGCAATTGTCTCGTAGCTACACGCATTTGATGCAGGCTTTCTGGTTCCCTGCCGAACCTGGCGCCCGGATCATGAGCGATCAGCCATCGGACATGCCGTGCTAGTGCCCATTTCACATGCTCCGCTACCGGCGCATCTGGTGCTGGCGGCGGCTCACGATCCGGTACGGGTAAATTGAGAGCTCGAAAGAGCTTGGGGCGTCCATCATGATCTGCGGCTCCCGCTCTGCGAAGTTGCTGTTCGAGGTCAGACAGAGTGCTGTCCGTCCCATTCACCTGTTCGATTTCAAGTTCCCGAAAGCGCTGAACGACCATTCCGTCCTTGAGCACCGATACGTGATCGAGCGTGACATCTGCGATGGGGGTATGGTTCGAGCGGACGCGAATCCCTGTGCGCCAGACCCGCAGCGTCGCAATTGGCACAAGGTGCTGCTGTCCCAGATAGAGAAACAGTAAATCCTGGAGGATCGTCGGCGGATCAGTCTGTCGATCGACGATCTCAATCTCCTGCCGGTCCTTTAGGAGAGGGAGTTTCAATTGCCAGGCCTGTTTGCCCTGCTCGATTCGATGGCGAAGTGTAATACCTGCTTGCGCGAGTTCGTGCCCGGAGGTGTCATAGTAAGTTGAGGTTACGAACCGGCGCGGGAGAGCGATGCCTGGGAAAGCCGGCAAGCGAAACGTGGTATCGATGGACAACTTGATTTCCCGCTCGATCTTTGAAGATACGACGCAGGAGCGATGGTGGACAGGGATAGGGTTATCAGATTGATCCATTGAGAACCTCTCCTATCACCAGGCTGGTGACTCACTCTCCCGAGCGAGACATCCTGGCAAAGGAGAGTAGCAGACGCGCCGTCGGCACAGCAATTACGTGATTATAATACTCATGTAAGAGATTAAGAGAACTTGGTAAGATATTGTAACATAATATATTTCTGCTCAGATTTCGAGTATCTTTGTGTGCCAGCCTCCCGCCTCGTTCAATGCACAATTTACACATTGTTTACGGAAAATTCACAAGTCTGGAATCGGTCCCCGTTAGACTAGCAGTAGCTTCAACCTGAGGCAGGTCAAGCAGGGGAGGTGGGTCACTCTAGGTCAGCTCATGGAACATATTCTGGCGAACAACTGGTCCAAGCGATTTGTTGCTACTCTCATGGCCTATGACATCATGCGAGTCTGGGAGGCAGGCACGCGAATCATCCTGGGTTTCCTCACCTTGACGATTCTTCTTGGTCTGGCAGGCGGCGTCGTTAAAACGTTTCTCGACCTTCGCCTTCTTCTGTCCACAGGCGTGGAAGTGGCACTTCGCCAAGTCTTGGTCGACACCCTGACTTTGCTGGCCGTCGTCGAAGTGCTGAAGACCACACTCACATACTGTTCAGACGGGCGAGTCCGGGTCACCTTTATCATCGATACTGTCCTTGTCGTCATGTTGACGGAGCTCATCTCACGATGGTTCACGAGCGGGGAGTGGAATCAATTCGCAATCCTGGGAGGTATCATCCTCATGTTGGGTGTCATGCGTATCATCGCCATCCGATACAGCCCGGCCCAACAGGCCGATCAACTGGGGCTTTGAATCCCCTCATCTTAACCAGAGGCACCTATGTCTATGAGCTCTCTCTTGGACTCGGGTTCAGTTGTTCATGCTCAACAGAGGGGGTCTTTTCATATCGATCTTCTCACCGTGACCATTCTCGACCATCTCGATGAGCAATCCGTTATCAGCCTTGATACACTCATGAGCTTGATGCCTCAATACACTTGGAATCAAGTCTTCCACTGTGTCGACCAACTGACCCGATGTAAGAAGATAGTCCTTCGCCGACACCGGTTTGAGTACATGCTCTTCTCCCCTCATTTTGTGGCCTAGCCTCATCACCTCAACCTTGACCTTCTGCTACCCCTGGCGGGACGGTGTGGCGGATAATCTTGCCTTCCACGAGATAAACGACCAGCTCGGCAATATTCGTGGCATGGTCGGCAATCCGTTCGAGATATTTGGCAATGAAGCTCAGGCGAATGGCGCGTGTAATCGTCCTGGTGTCTTCGATCATGAATGAAAGCAGTTCGCGGAATATCTGCTCCATCAGATCATCGACGAAATCGTCGTTTGTGAGGACCTTTCTGGCGATCGTGGAATCATCCTTGACGAACCCGTCGATGCTTTCCTTCACCATGGCGCGCGCCATTTTGCCCATCATCGGGATATCGATGTAGGGTTTCAGCTGCGGCTCCTCGTTCAGTTCGATCGCCCGCTCCGAGATATTCTCCGCCAGATCGCTGATTCGCTCGAGTTCTGTAGAGATCTTCATCGCCGTTGTTACCAATCTCAAGTCTCGTGCGGCAGGCTGATGGAGCGCCAACAACCGGATACATTCTTCATCGATCTCCACGTCCAACGTGTTGACCTGGTGGTCCCGCTCAATCACTTCGCGGGCCAGGCCTGAGTCGCGTGTGACAAGTGCGGTAAGCGCCTTGTCGATCTGGTCTTCCGCGAGGCCGGCCATTCGCAGGAGCTTACTCTTCAAGTCGGCGAGTTCTTCATCAAAATGACGCTGTGGCATCGTGTTTACCCAAATCTTCCGGTGATATAGTCGTCGGTCTGCTTTTTAGAGGGGTTGGTAAAAAGCTGTTTGGTGAGTCCAAACTCCACCATTTCACCAAGATACATAAATGCCGTCCAATCGGATACCCGCGCGGCCTGTTGCATATTGTGTGTGACAATGATGACCGTCAGCTCTTGTTTCAAGGAAAAAAGCAATTCTTCAATTCTCGCTGTCGCCACCGGGTCCAGCGCCGAGCAGGGTTCGTCCATCAGCAAGACATCCGGTTTCACGGCAAGCGCTCGGGCGATACAGAGTCGTTGTTGTTGCCCTCCGGAGAGGCCGAATGCACTCTTTTGAAGACGATCCTTGACCTCGTCCCACAGCCCCGCGCCTTTGAGTCCTTCTTCCACAATTTGATCCAACTGGCCACGATTTCGGATTCCATGAAGGCGCGGCCCGTAGGCAACGTTTTCATAGATGGATTTCGGAAAGGGATTCGATTTCTGAAAGACCATGCCGACACGTTTTCTCAGGTCGGTGATATCCACATCCGGACCATTGATGTCCACTCCGTCAAGCAGCATGGCACCTTCCACTCTGGCGCCTTCAATCAAGTCGTTCAGTCGGTTGAGGCATCGGAGCAGGGTCGATTTCCCACAGCCGGATGGCCCGATAAACGACGTGACCTGATTCTTCATAATCTGGATATCGATGTTGAAAAGAGCCTGGCTGGCTCCGTAAAAAAAGTTGACCTTGTTCAAAGTCAGCTTCACCGCATGAAGGTTTGAACGGTGGTCAGGCGGTTGGAGCTGATCGTCCTGCACAGAAGGCCTTTGGGGACTGAGTGGTTGTGATGGGACTGGCTGTTGTGTCACAGGTAAAGCAGGATACATATAGATCCTCTATAACACGGAACCCGCATACTTTTTGCGCAGGTGGTTACGGAGGACGATCGCTGTACAATTTAATAAAACTACGACAGTGATCAACACCAGGGTTGTAATGTAGACCATCGGTTTGGCTGCTTCCACGTTGGGAGATTGAAAGCCGACGTCGTAAATATGAAATCCCAGGTGCATAAACTTCCGATCGAAGTGAAAAAATGGCCAGGTACTGTCCAGGGGGAGCGAAGGCGCGAGCTTCACGACCCCTGTCAGCATAAGCGGCGCAACCTCACCGGCGGCGCGTGCCATTGCTAAAATCAATCCGGTCAGAATGCCGGGCAGGGCAGAGGGTATCACGACTTTGAGCATCGTTTCCAATTTCGTAGCGCCAAGAGCCAGTGACCCCTCACGAAACTCCCTGGGGACAGCAGCCAGTCCCTCTTCTGTGGCAACAATGACCACCGGCACGGTTAGAAGAGCCAACGTCAGAGACGCCCAGAGAATGCCGCCTGTGCCGAAGGTCGGTGCCGGAAGTCGTTCTGGAAAGAAGAGCGTATCGAGAGTCCCGCCGATCGCATAGATGAAAAACCCCAATCCGAATACACCGAACACGATTGAAGGGAC
>Ga0070685_10000444_pt1 | contig 24100 bp, 45 predicted proteins | sample KBSS13LmetaG_FD_65651 | JGI IMG/M metagenome (GOLD analysis project Ga0070685, IMG submission 65651) | Switchgrass rhizosphere microbial communities from Kellogg Biological Station, Michigan, USA - KBS S1-3L metaG | ecosystem: Host-associated > Plants > Roots > Rhizosphere ...
TCCATCAGGTACAAGAGACCTGGGTATATCAATGATAGATAAAGAAATCAGAGATGCACAGTTCAGAGCCAATGCAGATAGTGTAGAGAAAACAGACAGAATGAATAAAATATTCAATACACTACTGGAAGGACTAGGGGAGAAAGGGTATAAATCAGGTATGTTTGATTACATGACAAATCCAGATGACAGCTATGTACAAAGGATAGGTAAAGAGTATTTCGATAAAGTTAAAAGTGCAAGGGAACAAACACAGGATGAAAATGGTAACAAGCTACAATATAGAGAAGGTACAACACCGGAAGCAATAGCATATAATAAAGAATTGTATACAAAAGAACAATATGTTACATGGTTAACAAGAGCTGAAGTGTATGAACCTGAAACACGCAGCTATAGAGAAGGTGAATATCAAAGGTATACAGATGAATTCCAGGCAGCTAGAGACCATCATGAAGTTACAGATGTATATGGCAGGTATGTACCAAGGAATGCAGAATCAAAGGAATTCAAGTACTACAGGGAGAAGTACTATATACTCATACCTGACGTGAATGAGAAAGTATTTGATAAAGGTGAATTCACAGGCGTAATAGGTGAGAAGACTAATATATGGGTGGTAAACCCAATATATAAGGAAGTGAAAGACTATGCAGATGTATGGGACCCTGTAAAGAAAAAGATGGTTAAAGAGGACCAGAGAGACTATAGATATGTGTTTATGATGGATGATCATAGTGATACAGGTAGAGCAAGAGCACAGTTCTATCATGATTTCATGAGTATCATTGATGAATATCACGGTAAATTACCATTGCATATATACAACTCATTGAAAGGTAAAATGCCAGTTAAACAGGCTACCCTGATAGCTCAATGTGCAAAATCAGGATTATCTGGTATATTGGGAGTGCTCGGTAAGGCAACTAAGGATGAATTTGCATTCGGTAGTTACTATGGAGAGAGAATGGTAGATGAGGCTGGTAATTTCAAACAGTCTATTCCAATTGGGTATTCAGGTGAGTATAGAGACCAGGCAAAGATTGATAAGTTGTTCCAGCAGATAACTGCACTGGAGAGCAGAAAGGCAATCGGAGAATTCAAAGGCAGGGAAGGCGCTAAACAATACAGAGCTGAACAGAAAGAACTGAAGAATCAGTTAGCTAATGAACAGCGGAAACTAACACCAGATAAAGTAGAGAAAAATATAGTCAGGTCATTTCTGGAGTTCATTCCCCAAGCGGAGAAGTACATACAAAAGGATTTGATAGAAGATAAGGTACTTGGTATCCGGGCACTCATACAACACAAGACTGAAAGAGGTGGATACTATACCAGAGATGCGGCAGGTAATACAATATACAAGAAGGGTACAGAGGAACCATTACCAAAGAAGGAAACATATGCAGACAAAATGGCACAGGATTTAGTTGATAATGTACTGTATAATGCAGGAGAACATGATAACTCTGTAATGAGCATGGTAGCATCGAAGGTTGCATCATATACAGGTATAAAGGTGTTTGCAGTTAATCCGCTGACATCATCCAGTGTTTGGTGTATGGGTACATTCAATCTCCTGAGAAGTGCTATGGGTGGTCAGCATTTCAACATGAAGGCATTTGCCAGGGCAATGAAGGAGTACTATTCAGACATGATGCCAAAGTATACAATGGGCATAACTGATAAATCCAGAAAGTATCAATCAAAAGGTGAGGCATTTGTAGCCAAATATCAGGTACCTGTAAAGATGTTCATATCTGATAAAGGACTGTTTCACTATCTGACTATAGCTGAACATGCAACTGAGTACTTTATTCAAGCTGTACCTGCTATAGCTACAGGTATGCACAAGAACATAACTGCATCAGATAGTTCAGGTAGAGTCAAAAAGCTATATGATTGTTGGGAATATGACAGGGAAACTGGTGATATTAAACCAATACAGGGATTTGAGCATCTGGATACAGATAAAGAGCAGACAAAGTGGCATGGGTATTTCCAGGATGTCAATAACATGGAACATGGTCCATTTGCTCCAATGGAACAGAATACAATGAACAGGACATGGATTGGTAAATTACTGAACATGTTCCATAGGGTTATATGGCCTGGATTCAAGAGTAGATTTGCTACCAAGTTCACACATCAGAATTTCGGTGAAATGGAAGGTTCATATGTAACCGCTGTTGAGTTCATGAAGGACATGAAACACTATGAAGGTTCTATTCGTGATAAAGTTGAGAGTGGATGGAAAGACCTTACGGACAATGAACAAGCCAATATCCGTAAGGTTCTATTTGATATAATGGTATTCACATTGGGATTTGCAGTAGTATCAGTTATAAAGTCCATAGCTGCAGGTGTACCTGAAGATGATAAAAGCCTGCGTAGATGGGCTAATTTCATTCAGAAAACATCAGAGCGTGTACTTGATAGTCAGATAATGTACATACCTGTAGTGGGCAGCTATCAGGCATATCAGTTAATTAAATCACCAATTGCAGCATTGGGTACCATGGCTGATTTCTGTGATGCTATGCAGGAGACAATGAAATTACCATTCCCTCCATACACAGATCACTATTATACTAATGGAATTAATCAGGGAGAACTGAAATCAATGGTCAAACTCAAAAAGTCATTGCCTGGAGTTTCTGTACTTCAATCTTGGGACAATCTTACATCTGGGAATTACTTTCATAAATAATTACCTGTTAACTTCTCTATATCATCATTGTCAGCCAGCTCTCCAGTTGGTTGATATTTTGATGTTGGGCTGTAGTATTCATATTTGTATATAGGGTAACCTTCAGCTGTTTGTACTATATCTCCGAATTCATCCCACATCATACAGAATCCTGAGTCTTCATCATCTATCTGCTCTGTTGTATATGCTGTGAGTATATTGCCAGGTAGCACATGATTAGTTCGATATATTGCTATATCAGTATCATATGGTACTTCCTTGATACTCTGATATAACTTTCCACCTTCAAACCACGCTTCTATCTGTCTTATATTTACTCTTGTTATTACTCCTTCTCCTTCTATTACTTCATATGTACTTCCCATTTCATTGGGTATTATATGTACATTACTTCTTATCAGATATTGTCTACTCATTTTATTTATTTTATTCCTATCCTTTTCATCTCTGATATTAATTCTTCTTTATCTCTTATTCTACAATCTATCAGTTGATTTAATTCTGAATCAGCTATCCTACATCTGCCTGTTTCACTATTATATACCATCAGATAACCATTTCTTACATACTTGTACCTCGTTGATCTTTCAGTTAATTCTACATCCAGTGTCCAGCCTAATTCCTCTATTTGCTTATCTGTTATCATATATTTAACCATTTAATTAATTTACGTAACTCATTAATAGACTTACACTCTCCTTGATACCATCCTCCTTGGTCATTCCATACATTTACCCATAATGGAACAGTTGTACCTATAACCATTAACCATTCTTGATTTTCTCCAAATGTATACCATCCATGTTGTTCTGACCATACCCATCCCAGAGATTCTATATCTTCTTTATCCAAGTACTTAGTTTTTATATATACAGATAGAACACTTTCTATTGTCATGTATAACTCTTGTATATTATAACCATTTAGAGTATCAGTTACCCATTCCCCATTCATTGCATTATATGTCTCACATCGATAACCTATATACAAATCTTCTATATCTGGTGTGTAATACTTATTATCTTCCATATCTCTTTTCATTTTGCTGTTTGCTGTTTATTTTGTATATTGCCTTATTAATTCTGTTTCTATGGCCATCGCACAAAAGTGTCTGTTTTATTTTGTTCAATTGAATACTAATCATGAACCAATTGTTGGTACTATGTTTGCCAAACCCAATAACAAAATTGACAATGGTGATACTGCCTGTACTGAAGCACGTGTTCCACCTACTCAAATGGTAGCTCCACAGGGACTCAAGCAATGCTTCCCCAAATCAGGTCTCAGGTATTGGTATAAGGTTGATCAGTATGGACAGGTCTTACCTAATTCAATGTTCAGTTCACGAACTATACCTAACAAGTGCTCACTTAACTACAGTACACTTGAATTCAAAATTTGGGGTTGATATTCTGGATTTGCATCCATGAATTCTTTTGGCAACTTTGTTTCATAGTACCACTTATAACCCTTACATGATTTCCCTATACCTGACAGTATCTGCTTGATATTTGTTGCTATTGTACCTACAGATTTTGCTGCTTTATTTGCATCACTATATATCTGTATGAACTTATTATCCATATCACACTGCACTATACCTGTATAGTTTGGTGTGAATGCTTTGGATTCCTTCAGTTCATTCTTCTCCTTTATACTTTGACTCAGTTCTTCCTGTTCTTCTTGCTCCAGTATTGATACAGGTATCTGCCTCAGTATTATGGACTTCCTGTTTATCTTATCTGAATTATTCCAGTTTATTGTTGGTTTATTTATATTTCCCAGTGTTATATCTACCCACTTAGTCCAGTTGTGTGTTAGTGGGTTCAGTGTTATCGGTAGTGTATATTTACTATCTATCAGGTACTCATAGTCATGTGTCATTTCTCCTACCAATACCCATGGAACTGCCTTATAGTGCTCATTGATTATCTCTACCATCCTTGCCCTGAAATCCTTCCATATCGAATAGTGTGGCTTTCCTTCCAATCTCTGTGTCAGTGCACAGGGTATCATCAATACTCCCTGATTGCACCAGTGTACCAGGTCATAATTGAATAGCTCTGTATCTGCAGTCAGGTACTCTACCAGAGACCTTAGTGTATATTTGCCTACTATCTTCTTTTCATTGAAATCTGTCATAGACCTGAGCTTATCATTATTGCTTGACAATGGTATTCCCTGATTAGATGGTAGATTATTCAGATCATCATCAATCATCATCACTACTTTTATCTGGTCAAATGGGCACTCTTTCATCCACCTGAATGCTACTTCTATACTTGGTACAAATCTCTTATCTTTCTTTATATTATCCTGCAGTTCTTGTATTATATATTCAAACTCACTACTATTCAGGTATGGATACATTACTTTCTCCCATCCTGTTCCAGAGAGATACTTCAATAACTGTTCTACTACTGTTGGCTCATTCATATTTTTTATTGTAACTTTGTTTTTATTATTTATTTTCTATGGAGCAATTTCCTTTCCTCAAATCTGATGCAGTTATAACTATTGACCTTGGTGCTGATTTAGTTGCCAAATTGCAGGGCTTATTGTTGTCACTATCTACAACTGAATTCAAATCGCGTATAGAGCAATCTGGAGTTAATCCTCTTGATAGTCGTGATACAGGTACAGTAGCTCTGTACAGATTACTTCAACAGCTACAATCTACAGCTATTGCCCAGGGTCTTGTGGAATATCGGGAGTTTGATATGCATCAACCAGTATAATGTCAGTGTCATACTCATTCTCTGAATAGTACTGCCTTAACCATACACATTCTCCACCTTGTGTTCTTACTGGTATACCTGAATCATCTTTGAGCAGATATACTTCCGGCATATCTTCAATTATTGGATATACCTGTTGCTCTATAACTATATTCCCCTTTAATGCTTGTCCTGGTACTAAATTCAGACTTGTTATTCTCTCTATACTATCTATCAATTCTGCTATCCTTGTTTCCATTAACAGACCTGCTGGTGTTATTTCATAGCTTTTCTGCACTACAGTTACAGATGCTGATATTGTACCACTTTCTGTATCTGACACTATTGACATTGTACCCTGGACAGAGTTTGGCATTACATGTGTTATACCCTTTTGCATATTGTAGCTTTAGTTATAGTTCTTCATCATAGTCTATATAGTCTATTTCCATATCCTCTTCTATTTCATCATCTGATTCATCCACTATACTATTCTTGTCTTTTTGAATTGCTTCACCTAACTCCATAACTGAATCATAGAATGGGTTATCTACACCTGTCTGGCTTGCCATACACATGTCTTCCAGTTCTACCAGTGACATTGAATTATATAGTTTCGTACCTATTGATATAGTACCTCCACAGGCGCAGTTGTATAACATCTGTTATATGTTTTATTTGTTCTACTATCAAAGTTATGGAGTTGATGTTATATATCCAACTTTCTTATCCACCTGCACAGATATATACCATATACAGACCTAATAGCAACAACACAGTCACCATCAACAGTAACTGCATTGCTGCCCATATATTTCTCACACTTTCCTCATTTTATGTAACTTTATACTATCTTGTTTGTGCTGTAGTTTCAATTCTTTTATCTGCTTATCTGATTCTTTCAGCATCTCATTCATCCACTTTATTTTCATGCTATCTGTCCACGGTGTTATTTCCTGAGCATTGCAGATACAAGTCATTGAGAGCAGTGCTGTTGCCGTTATCTTTTTCATGTTACCCTTGCTTTGATTTCTTCTATCTTTTCTCTTGTTTCATTACTCATTATTCCATTTTCTATATTACTATGACATTGCCAACATAGTAGCATCAATCCTTCTACTTTCAGCGCATGTTCTGGGTGTTTGCTCTTGGGCCAACAGTGGTGGTGGTATATTGTCTTATTCTCACCATATATAGCACATCCACAACTTTCACAGTAGTGGTACCCACCTTGTTTTGTTTTCAATAACCAGTGCTCATCAAATAGTTCCATCATTCTCTGACCATCTTCCTTATTCTGCTGTATCTGTTCTTTGGTCTTTGGCTTTCTCTTGAGTCCTGTTGACCTTTTGAGTGTACCTGTCCCTCTTTTTAATGGAGTCTTTCTACTTAGTGCCATCTAATTGAATATATACTCCATTATTGATTGCGTTCTTTAACTTTTCAACTATACTCTTTCTACTCATACCTTTCTCTATATCTGACACTATCTGTTCGAGAGTTGTGTATAATTCTGATATTACTGGAATACTCTCGTAGAACTCTGCATAATTTTTCATTTCTTGTATTAGTCCTGGGTCAAATATCCTTTCATCATATTCTGCATATTCTGCTATATATCTGTCTGCTGCTCTTTTGAATACACTTATTGGCACACAGTTTATACTATCTTCTTTATTGTCAACAGGGTCTATACCTGCTATATATTCTTTCTCCATCTTTACATTTTTATTATGTCCGTGTTTTATCTTCCAGTATTCTTTGCTTCCTACAGGTATATGTCTTGGTGTACCTGTTTCAGATATATGTGTCATTGATTCTCCGTATACTAACATATCTCTGAGTGCTTCTTTTTCTGCTATCTTTTCAGGCGATGACTGCATATCTGCAAATTGAGACATAGCCCATTCCTTTTCCACGTCTTTATCTTTATTCATAGCTGTTATTTTTAATATTCTTCTCTTACTGAACACACTTTTACGTATTCACCTTCCCATTTTTCAGGTCTACCATCATTTCTATTATCCAGATACCACACTATTATTTCTCCTTCGTCTGTTATTTCTTTTACATGAGCTTCATCTATTATTACCTGTTTCTGTTTATCCCAGATACCTATTATATCATTTACAGTTACTTGTGGTTCACTTTTTGACCATTTTATAGGCGGTATTGATTTCAACCACTCTGCATGTTCTTTATCATAGGCTTCTTGTCCTATCTTTTCTATTCTTGCTAATCGATCCTCTTCATATGGATCATTCTTACTAAACATTCCCATATCTATTTCAATTTTTCTATTACCAATTCTCTTATCTCATTTTTCATCTCTGGGTTATCTTCCAGTAACTGTATAACTGCATTTCTTCCCTGGCCTATCTTATTCTCTTTATAGCTATACCAACTACCAGCTTTCTGTATTATTTTCCACTCCTCTGCCAGGTCTACTATTTCTCCTGTTTTACCGAATCCCTGACCCCATACCATATCTATTTCTACTTCAGCGAATGGTTTGCCTACTTTATTCTTCAGTACCTTTATTTTGGTCCTGCTGAGTTCGTCCCCTTTATCATTCTTTATCCTGCGCATATCCAGTCTGACAGATGCATAGAACTTGAGCGCATTTCCACCGCACCCTACTTCAGGGTTACCCATTCCACCTACATTTGCACGTATCTGATTTGTGAATATCACCAGACAGTTATTATGTTCAGCTACTGGTGAGAGTACTCTTAGTCCCTGGCTCATTAACCTTCCTTGTCCTGCCATCTTTGTATCACCTATTTCACCATTTATCTCAGTTAGTGGTACCAGCGCAGCTACGCTATCTATTACTACTACATCTACCTTACCTGACTTGATTAACTGATGTGCTATTTCCAGAGCTTGCTCTCCATGTGATGGCTGGCTCAATATCAACTGTTCCATATCTACATCCAGTGCTATCATATAGTTTGCATCCAGTGCATGTTCCATATCTATATATGCGCACTTCTTTCCATCTCTCTGGGCATTTGCTATTATGTGCAGACAACAGCTTGTTTTCCCTGCTGATTCAGGTGATATTAGTTCCACTATTCTACCATAGGGCAGACCACCAATTCCCACAGCCCAATCTAACCCTATACTACCTGTACTTACACATGGTATATTCAGACTCTTTTTATCTCCAGATATAACTGTACCTTTTCCATATGCTTCATTTAGACGATTTAGTGTGTCCTGCAGCACATCTACTACTTTCTTTTCTTCTCCTTCTACTTCTTTCTTTTTACCTGCCATTATCTACTGTGTTTTGAAATTTGTTTATTTACAGAGTTCATCATATTTCCATGCCTTTTCTTTCAGCATTTCTAATTCCTTTCTATCTATCACTACTACTTCTACTAACTCATACTCATCGAGTGACAGTTCTATTTTCTCGAATTGATGATACCAATCTATTACATCTTGTTTTGATTGTATTTTATCACTTAACTGCTTTGGCACAACCCCTGTATATATTGTACCTGACCTATCTATTTCAGTTATCCATTGTCTGGAGTTTCTTTGTATCAGTGCTTTCATTCGTTTATATCTTCCTTTAGATGTTGTTTATACTCTCCATCTTCTGATTGACATTCAGATATCCAATCTTTCAGAGATGCTTTTATCCAGTCTATTCTCTTTTGTGAATTTGTATTATTCAAATTTAATGGTATGTCTCCATCTAACCACTCAGCTATATCTAGTATATCTTTTCTCAGTTGTTCGTAGTAGCTTCTATTGTCCATTTTTCATTTCTTTTTTCAACAGTTCTATATTGATTGTTTTCTTATTCTCCGGATTACTCATTTCTGCTAACTTACTCATTATTTCATTTTCCCCTATGTACTTTTGACTTAGCAGATTATACTCTTTATCCAATTTATCTTCTGCCAACTTTACCCATTCTTCCATTTCAGTTACTGCATGTTGATATCCATATCTGATGAGTCCAGATATAGCTTCCGTTCTACTTTCTGCAGTATCTGTACCTATTGCTATACCCTCTTTTGGTATAACGTATATACATTCAAACTCTTCATTTGACAGATTCTCTCTGCACCATTTAGCTATATCTGCAGGGTCCATATCTTGTGGGGCTTCCACTATTGGTGCATCGAATCCCCAACCATGTGGATATTCTTTGGTTGTATCTTTTGCTATCCACTTTGTTTCATATACTACTTTCTTATTCATATATTTTTATTATTTAGTTCTCTTACTTGTATCTGTAAATGCTCAATCATTTCCTGTTGCTCTGCACATATATCTATCAATATACCGTTCACTTTTACACTGTATATTATTGAGTTTTCTACAGTTACTATATTATTTATAGCACTCTCAGTTACTATTTCTATTTCCCTGTTTAATTGCTCGAACCTCTCCTTATTTGTTATCTTCTGTGTTTCCATCTTGTAATGCTTTTTCTAACTTATTCAGATTAGCCATCCATTCTATATCTGGGTACTTCATCATGTTAGTATGTTTCACATTCATTATACCTTCTACTAATTTCAGATTCTTTGTCATTTTCAGATGTATATCAGCTTCATTCATACCTGGTCTGAATACTACTGTATATCCATTATCTACTAACTCTTCTATCTTATTTCTCAGTTCCATTTTGTTTGTTATTATTAGTTACTAATTTCACTGTGTATATCCAGTTATCATTCACTTGTACTGGTTCATTGTTCTGGATTGTTACCTGTTCTCCTGATGGTAGCTTTATCATACCCTTTCCTTCCTCGAACTTACTTATATCTGGTATTACTATATCGTGTTCTGGATTATCATCAAATTTTATTCGTGCTTCCATCTTTCAGTTTTTGTATTTGTTTCTCACTTATTATACCACCATACCTCTCTATTACCTCTTCTATTGTCAGCATTTCTACTGGCATGTGCATTACACTTGGCATTTTACCTTGTTTGAGCATTTCTGCATCTATTCTGGCCTGTATTTCCCATTCTGTTGGTAATCGCATATATTCTATACTCCATTCCATATTTTGTCAGTTATAGTTCTGTGTGATATTTTTCATCAGGGTATTCTTCCGGTCCATATTTATTCTTCTTGATCTCTTTCCTTTTCTGTCTTGCTGGTTTATCCTGGTATTTATCTTCTGGCCATTTCAATAACCTCTTTATTGCATTTCCACCATGTGCGGCATTCTCACATGCAGTTATGGTCTTCCCATATGTTGCTACTGATTGTATACCTGTTTCATAGTGACAACCTACTATTATCACCTCGTCATACCCCAGAGATTCTGCTATTTCCTTGCATCTGGCTATTGGTATTTTCTTTCCTTGTTCCATTTAATTATTGATATAATGATTCACTTATTAGTTTTAGTACATTCTCCCATTTTTCTTTTGTATCATATGAACAGCATGTATTGCAGGTATCATAACTTATTTCTATCACATATTCCTCATGTCCGTATTTCCATGATTGTATACCTACTAATTTCTTTTTGTTTATTAGCAGATGCATCACATCATTTATGAATATCTTTACCTGACTACTATTCTCTTCTAATCTATACTTTATTTCGTTATCCATATCTATAGTTTTACATCAGTTTTCTATCTTTTTATCGACTTCTTCCTTGGTTATCATCTCCTGCTTGTTTTATGTAGTTTTTATCTATTGTCAGTTCTGGTATACCATGTTGTCTCAGTACTTCCACTATATTATTTACCAGTTCTATTTTTCTATCTTCAGTTTCATCCTTATCAACGTTTCCATCTTTGTCTATCACATACAGTTCCAACTTTTGGTCATGCACAACTTTGATTATATCTGATTTTATCCTGTCCCACTTGGTTACATATCTGCTTTTCATTTTCTATTTCTTATTTTGTAGCTGCAGTACTTCCATATTATCATTTATATATTTCTGTACATTCTTTGGGCACTTCCCACTTATCTTCAGCAGGTACCATGCTGGTATATCTATCATTTTACATCCCTGGTATGGTGACTCTATTGGCAGTGCTGTTTCATCGTATAGCGGTATATATTCCAGTTCCTTTGTATCTTTTCTTATCTGTATTATCCCCTCTCTTTTCCTTCTATACCACTCTGTCTTCAGTTCTTCTGTTGGTTTCAATTTATGTTGACCACCTTTACCTATTCCTATCTTTTGTCCATGTCTTTCTCTCCATGCATCCTGTGATGGCTTTGATGATTCATAGTGATGCTCCTTACAGAGTATCGCATTACCTTTTTTCTTATGGAACTTATCCTCTGGCATATACTTTGCACACATCGGACAGTACTTCATTCCTTCTATTACCGGATACTTAGCTGTCATTCCCATACTTTCTATTTCTCCTCTTCTTGTTTACTTAGTGCCTATTTATTACTGTAGTATTTTATTATCTGCATTATTCATCATTCTCAACAGCGCTTCTCTATCTTCATACATAATTCTCTTTATAATGAAACATCTTGGGTCTTTACAGTTTATCACATAGTAGCCTTTTAGCCAGTATTCGTCATATTTCCTATCATCTACTACTATTGCTATCTGTGTTTTCATTCTTATTATTTGATTAACAGCTTGGGCATTCTACTTCCAATACTATTTTCAGGTCTCTATTCCTATTATGTGTTGAACCTTTGTATGCATACCTGGGATTGATTTTATATACACCTTTAGCAGTTGTGTATATCAACTTCTTTTCTACTAACATGCCGAGAGTGTTGAGCACTGTTCTTTCATTCAGCCCTAATTTCTTACCCATTCCCAGCCTTATCTGTTTACTGATACCTATCTCTGCACCTACATTGTGATTTTGTAGCAGATGTGCATACAGACTGCTTTCTGCCTGACTCATACCTTGCTCTATTATACCAATTAGAGAGCTATATATTATGAAGAACTCCTCCTGTGTACTTGCCAGATATTTGATGTTCTGTACCTCTTCATGTACTATCTCTCCATCTCTTGTTATTGTCCTTTCTGTATGTGTATGGCTTGTATTCAGGTAGCTTTGTTTTCTATTTAGTTGCATACTCACAAATTTACGTTACTTTATTCATTTCAGCAACTTTTTTAGTAACTTTATTTTGTGACCTCAAGTGTTACATGTATCCAGAACTACCAGAGTGTGTATGTTTTTATACACCTTCTGGTACATTTTTATACACTCAATTTAGTGCATATCTGATTGATTTACAGTTTATTACATCATTTTTTACACTTTTCTCCTTCTATCTATCATACTTCACTTATCTATTTGATATACTTATTCTCTCCTTCAGGTAACCAGTAGCAGATGTGCAGTCTGTTATTTGGTCTTTATTGTCCTATACCTGGGTCTTAACTACAGGTATAGTGTATGTTAGCTATTGAGATTCATGATATATTTATTTACATACTCCCTCACAGCTTCTCTGGTTGGGTCAACATCAACTACTAACTTCTCCAGGTACTCTATCCTTTCTGCCATACTCTTTACTATCTTTATCAGATGCATTATACCTGACTGTGTACTACTATGTGCTATTGCCATAGCTTCTTTGAATTGTTCTTCTGTTGTCATATCATTATTCATTTTCTGGTTCTATATCTTCTTCTATCTTTACTACTTTTGTACTGGTACTCCATGTTTCCATATCTATCCTTTCATTATCGAGCACTATATCTGCTGTGTCTATAGCATCTTCTTCGTTTTCAGCATCTACTGTAATTGTACACCTGAGTGTTTCATAGTGCTCTATTGTATACCTATTCATATCTGTCTATTTAGTTCCAATTAACTTCATTATATTGCTCCAGTATATGTAATCTTCATCCTCCTTTGCCAGTATCTCATTCAACATTCTTATATCTACCTCTTGTTTTGGACCATATACCTGACAGTATACATTCCAATCATTATTGCTTATTTCGTTCATATTCCATATGCTGTTCTATATTATCCAATCTATTTTTCTCTACCTTCATCAATTGCTGTATGTGTACTTCTTGATTCCTACATATATACAGTAACTGTACTATACAATCACCTAATATCCCTACTGTGCCCCATCTTGCTATCATTGCTTCTACTTTCTCTATTCTCTGCTGTGTTGTCATACAATTATTCGTTTACTATCAGAATAGTTTATGATTTTGCATATAGTATAACTGTAACCCTAACCCCTGCGCTATTCCATGCTCTATTTTAGCACCTTTGCTATTTGTCCAATTCTCTAACATTAGTATTGCATCACAGTATAATAGAGCTTCTATATCCTTTGCCATATAGTAGTGCCATGTATGATCTGGATGATACTCTACCACCTTCATCGGATTTACAGGTATGTACCCTGCTTCTTCCAATTGTTTTTCTACTTGCTCAAAGTACTGTTCTGCTACTTTGATGTCCAGACCAGTTATCTGACCGCTTATGTATACTCTCATTTTATTTTCCATATTACCTGTATATTTGTTTCATTTGCATTAACCCATTATTGTTATACACATCTTCCGAGGTGTTCCATATACCTGTGCTGATGTTCCACACTATATTCCTGTGTATACTTTCTACACCCTCATACCTCTTTCCACGTATTGTGAACCCTCTCATTGCTAACAGCAGGTCCTTATCTGTTATCTGGTACTTTACAGGTGCTGTATTACCTGTTGTATCTACAGCTATGTACATTATTGGCAGTACTGTATAGTCGGCCATATCATGCTCCATTTTCCACGCATTCATAGCTATATCATACACACCTACCTGCAGATAATACCCATACTTCAGATAACTGTATTCAAACCCATTCTCAACGTCATAGCTGCACTTATAATCGTATGGCTGAATTGTTTTATTTGAGTGGTCAACCTTGCACTTATCTATCATACTTCGATATTCTATACCCAGATACATATATAATATCACCAACTCATTGAATATTTCCACATCACCACCAGATACCTCATTCACTATATCTGCTGTATATGGATGTGTCCTGAGCATTTCCACCAGCTTTTCAGCCTTTGTTATCATATCCACACTTACTACAGTCTTACCTGTATTTTCCAGTAACTCTTTATAGTACATCTCACCCTCTACCTGGAACTTCTCCAGTGCCCATTCCAGTGTCTTTTTTTTGAATGCTTTTTCAGTTACACCATCAAATTCATACTTCACACTATTGAATGCATCTCTGAACATCACAGAGAACTCATCCTTCTGCCTTCCCTGGTCATCAATACTCTTCAGTGACCTTTTGTATAGCTCTTCGGTTAACGTCAGAATTTGCCCTGTTGGGGGGATGGATTGTGCGAGTGTGAACTTCTCATGGAAATCCCCCTGGTCAGCCATTATATTGTGAACCAGGTCACCGAGAGTTGTTGCTACTGTTGCATCTTTCTCACATACCTCCCCCAATATCATCTCTTTCATGAACCTGTATCTGCTGGTTGCATATAGTTTCAATGCACTATAGTTTAACCTATCTCTGAGTGCCCTGTATGAGTCTGTGCTCATTTGATTCTGCACTACTGTCTCCTTTCTATTTAGATGCATACTTATTTATTTAATGTGTTTAACCATTCTTGTAATGACCTTACAGGCCAGTGTATCATTCTCTTCTTACCTGTAGCTGTTAGCAGATATGCATCTGGTGTGAATGTATTAGCCATCAATTGTGCAGGTTTTACCAGATTCACATATATCTGGTATTTCTCCCACATCCATTTCTGATTTATCTTGAATAATCTTTCCATGTTATTTTGGTCCCATTCAGGTTTTACTTCCAAGTATGTTACTACATTATCTCTATCCATACCGGATAGCAGTATCTCATCTCTTTTCCTATTACCACCATTCGGGAATGCTACTATAGCATTATTGAATTTCTCCCATGTTACCTTGAATTCAGGTGTGTATACATGTCCTTCCAGTAGCTTTTGCTCCTTATCTATATTCTTTACAGATTTCTTTAACTGTTTCAGTTCTATATAGCTATTTATTAGTGGTTCAGATAACCTGAATGTATCCGCCCTTTCTATCTTGGATATATAACCTGCCATTGCTAATTCCTCTAACCACTGCAGCATGACCTGTTCCTCATCTGAATCTATTTGCATTCCATGATAGTACCTGGGTTCTTTTTTCTCTTTCATACTTCTTTATTTTGTTTTGCATACTCTTCTAATCGACATATCATAATTAAATCCTCTATATCTGTTTGTTTACTGGCAACATCTTCCGACTTTAATTGTAACTTGTATCTGTTACTTACCTTTCCTACTACCTGATTGACTAACATAGCTAACTCTATATCTGTGCTATCTACTCCATCGAATGTATTACATTCCAGTTCTCTTACTATGTCAATCAATACTGCTTTGAACATTGAGTTTTTCTCAATGAATTTTAGCTTGTCTCTTATTCTATATAGTTTCTTAGCCATTTACTTCTTTTTCGTAACTTTCTATCATCTTGTCTTTTGTTCTGAACAATCTTTCAGTTGACATATTCTTAGCCCAGTACATTATTGCTTTGTATCCCTCATCCACAACTTCTTTTTTATCCCCACCTGAACCTACTATATTCTTTATTCTTTCACTGTACATATAATATCTTCTTGTTGGCATTTTTATTATTATTCCACACATTGGTATTGGAAACACATATAGCCATTTCTTTTTCTGGTCCCAGAATGCACCTATCCAGAGATCATACCATGCGAATATCAGTTCTATTTTCATCTTTACAATTTATTTACTTTTTCTATCTTCTTATCAATTACTTCCATACATTTTGTTACAGCAGCATTATATGCAGATTCTACATGCATCCATCTTTCGTCCTTGCTCTTCAGTTTACCCATCTGAGCTTTCAATTGCTTTAGATGGTGCAGTACTTTATCTTTTGATACCTTGTTATCATAATTTGCTTTACATACACTTTTGTATATCTTATCTGCCAATTCTGGTGTCAGAGTGTGTATTACTTTAGCTTCATCTATTTCTGATTTCTCTTCACTATCTTTTCTACCGTAGTCATTGCTACCTGGGCCTATCAATCCATTTTCTCCTGATTTCATTTTTTATTAGTCATTTAGTCCTCTTAGATTATCAATCAGATTATCATATGCTTCTTGTCTCATTTGTTCATAGTATCCGGATGTCTCTACGAAATCCTTCTCATCTTTATAGCTACAGCATCCCAGATAATCTCTACCTTCTTGTCCTTTATACCTTGCAGTTACTCTTATACAACACCATGCCCACTGATTATATTCTAACTCTGCAATTATCTCATCTTCTACCTTTTTATCAAACTCTGCATCATCTGAACATATTGCATTTCCTTTTACAGGTACATGCTCTTCCAGACAGTCTATCTTTATCTCCACTTGTTCTATATCTGGCAATTTGAATTTCACATATTCTTCCATATCTGTATTGCTTTTTATTCAACAGAACCAGTACCATTATTTCAGATACTGGCTCTGTTTTTTTTACATTTTACTCAATCTTGATTTGAATTCTTCTATCCTCTGTGTCTGGCTTAGATTCTCTGATTTTATCATGAACCACCCACTTACTTTATACTCACTATTCAGATACCATGCTATTTCATCCTCTTCTACTGTATTCAGTATATCAGCTAATGCTACTTCCTCTTTTATATACTCCAGTATCTCCTTATCGCCTATTTTCTCCAGTACCTCATCTTTATATTCCTCAGCTATATACTCTACCAGCTCCTTTACTTTTATACCTGCCAATTTTATTTGCAGTTCTATCTTTTCTATATCTGTGCTCCACATAATTTATTACATTTTATCAACCCATTCATCTGAGAGTATATCAATATTCTCTTCTTCATTATCATCCTCCTCTATTTCCTCTTCATCCCAATCATCCTCATCATTTTCAGCAGGTTTTGCTATCGATTGTGTCTGCACAGGTACTGGTTGTTTGCCAGAGATATTATTATCTATCTTTACAGCCAGCTCTTTACTATCTCTACGCAGTTGGATTATTTCCTCTTCCCTGCTGAATGGAGTTGTTTTGAATGACCTCAACTCATCTATACTCCTTATCAGCGCTCTTTGCTCATCTGTATACTGTACTTTTACAGCTTCGATTCTGTCTAACCCATTCAGAAATATCTTTGCAGCTAACTTTGAATTTTCTCTGCTCGGTACTCCGTGATTGAATGAATATTTGAACCCACCTTCTGGATGCTGTGCATAGTAGTGATTACTGAACATTACCTCATTGCTTCCCAGTATAGCTGTATACTTTGTATCCTTGGTTAGTTTGTCTCTCTATATACAGATTAAATCCGTAGAGTGTGCCAATCTTCTCATTGACTTCACCTGGTTTTGGTACCCAGTTTTTCCATAATGAAATTATATATTCTCCTACTACTGTTGCACTATCTTTTATTTCATTCTTCTTTTTCTTTTTATCAGTTATCAGTTCTTCTACTTCTTCACCGGTTTCAGCATCTATTACTGTTTCTACATCTCCAACCTTACCTACTTTCACACCATACATCCTGGCAGCTTTCCTTGCTTGTTTTTCCAGGACTTTTGATAGTTCTGCCGATTCCCTCTCAATATCCAGTTTTCTCAGTGTATCAACCAGTACAGGTATTTCTATTGGATTTAGTTTCACGCCAGTATCATCCCTCTTTAGTTGTGTACTGTATAGTTCAAAATCCCGTACTAATGTACCTACAGCTTCATCTACATACACTATCCTTTTCTCTTTATGTTCCAGTATAGTCTTGTTACTACTCTGTTCTCTGTAGTGCGCATTCCTGAGATTCTCCAATACTGTCAGCTTCTTATCTATCTTTGCTTTTTCCAATAGTGTTGTATCTCCAGATAGCACAGCTACATACTCTGCGAAATTCATACCTGATTCTTCATCTATGCTACCTTCATCTATTGATCTTACATGCAGTTCATTAGTTTTCATCTGGCTGATGAACAGTTGTTTGTTTTTCAACAATGTGAACTTGTATGTATCCAGTGATTGCTCAACTGCATATATATACCTGTACACTATATTGTTCTGATGCAGTTTAGCTACCCAGTTACCTTGCCTTGCACCTCTACCACCTCTCTGCTCCAATTCTGCTGGTTTCCAGGGGATATCCAGGTCATGTATGGTAACTATCCTCTGCTGCACATTTACACCTGTACCTGCCTTATCTGTACTGCCAATCAATATCCTTACTATACCATCATTTACCTGTTTGAACAACTTACCTCTCGTCCTTTCATCATAGTCATGAATGAACTTGATTTCATCTGCAGGTAGCTCATACTCTTCAACCAGCTTATCCTTTATAGCCTGATACACATTCCATGTATTCTTTTGTGGTACACCCAAATCACAGAATATCAACTGTACACCCAGATGCTCATTGAACTTGTGATAGTTCTCAGCTACACTTACACAGCACCTGCTCACTTTATTATCGGGATGATCATCATACAGCTCACTATTTATCAGGCGCATATCTGTGCTCATCTTCTTGGCATAGTTTGTAGCTATCAACATTCTGGCACTATCTTTTGGACTACCTGGCTCCAGGTCTGGTCTACCTATGTAATTACCGTTACCTGTTTCTGCGTACTTTATTAACTTTGTGATGAAATCCTTCTGGTCTGGTGTTGGTGGCATATGTATCAATTCTTCTACCATTTCTGGCTTATCTATATTGATACTCTTATTCGTGCGATAATCTGCAATTTCATTATAGAACATTGCTAATTCCGGTACCTTAATGAAGTGCCTGAATCTCTCCTTCGCTTTAATTTGATTAGTGACACCAAACTCATAATCTGTTGTTTTCTTTGCATAGACTGCTGCCCATGCGTCAAAGTTCAGTATATTCTGCCTTGCCAATTCCTTTGGACGCAGATACTTGAACAACAGATACATCTCCGTGAGACTATTACTGATTGGTGTACCTGACAGGAATGTAGCTTGCAGGTCTGCATTGAACCTTTTCTGCAATGTTCGTATAGCAAATAGCATGTTTAATGCCTTTTGACTACCTGTTGGATTACCTAATCCAGCTACCCTTTCGTGCCTCGTGGTGAAGGTGAGGGATTTGAAACGGTGACTTTCATCTATGAACAGATGGTCAATTCCCATTTGCTCGAAATCTATATCCTCATCCTTATTATCTTCAATCTTCTGCCTGATTGTTTTCAGTTTCACCATCAGATTGCTTTTCCTACCCTCTAACCCCTTCCTTATCTGTTTACTTGTATTCCATCCCAGTGATGTATCTGCCAATACCTGCAGGTCCCTGTCCAGATTAGCCACCTCCTCACCGAGTATCTCCATTTGTATATCTGCAGATTGTGGTATCCTTCCAAATTGGTCATGTGTCATTATTACACAATCCCAATCATTGTTCTTCATCTCATGGAATAACCTCTTTCTGTTCTGTTTCTGGAAGTCCTGCTCAGTGGGTGCCAGTACCATTGCATGTGGATATGCAAGTCTGTATGTCCTTGCTATATCCCCCACATTTGCTTTCAGACACAGTATACATGGTTTCCTTCTGATACCCATCCTTTTCATTTCATGTGCAGCTATAACTATACATAACGATTTTCCACTACCTACTTCCCAATCTACTATAGCGCCATTGTCCTGTATTATTCTCCATGCTACATCCTTTTGAGCATCTCTGATTTCAGTTACACCCATAGTTGCCAGTGACTCCATATCTATATCTGGCAGTCTCAAATGACTACCATCATATTTACGCAGTACATAGCAGTTATACAGATTATTGTATGTTTCTACTAACTGATTCCTCTCATCCTCAGATATAGTACCTAACCACTCTGTGAACTTGGCTCTTATCATTTCTATCTTTTCATTGGCCATCTGTATAGCATCATTATCTGCTATATTCTGTTTTGTCTGCCAATCATAGTATGTGATGTATGGAACTGTGTTCTCTAATGCATGTTGCAACAGGTCTGAACCATATAGTGTTGTTCTACCTTTACTTCCTACTCTATAGTCTGTCTGTGATACTCTGCTATATCCTATTTCTACTTTGAATGTATCAGTGCCCGGCAGATATACAACTTTTACCCTATCAACTTCAAATATCCACTTGGCGAACTTATTATAAGTTTCTATATCTATCCAGCGCTCACCCAAATTGAAATGGTCAATCAGCAACTCCATGGGTATTTTATCTGGCTGTATTTCAATTATAGCATCGAGGGAGCGTTTTATCTGCTCTCCACCTTTCTCCCTGTATACACTTTCTGCTACCAGCATTTTCTGGTACACATTACCTGCGAGATATCTGTCAGAACTCTCCCATTTCTCTTCCCACGGTGGAATTGAGCCTACTATTATATGCTCTTTTACAAACCCTTCCAATGTCCCTTTTAACTCTTTCTTGTCGCAATTATCTACTATTTTTGCGACAGAATCACCAGCTACATGCATTTCACTGAATGCTTTCAGTATTTCCTCTTCTGTTCTCTGATATCTCTGACTGAAATCCCTTTCGAGTATCCTACTGAACTTATTAGATATTCCATTTATATCACCACTCCAATGTACTTCCCTACCTGGCTTTCCATACTGATTTTTCCCTATTGACTTACCTGTAGCTATTATACAGTCATCCTCATACTTCTGTATATACTTGTTCATAGCTATTCCACCCTCCAGGTAGCTGCTCTCTATTAGCAGTTTCTCTTCTTCAGATAACTCTTCCTTACTATCATTCTTTCTCACTACCAGGAAATGACTTGGTGCCCAGGTATTGGCAGTATCTACCATGAGGTTATCTGGCATGATAGCTAACGAGATGAAATCTACTCTATTGAATACATACTCCCTGGCTGATTTATTGGTAACGGTATCTAGAAATGCTGATGTAACAAGGAATCCGAGAATGGCTTTGTCTTTTAGTTTCTCTAATCCCTTAGCAAAATAGTAATTATGTATCTTCTTGCAGATCTGTTCATCTATTGTACTATCAAATACTCCATAGGCACCATAAGGTGGATTTGAACACACTAAGTCATATTGCCCATCCTCATTACTATTAGATTCTTCAAATCCCTTTATATTAACCCCTACTGATACTGATTCACAACTTGCTTGTAATAGCAATCCTGTCAGGTAATCCTTCTCATATGCAGTTACTTGTACTGACTCAAATGAATCAAGTGCTTCATCTATAAAAATACCCATTCCTGCAGATGGATCATAGAGTTTAGATACAGTAGTGAATTGCTTCAATACACTATAGAAGGTATGAGGTATTACTGATGGAGTATAGAACTGACTTAATATTCCATTCTTCATTCCATCAACTGCTAACTTATATTGCTTTCCAGTTAGCTCATCTTGGAGTACACTGTGCAGTTCTTTGAACTTATCCCTTAACTGTACATCTACTTTGCTTGCAGATACCCAATCACTGTCATTATATGGGTCGAGTAGACAGGATTTTAAACCACCCCATCCATTAAACTTTCTAATAATCTCTATATCAGATACTGAATATTTATCTCTTTTCTGCAATACTATCTTGATAGCATCCAGATTTTCCTTTAATTTTATTGCTGAATTGAACATTTTATCTTTATTTTTCTTTCTTTATTGTATTGATATTCACATTTTCTACACATACTTCTACAACCATCATCTTTACATTTACCAGGAATTCCTTTTCCGAATTCATTATATAGTAAATATTTATCACAACCTTTGCAGTAGGATTTACCTTCTATTGACTTTCTAAATTCCAATATTTTATTGTATTCTACAGTATCTTCTTCAGTTAGTGTATTGCAACATGCAAATTCGCCATGCATGTCTAAAGCCATTTCATTATATGATATGGCGGCTTCCACTTCTGTATTATAGAACTTCACTCTCTTTTCATCTAAACATCTGCAATTAGCTACCCAATACATTTTGTTTTTACTTTTACCGTAATAAACACCTTTATATTTAGAACTGAAAGTCTTACTGTTTACGTGTCTGTGTGAATTTGCCTGATTTTGAGATGCCGTAACTATTCTCAGATTATCCCTTTGGTTATTTAACCCATTATGATCTATGTGATCTATACACAAACCAGAACTGTTTAATTCTATGATTAATCTATGCATATGTACTAACTGTTTAGTATTTTTTAGTCTACCGTATGCATATACACAATTCCCACTCTTTCTCATATACCAGGAATATTTAATTAATCTTTCATAGTCTTCATCATCTACTTGTGCATATAATCCTTTTCCTTTTCCAGATAGTGCTATCAGTTTCATTTTGTATAAATTATTATGCCTGCTCAAATACTATAGACTGGACCTCTACGGTACTCTTGCAGGCAAATTTCTTGAATGTGGGTCCAGCACATTATCTATACAAATTTACTACTTTAGTCCATATTTCCTAACAGTATATTGACTGTTTTGCTATAGCTTCTGATTTACTCTTTGGTCTATGAGCTTGTTGGTCTAGTACTATTAACAGAGACTCAAAATCCCTCTCGCTTATATTGATCCAGGTACTACAGATAGGTTCATTATCAATATGCATTTTATACTGTACTATTCCTTCTATTTCTTGTTTCATGAGCTTAACTTTTACATCTTTCCCTTTCATAACTGTTCCCTCCACTCTATTAACGAAGTTTCTATTATTCTTTTACTACAGGTTCTATCCTCATATATATTTATATAACCTGCTTCATCTATTTCTATGTACACCACTTTGTATTCACTTCCCCAGTGTATATTATCCCACTCTCTTTCTCCATCATGGAACTGCCTGATATCTTCCTCTACATCTTCTATTATTGCTCCATATACTTCTTCTGCTGTTTCATATATTTCAGGTACTACTGAGCCATCTGCTAGCTCTATTCTCCATATTAGCTCATCTGTATATCCTATACTTGTTAATGCCGTGTATCCTTTTACTGGTTTCATATTACTATTTGATTTCGTTTCTTCATTTTACTTTTCCATGTCCTGCTTCCTTTATTGAACATTCTACCTGTCTTCAGCTTCCTCTTATTGTCTTCCTGTCTCTTTGATAGTTTTATTGCCTCAGCTATACGTACCTGCGATGTCATCAGTATCTCATCATATCTGCCCTCTCTTAGTACCTGCACTTTCTTACTGAATGACATATTGTAGTAGTCAGGTATACGCACTATCTGCTTTTGATGTTTAATTGAGCCTATTGTTACTGATTCTCCGTAGTACTCTTGTTCATCATTCATTATACCTAATTCCTATTATATAGTTTTCAATTCTTCTTTGTATCTCTTGCTCCATTCTATCTATAGTTTCTATTTCAATTCTCCTGTTCATTCTCTTTAGCTCTTCTACTCTATTATAATAGCTGTCTATTATATCTTCATAACTATCCATCCTGCAATTTTTACCATAATTAACTCCCATTAACCATATTACAATGGCAGCTATTACTATCGCTAATGACACTATCATATTTTATTGTTTTTACTCCATGGCAAATCCGAACTTACCTCATCTTCATTTATCCATTCTCTTGCAGCTTTTGGTATCGGTTCAATATCTGATTTCTTTCTTGTCCACTTGATTATATGTTCTCTGCCATTATTTCCTTCTATTATCTTATTG